>Ga0182012_10006223_pt1 | contig 12197 bp, 8 predicted proteins | sample 612S2SmetaG_FD_120486 | JGI IMG/M metagenome (GOLD analysis project Ga0182012, IMG submission 120486) | Permafrost microbial communities from Stordalen Mire, Sweden - 612S2S metaG | ecosystem: Environmental > Terrestrial > Soil > Wetlands > Permafrost | place: Sweden: Stordalen | collected...
GCCGGGGTGGGATTGATGCCGGTGACCAGAACCAGCGCGCCGTCGGGGCGAGATTCCAGCCCCTCGATGAAATCCAGCGCAATCTTCGCCTTGTAGCGGCCGTAGGGTTCGACCGCATCCGCCGAGATGCCAAGGCGGGTGGCGATGTCCTGAATGGGGCGGAGTTTGGCTGCGCGCGCGATCTCTAGGTCCGGATTCATGCCAGGACGGCCTCCCTGCTTTTTATGCCGATTTCCCACAGCGCCTCGTCCATGGCTTGAACAGCACCTGCCATATCGCCGGGTGTAATCGCACCGATGCAGCCTACACGGAATGTGGGAGACGGCGTGTTATAGAAGTTGCTGATCAGGATTTTGCGGCGTTTCAACGCATCCACGAAAGCCTGGAGGTTCCAGGCCGGATCGGCCGGGGCATGGACATTGACGATCACCGGGCCCTGACGGGATGCCGGTAGCCACGGCGTCAGGCCAAGGTCGCGAACGCCGTCGTACAGCGTGCGCATATTGGCGGTGTAGCGGCCGAGACGGGCCGGTTGCCCTTCGGCAGCGTGGAAGTCCAGCGCGACATCCAAAGCCGCCAGAATCTGCGCCGGCGGCGTGAACCGGAAGCTGCCCGGGCCGGATCGCTGAGCATGCTCGTAAATGCTGGTCAGATCGAAAGACCAACTGCCGGCGTTGCCGGCGCAGTCAATAAGCCGAGGAATGCTGGCGACCGCGAAAGCCATGCCAGGCAAAGCCTCCAGGCACTTGTTGGAGGTAAACACGGCGGCATCGACCTCCGGCTGGGCAGCCAGGTCGAGTGGCAGCGCACCGAAAGCCGACACGGCATCGACGATCATCCGCCGGCCCGCGGCACGGACGGCCGCCCCGACGGCCTGAACATCATGGATGATGCCGCTTCCGGTTTCGGAATAGACCATACCAACATGGGTCAGTGTCGGGTCCGCCTCCAGCGCGCGGGCAACCGCCCGCGGATCAGTCGCCTCGGTTGAACCCATCGGCAACGTCACCGGATCACGTCCGGCTTCCCGCGCGAGTCGGATCATTCGATTGGCATAGGCTCCGGTCGCCGGAATCAGAATCCGCCCGCCCGGCGGCAAGAAGGTGCGAACCGCTGCTTCCGTAATGAAATGCCCACACCCCTGCAGCGGCAGCATGACGTGCTGGTTTTCGACACCGCCGGCCAATCGAAGCATGCGGGCACGAAGACGGGCGAAAAAATGCCGGAAGTCATTGTCCCACGGGGCGATGTCCTGCATCAGCGCCTGACGGACTTCGGGACGGGTTGTGACGGGACCGGGGATCAACAGCAGCATCAAGCGAAAGTTGCACGCCAGGACGGAGAAATCCACCCACGCGAAGTCGGTTCGGTGCTAGGAATCGGGCATGAACATGCCGTTTGCCCTGCCCGACTGGGTGCCCTGGTGGGTCCCGCTGGTGCTCCTCGTCCCCGCACTACTTTATGCACTGGCTTTCCTCTTCATGCCGTTCAGCGTGCTGGGCGTCAAAACCCGACTCGAAGTCATCGAGGCTCGGTTGGACGAGATCCAGCAGGAGATTCGCCACGTCGCGTTGCGATTGCCGATGGGCCCGCAGGCGGTGGACTTTGAGGATGTTTACGCGCCGATTTCCCAGGTCCAGCGGCGCGAGCCTTCGGTCGGCGACCGGCCGCCGATCCCACCCTCCGTGCAGGATCTGTACGATGACGACGAACCGGTCGAACGGCCGGCGCCGCCGCCGACCATGCGACCGGTTCGCCGGCAGGAGCCGCAGGTCGTTCGCCCGCAACGATCGGAACCCCGCCTGGACGGCCGGCGCTAAAATCCCCGCCGCGGCGCCCGCACAACAGCAGGGCGCACGACCGCCCGCGAAATCTCCTCGAGCGAGCGATGATTGGTGCGCGGGCCGAAGATCGCGATCGAGAGCACGACCACACCCATTGCACTCGCAACGAACATGAACACCGCCGGCACGCCGAACCGCTGCAGGATCGCGGCGATGATGAAGCCGGTGAAGATTGTGCTGAAGCGGCTCCAGGAATAGACGAAGCCGACGGCCGTGGCCCTGATGCGGGTGGGGAAGAGTTCCGACTGATAGTTGTGAGCCGAGAACGACAGCCAGGCGTTCATCATCGTCTGCAACGTGCCGATGATGATCAGCGGAACAGCCTCCGTCTGGAACGAGAACGCGATACCGAACGCCGCGATCCCGATGCAGGCCAGGCAAACCTGCCATTTCCGTTCGATGCGGTCGGCGAACACGCTGCTGAGCAACGGAAACAGCGGATAGGCGAACGCGATGATAAATGAGTATTCCAGTGTCTGCGACACGTGAATTCCCTTGGCGATCAGCAGCGTGGGAACCCAGTTCGCAAACCCGTAAAAGCCGATGGTCTGAAAGAAGTTCGCCACCGAGAGCATGATCGTGCGGCTGCGGTAGGTGGGGTTGAAGATCTCCACCAGCCGCCCGCGCCGCGGGTCTTCGGCGACGGGCGGTTCCGGTGCGGGCAGCGGCCGGCTCGATTCGGCAGCGACCCTCGCCTCGATCGCGCCCATGACCCGATCGGCTTCCTCAAGGCGGCCCTGCTGAGCCAGCCAGCGCGGCGACTCCGGCAGTTTGAGGCGAACGAACCACACCACGATCGCACCGACCGATCCGATGATCACGACCCAGCGCCAGCCCGACAAACCGAACGGCGTCAGCGGGTTGAACACCCAGGCCAGCAACGCCACCAACGGAACGGGGATGAAACCAATCGACTGCTGGATGGCGAAGGTCTTGCCGCGCGCCCGTTTCGGCACCAGTTCCGAGATGAAGGTGTCGACCGTGACGAGTTCGACGCCAATTCCGATGCCGGCGATCATCCTCCAGAGGTTGACGCCCTCAGGGGTGTACTGGAACGCCATGACCAGGGTCGCGACACAGTACCAGACCAGGGAGTAGGTAAAGACGGTGCGGCGCCCGAAACGATCGGCGGCCTGGGTGAAGAACATCGTGCCGATAAACAGGCCGGTGAACAAAGCCGCAATGAATGAGGCCAGGCCGGTGAAACCGAACAGCGACACCGTCGTGGGCGTGAATATCTTGTCGGCGAACATGCCGGGGGCGATCGAGCCGGTCAGGAAGATGGCGTAGGTGTCGAACCATCCGCCGAGCGATATCAGCAGCACCAGCATCCACATGTGACGCGTCATCGGCAGACGGTCGAGTCTGGCCGTGATTTCGGCTGCGGGCGTGGCGATCAATGTCGCAGGCATTGCGATCCTCCCCTGACGCGTCTGCGCGCGCCTTGTCGTTGGAATGTCCAAATCCGTTCCAGGCGAAGTCTGCCCTGTTGGAAAGCGCGGGTCCATATGCGGCACAAGACTTTCGTTGGCTGGTTCACTCAGCCATGAGGTTGAGCCTGTTAACATCACCCGCGATGTGATATGGGGCACAGACGAGGTGTGTCCTGGATACCAATGTGGTTATTGCGGCTATGCGTAGTCCCCTCGGTGCTTCGGCGCATTTGCTGATGGCTGCGCGGGCCGGTCGGATCACGATTTTGGCGAACGTCGCATTGGCGCCGGAATATGAGGCGATATGCAGACGCACGGAACATATGGCCGCCGCCGGTCTCAGCGCGGCCGACGTCGACATATTCGTCGCGGCGGTCGTGGCGATGGCTGAACCGATTGAGAGCCACTTCATGTGGCGTCCACAATTACGGGACCCGGATGATGAGCTTGTCCTGGAGGCTGCCGTCAACGGCCGTGCTGCGATGATCGTGACGTTCAACAAACGGGATTTCGGCCAGGCGCCGATCCGGTTCGGGGTCGAGGTCGTTACGCCCGTCGAGGCAATTAGGAGGATAAGATCGTGAGGCGTTCACAATCCACGTATCCGCTGCGCCTGCCGCATTCGGTCAAGGCCGAGGTCGAACGTTTGGCCAAGGCTGACGGGATCAGCATCAACCAGTTTGTCGCCACCGCTGTGGCCGAAAAGCTCGCTGCCATGGAAACGGCGACGTTCTTTGCCGCTCGGCGCAATCAAGCTGATTTTGCAGGCTTTGATCGTATCATGCAACGCCAGGGTGGCGAACCGCCGGCACCGGACGATACGATCTGACGGGTAGGACGGCGCGCGTCGCGTTCCGACTCGACGCCTCCGCCTTCCCACAGGAACCGGGCGCGCAACTTCAATATCCAACCCCCCGTGGCGCCCCACCCCTACCGCGCGTTCGCACTCGCCTCCGACCGCGTCGCACCCGACCGTTGCGCCAGGGCCGCGGCCATGAACGCGTCCAGGTCACCGTCCAGCACCGCATCCGGATTGCCCTTCTCGACACCGGTGCGCAGATCCTTGACCAACTGATACGGTGCCAGAACATAGTTGCGGATCTGATGGCCCCAGCCGATATCGGTTTTGGCATTCTCCTGCGCGGCCGTTATCGCCTCGCGGCGCTGCAGTTCCGCTTCGTACATCCGCGCCTTCAGCATCGCCATCGCCGTCGCCCGGTTGCGATGCTGGCTGCGGTCGGTCTGGCACGCAACGATGATCCCGGTCGGCACATGGGTGATCCGGATCGCGCTTTCGGTCTTGTTCACGTGCTGACCACCGGCCCCCGAAGCGCGGTAGGTATCGACCTTCAGGTCGGCTTCGTTGATCTCGATCTCGATCGAGTCGTCCACCACGGGATAGACCCAGACGCTGGCAAAACTGGTCTGCCGCCGAGCATTTGCGTCAAACGGGCTGATACGCACCAGGCGATGGACGCCGCCCTCGGTCTTCAGCCAACCGTAGGCATTGGGACCCGAGACCTGAAGCGTGGCCGACTTGATGCCAGCCTGTTCGCCCTCGCTCTCTTCCATCAACTGCACTTTGTAACCATGCTGTTCGGCCCAGCGCATGTACATGCGCATCAGCATCTCGGCCCAGTCCTGCGCCTCGGTTCCGCCGGCGCCGGCGTTCAGTTCGATAAAGCAATCGTTGCCATCGGCTTCGCCGGACAGCAGGCTTTCAATTTCCCGTCGCTTCGCCTCTTCCGCTGCCGCGCGCAACGCAGCCATGGCTTCGCCCGCCATCTCAACGTCACCGTCGGCTTCCGCCAGTTCGATCAGTTCAAGCGCATCGGCAACTTCGGTCTCAAGTTGCCGGACCCCATCCATCGCGGAAGCGATCTGGTTGCGCTCCCGCATCAGCTTCTGGGCGGCGGCGGCGTCGTTCCACAGCGCCGGATCCTCGGCGCGGTTGTTCAGTTCAGCAAGGCGGGCTTCGGCGACATCCCAGTCAAAGATGCCTCCTCAGCAGCGCGATCGACTGCTTGATCTGTTCGTTCAGGATCTCGGATTCGGCGGACATGGTTCGATGATTCTCATACGAAGGGGCGGGTCAATACAGGCCGCCCATGCTGTTATCAACCCCGCCATGCACGATGGCGGGTGCTGCCGGCGTGCCATCAGCCGATGGTGCGCTGGCCATGCCCATTCCGATCGGGGCTGAGCCGCCGGGAACCTGGCCGTCCTTGAAGGCGTCGGTCACCGTCCCCCGGCCGCTGTCCCATGGCGCCATGGTCACACCCGCTGGCATGGGGAACGCGAGGACAGGATGGCCGGCCAGGGCCGTGGCCATGTAGTCGTGCCAGATCGGAGCCGCGACGGCGCCGCCGGTTTCGTTGTCTCCCAGTTCGGCCGGGGTGTCGAAGCCGACCCATACGGCCGTCACCAGGTCAGGCGTGAAGCCGGTAAACCACGCGTCGGCGAAGTCCTGGGTGGTGCCGGTTTTGCCGGCTATGGGCCGGTTGAGACCCTTTCCAGCCGGCTCCCCGGTGCCGCGTTGGACAACGCCTTCCATCATCGTGACCAACTGGAAGACGCTGTCAGGATCGGCGATTTGCGGACGATCATCGGTGATCGCCGGCGGCTTGGACGGGTCGGAGCAATCCGAACAGTCCAACCCCGAGGCACGCATCACCACGTGCCCGTCCGGATCCTGAACGCTGTCGATCAGGGTCGGCGTCACCTCCCGCCCGCCGGTCGCCAGCGACGCGTAGGCGCCGGCCTCTCGCATAACCGTCGTTTCCACCGCGCCCAGCGCCGCCGGCAGCACCAGCGGCATGGAATCCACCATATGAAACGCAATGGCGTTGTCAGCGATGGCCTGCATGCCGACCTTCTGCGCCACCCGCAAGGTCACCAGGTTCAAGGACTCTTCCAGGGCGACCCGCAACGGCGTCGGACCGCCGAATGTTCCCTCATAGTTGCCGGGGCGCCAGCGGCCTTCGGGCGTATCAATCACGATCGGCGCGTCGAGGAACCGCTGACTTGGGGAAACCCCTTTCTCCAGCGCCGTCAGATAGACCATCGGCTTGAAGCTCGACCCCGGTTGCCGATTGGCCTGGATGGCGCGGTTGAACTGACTTTGCTCATAACTCCAGCCGCCAACCATCGCCAGCACGCGCCCGGTTTGCGGATCGAGTGACACCATGGCCCCTTGAACCAGCGGAATCTGCCGCAACGTTGCTCTATTCGAGGGCGCCGGCATCGACGGCGGCGACGGCGCCTTGCCCTTCACCGGCACTGGCGGCCCCGAGGGCGGGGCTGGCATCACCGAGGGCGGTTCGATCATCACCACATCGCCCACCTGCACGATATCGCTCATTCGCTTCGGGGTCGGTCCAGGCTTGCCGTCCCGCACCGGTCGGGCCCACGCGAGATCCGGCAAAGCCAGTTCGGCCGCACGACGTACGCCGGCAGTATTCAGCCATTCGACTTTTGCTTCGGCGTCGGTCACGCTGGCGACCACGGCCAGCTTCCATGACGGCAGCATCCCGGGCGGGCGTGGCTGCTCATTCAACGCGGCCGGCCATTTGGTCTCGAAATCATCCGCCGGCAGCGTCAGATGCGCCACCGCGCCACGCCAGCCGCCCAATTTCCGATCGTAGGCCATCAGGCCGTCGCGCAACGACTTCTCCGCGGCCACCTGCAGCACAGGATCCAGACTGGTGCGCACCATCAGGCCGCCCTGGGTCGTGGTGTCCTGGCCAAACCGCGCGACAAGCTGGCGCCGAACCTCCTCGGTAAACCAGTCGGCACCCGGAATAGGCGGCGGGCGGCGGAATTCAGACGGCACAACGGGCGTGGCCTTCGCCTCGGCCGCCTGCGCCGCGGTGATCGCATGATCGTCGACCAGGCGATCCAGCACATAGTCACGGCGCGATCGCGCGGCGTCAGGAAACTTGAACGGATTGAGGTTGTTGGGCGCCTTCGGCAGCGCGGCGAGGAACGCGGCCTCGGCGATCGTCAGTTTATCCAGTGGCTTGTTGAAGTAGGTCTGCGCCGCCGCCGCCACACCGTACGCACCCTGCCCGAGATAGATCTCGTTCAGGTACAATTCGAGAATTCTGTCTTTGCTGAGCGTCTGTTCGATCCGGATCGCCAGGATCGCCTCCTTCGCCTTGCGGGCGAACGAGACCTGGTTGTCCAGCAGCATATTCTTGGCAACCTGCTGGGTGATCGTGGACGCGCCGATCGGCCGGCGCCCCTCCCCCGCATGCGCCAGATCGAATACCGCAGCGCGGGCGATCGCCAATGGATCGATGCCACGGTGGGTGTAAAAATTCTGGTCCTCGGCGGAGATGAAGGCCTGCCTGACGATCTCGGGGATGGCGGTAACCGGGACAAAGATCCGCCGTTCAGACGCCAGTTCCGCCAGCAGTCGCGAATCGCCGGCGTACACCCGGCTCATGACCGGCGGCTGGTAGTTCCGCAGCCCGTCAACGTCCGGCAGGTCGGCACTGAAATGCTGGTATGCCATGTAGCCGCCTGCGGCACCGACGATGCCGCCGAGCAGTACGACTCCCAACACGCCGCCGACGAACCCACGGGCGACGCGCACCACAACGCCCCGCCGGCGCTTTGGCGGCTTGCCGGGCGGTTTGGCCGCCGGATTTGCATGGGGCGCGGCCGATTTACCGCGGCGGTCGCGGCTGGGGGGCGCCAGCGGCTCGCCGGCGGTCAGTGGTCCTGTCATGACCTCGGATATTACGGCTTTTGCCAAAATCCGCCAGCAACCGGATCACACATTTTGGTAGTCTTATACCAATCGGCATTGCTGCCGATTGGTATGCGCACAGGGTTGCCAGTGGGAGCCGGCATGCGGCTGCGCGCAACATCAATACGATACCAGCCGGCCAGCGGTCGATCGAAGAGTCAATCTTCCGGCCGGCTGGTATTACCGACGGATTCAGCCCGTTCCCGGACCGTCCCCCTCCGCCATATGACCGAAGCCGGCGAAGTATGCATCAACCGCGCGATGCATCGCCTCGGCGACCAACTTCCGGTGGTCGGGCCTGCGTAACGCGGCCTCGTCCCGCGGGTTGGACATGAACCCCATCTCGACGAGAACGCTGGGGATGTCGGCCGCCTTGAGTACGACGAATCCGGCGTGGCGATCCGGATTCGGCAGCATGGGCAGATCCTGGTCCAGGATGCCCACAAGCGTGCGGGCGATCCGCACAGAGCCGGTTCGGGTTTCCCGCCGCACGAGACTGGCGAGGATGCGCGAAACCTCCGGCGAGGTCCCTTGCCACTGGTGCCCGATGAAGCGATCGGCGTTGTTCTCGGTTTGCGCCAAAGCCGCCGTCTGCGCATCCGAGGCCGTTTGCGCCAACGTGTAAACCGAGGCGCCGCGCACCGAGTGGTCTGCCAGTGCGTCGGCGTGCATCGAGACGAACAAAGCCGCCCCGTGGCGTTGCGCCCTGTCGACCCGGTCATCCAGCGGGATAAAGACGTCCTTTGTTCGGGTCAGCTCGACCCGATAACGGCCGCCCGCCTCGAGCTGGCGCTTCAATTCGAGCGCCGTGGCGAGCGATACCTGCTTCTCATAGGTCCCGGACAGGCCAATGGCGCCTGGATCCTTGCCGCCATGGCCCGGGTCAAGCATGACAAGCGGCTTGGCCGGAGTTGTGCGACCCGCGTCCGGCTGGCGCGACTGCTCGCCGCTATGCCGTTTCGCGCGCTGCTGGCCGGCCACGGCCTCGTGCAAAGCGGGCGGCAGCAGGAACGTCCCAAACACCGATGTGCCCGCCGCGAAACGGCGCAGCAAAAGGCGACGCGTAACCGGCAGAGCGAAAACCATGCAGAACTCTTAACAGATTGGATGCAGATTCGCACCTTATATATTGATTACCGGTTGTTCATGGCCCCCTGATATGATCTGCTTGCGGTCCACGACGGTTTGCTTCATGGTCGTGTCGCTCCGGCGATGTCACTGGGGATTGCTGCTGCTGCGGTCCCTTGGCTTTTTCCGGCGTCGCGTGATCCCTTGTTCGCCTGGTCGGAGCCAGGCTTGCAAGTGTGGGGAAGGATCCGCCTCGCCAAGCCACGTCGCCGTCCGTGTCGCGCCCGCCAACTTGGACTTGTGGTGCGCCGGGACCCTGTTCGCCGCGGATCAGACCGCATGCGGGCAGCGCCAGCACCGACTTTCACGCGGGGCAGCGTTTCGTCACGGAACGCGCCATCCGAACGCCAGGGACTGATGAACCACATCGCGCCATACCCGTCCGAATTTGGACTTCCACCCGATTTTACGGGTGGGCCTGGCTTGTTCAGGGCTTCCAACGTCGCGCGGATTTATGGCGTATGTGCAGAGCGTTATTCTGTTCCTGAGACTTCGGGCGGGCCCCTTCCCTCAAGCCTTGCAAGCCGTTCGCTGGCTGAGACCTCCGTAAGGTCCGCGCCATGCGTCATCACGGCGAACCGGAGTTCAAGACTAGATGACCAAGCGCATGCTGATCGACGCCACGCACGCGGAAGAAACCCGCGTTGTGGTGCTGGACGGTACCCGACTTGAAGATTTCGACGTCGAGACCTCGACGAAGCGGCAGCTCAAAGGCAACATCTACCTTGCCAAGGTAGTCAGGGTCGAACCGAGCCTGCAGGCTGCGTTCGTGGAATATGGCGGTAACCGCCACGGGTTCCTCGCCTTCAGCGAAATCCATCCGGATTATTACCAGATCCCCGTCGCCGACCGGCAGCGTCTGATTGAGATGCAGGCCGAGGATGCGCGTCGCGAGGAGGAGGAAGACGATCTGGAACTGGCGCTGAGCCAGGCGACGGAGACCCCGCAGAGCGCCCGCGCGATCGATGTCACACCGCCATTAACGACCGCGGAAGCATGGGCAGTGGCGTCGACACCATTGCTGATCGCCCCGGCTCGCCATGCCGAACCTGATGCTGTCGTCGAGGCTGAGGCCTGGGCCAAGCCGGACCTCCCGATTTTGGTCGACGAACCGGTCACGCAGGCCTTGTCAATCGATGTCGAGCGGGTGGCCGAAGACGACGCCGATGCGGATGACGATGGTTCCTATTACGCGAACGGCGACCAGATCGAAGTGCTGCCGCCTCCCGAAACCATCGGCGGCGGCGATCAGGAAAGCAGCGACGATCAACGGGAACGCCGGTTGCCGCCTCGCTTCCTGCGGAATTACAAGATCCAGGAGGTCATCCGCCGCCGGCAGATCCTTCTGGTGCAGGTCGTCAAGGAGGAGCGCGGCACCAAAGGTGCGGCGCTGACGACCTATCTTTCACTGGCCGGACGCTTCGGTGTGTTGATGCCGAACTCACCCCGCGGTGGTGGCATTTCCAGAAAGATCACCTCGGCGGCCGATCGGCGGCGGCTGAAAGAGGTGATGGCGGAACTCGATATCCCACGCGGCATGGGCATGATCGTGCGCACCGCCGGTGCCAACCGGCCAAAGCCTGAGATCAAGCGGGACTGTGAATATCTGCTCCGGCTATGGGACGACATCCGCGAGCACACGATGAAATCCGTGGCGCCGGCGCTGATCTACGAAGAGGCGAGCCTGATCAAGCGGGCGATCCGTGACGTGTATTCGCGCGACATCGACGAGATTCTGGTCGATGGCGAGGAAGGCTGGCGGGCGGCGCACGACTTCATGCGCATGCTGATGCCGTCCCATGCCAAGAAAGTTCAACTCTGGCGGGATGGCGGTCAGCCGCTGTTCGCCCGCAACCAGGTCGAAGCGCAACTCGACGGCATGCTGATGCCGACCGTTCAGCTTCGCTCCGGCGGATACCTGGTGATCAACCAGGCCGAGGCGCTGGTTGCCATCGACGTCAACTCCGGCCGCTCGACCCGGGAACGCAACATCGAGGAGACCGCGCTGCGGACCAACCTCGAAGCCGCCGATGAGGTCGCGCGCCAGTTGCGGCTTCGCGATCTCGCCGGGCTGATCGTGATCGACTTCATCGACATGGAGTCAAAGCGTCACAATGCGATGGTCGAGCGGCGGATCAAGGACGCGCTGAAGAACGACCGCGCCCGCATCCAGGTGGGTCATATCAGCCATTTCGGGCTGCTTGAAATGAGCCGCCAGCGGCTGCGGCCTTCCCTGGCCGAGACCAGTTTCATCCTTTGCCCGCATTGTGGCGGCACCGGGCATGTGCGCAGCACGGAAAATGCCGCGATCCATGTGCTGCGCGGCATCGAGGACGAAGGCAGCAAGCGGCGGTCAGCGGAGATCATCGTGCATGTCTCCACCCCGGTCGCACTCTACCTGCTGAACCACAAGCGTGAACGGCTGCAGGAAATCGAGCTCCGCTACGCCATGCGGGTGATCATTGCCGCGGATGACGGGCAGATCGCGCCACAGTTCCGCATCGAGAAAGTACGAACCCGATCGCCGGACGAGATGCCCGTCGTGGTTACCGCAGAGCGGTCCATGGTGCCGCCCGCGAGTGTGGAGATCGAGGACGACGAAGACGACGAGGCCGATGCCGTCGGTCTCGAGGACGAAGAGGACGAGACGGACGAGGAAACCGCCGATCAACGTGGCGCAGATGCCGCCGGCAGCGGTGGCGCCGATGAAGCTGAACGGCGGAGGAAGCGCCGCCGCCGGCGGCGCCGCGGGGGCCGTCGTGATGATCAGCCGGTGGCGGGGTCCAGCGATGCGCCGGCCACCCCGGCAGCCACAAGCGAAGCCGAGTACGCCGCAGCCGAACCGGATGTTGCTCCGGTAACCGACCCGCCAGTGGGAGAGTCGGTGACTGACGAGGCGTCCGAACCCGGGGAGGCTTCGCCGGCCTCCGACGACGATCCTCGGAACCGTCGCCGCGGCCGTCGCGGCGGGCGGCGGCGGCGGCGGGAAAACGACGGCGATTTGTCTCCGTTTGCTCTGCCCGGAGCCGATCAGCCCGA
>Ga0182012_10006224_pt1 | contig 12196 bp, 10 predicted proteins | sample 612S2SmetaG_FD_120486 | JGI IMG/M metagenome (GOLD analysis project Ga0182012, IMG submission 120486) | Permafrost microbial communities from Stordalen Mire, Sweden - 612S2S metaG | ecosystem: Environmental > Terrestrial > Soil > Wetlands > Permafrost | place: Sweden: Stordalen | collected...
CAGCTCGCCCGCCGGGCAGCATCTGCTGGATGCACAGCCGAAGATTATGCAGGAGTACATGCCGGTGGTGATGGGACGCGTCCAGAAGGCCAGCGCGAACCTGACCAACGATATGACCAAGGAGTTGGGCGATTATATCAAATCGTCCGGGGCGACATCACCCGCGGCTAAATAGCATCCACAGATGGCGTGGCCTCACTGTTATTCGTGGCATAAGTCACGAAAACCAACTGCAGGTCCTTCGACTGCGTTTCACGCAAGAGCGCGACAAACTCCGCTCAGGATGCCAGTGTTTTTGTGTTGCGCACTAGCGACGGGACACTGGCTGGATGAAAAGATCGTTAACTGAACTTCCTGCACTGCCTCTGCGTAACTATTGCAGCGGCTAAACGTCCGACAAAGGCGGGAACTCGGCTTTTCTTTATCGCAAGAGGTTTGAATGATTAAGGCACTCATGACCCATCTCACTCGAAGTGTATTCGTCACTCCAGTGGTTGCTGTTCTTCTCTCTGGAATCAACCAAGCCGCGGCGCAGCGCCTCTCCAGCAATGTGCTGCCCAGCCATTACACGCTAACCCTCGCGCCCGACCTCCAGGCAGCTACGTACACCGGCGAAGAAACGATCGACCTGACCCTTGCGCAGCCCACGAAGGAGATCACGCTAAATGCCATCGAGATTGCCTTCCAGTTTGTGACCATTACCGCGGCGGGGCACGAGCAAATGGGTGGAGTTTCCCTCGATTCCGACAAGCAACAGGCCACGTTTATCTTTCGTAGCCCAGTTCCCGCCGGCCCGGCACGGCTGAGCATACATTTCACAGGCGTATTGAACAACGAGCTGCGGGGATTCTATCTGTCAAAAACCGCTAAACGAAATTACGCCGTATCGCAGCTTGAATCGACTGACGCGCGGCGCGCGTTTCCCTGCTTCGACGAGCCGGCGATGAAGGCCACGTTCGACATTTCGCTTATCGTCGACTCGGGCGACACGGCAATTTCCAATGGCTCGATGATCTCCGACACACCGGGGCCGGGAGCAGGAAAACACACCGTGAAATTCAGCACCACGCCGAAGATGTCCACGTATCTCGCGGCATTTCTTGTCGGCGATTTCGAGTGCAAGGCGGGTAGGCAGGATGACGTAGATATCCGCGTTTGCGCCACGCCGGACAAAGTGGCGCTCACCCCTTACTCGCTCGAGGTGGCTAAGTTCGCGCTTCATTATTACAACAATTATTTCGGTATTCCCTACCCGCTGAAGAAGCTGGATCTGATTGCGATTCCCGACTTTGAAGCCGGCGCCATGGAGAACTTTGGCGCGATCACGTTCCGTGAGACCGCGATGCTGCTCGACGACAAGACTGCATCGCTCAATGCAAAGGAACTTGTCACCGTCGACATTACTCACGAGATGGCGCACCAGTGGTTCGGCGACCTGGTCACCATGCAGTGGTGGGACAACGTCTGGCTCAATGAAGGCTTTGCCACGTGGATGGAGAACAAGGCCTCCGCCGTTATGCATCCGGAGTGGAACCTGTCGCAATCGGTCGCCAGCCAGGAAGATGGGACGATCAATATCGACGCGCAGCCGACGACGCGCGCCATCCGCGCCAAGGCCGACACGCCGGAAGAGATCGATCAGATGTTTGACGGCATCGCTTACGGCAAGGCCGGCGATGTGCTGCTGATGATCGAGAACTACCTTGGCGCGGAGACGTTTCGCAAAGGTGTGCACGCGTATCTGGCAGCACACCAATTTGCGAATGCAACGGCGGAAGACTTCTGGAACGCGCAGACCGCGGTGAGCCACAAGCCGGTCGACAAGATCATGAACTCGCTGGTTTCGCAGCCGGGCGTGCCGTTGTTGACCTTTGGAGAAGCTGTTTCCGGCGCAGTCCCTGTTTCGCAAAAGCGATTCTTTCTGAGCCCGAGCATCCAACCCGATCCCGCGCAGAAGTGGACGCTGCCGGTGTGTTTCAAAGGCAGCGACGGCCAGAAGTGCGAGATTCTTACTCCCGATACAACTGCGCTGCGAATTCCTAAGAATCAATTTCTGTTTGCCAATGCCGCGGGCAAGGGCTACTACCGCAGCGCGTATGCTCCCGACGAATATAAGGCGATTGTTGCAGCAGCGGAAACGGGCCTTACGCCCGAGGAGCGAATCAACCTCTCCGGCGACGAGTGGGCGCAGGTGCGGGCCAACAATGCTCCCGTGGACGATTATCTCGATCTGGCGGCTGCTTTGAAGGCCGACCCTGACTCGCAGTTGCTGTCCAGCTCTATCAGCGGCATCGCGGCGATTCAGAATCGTATTGCATCCAGTAAAGAAGAGCGCGATGCGCTTGCGGCTTGGGTTCGCCGCACCTTCGGGCCGGAGTACGCGAAGCTTGGACCCGCAAAGCCGGACGACTCGCTGGGCAAGCGCGAGCTGCGTGCAGATCTCTTCTCGCTACTCGGCTCCCAGGGCCATGATGCGGCGATTCTGGCGGAAGCGAATGCGATTGCAGAAAAATACATGGCCGATCAGACCAGCGTCGATCCCAGCCTGGGGCAGACTGCAGCGAGCATCGCGGCGCGCAACGGCGATGCGGCTCTCTTCGACAGGCTTCAGCAGGTGTATGAATCCTCCACGAACCCGGAGTTGCAGGAAGGCGCGCTCCGCCTGCTGGCATTGTTCAAAGATCCGGCTCTGGTTAATCGGGCTCTGGACTACGATGTCTCCGGCAAAGTGCGCAATCAGGATGAGGCGATCCAGTTTGCGATTGCCATGGGCAACGAGGAGTCGCGGGCGCAGACGTGGAAATTTGTGAAAGAAAACTGGGACAAGATTCTGCCGCAACTGACGACAGCCATGGGGTCGTATCTGGTAGGCGGGGCGGGCGCGTTTTGCACAGTTGAGGATCGAGACGACGTGAAGAGCTTCTTCACGACACACAAAGCTCCGGCAACCGATGTTGCGCTGCATCATGCAATCGAGGAAATTGATGGATGCATCGAGTTCCGCCAGTTGCAGGGGCCGAACTTGAAGAAGTGGCTGGCGGCGCAGCCGGGAATGTGATCGCGTTGGATCATGCTTTCCCCGGTCTCAAAAGCGAGACCAGGGGCACCCAGGTTTTATTCATAATTTAAAAAAGAACGCCGAGGTCACGGTTCTCGATCAGGGCTTCTGAGTGCCTGCCGCCTGCTTGGCGGGCTTTGTAACCGGAAAGTATCCCGTACGGGTGCGGACGGTGAGCTTGCCGTCTCCCTTGGCCGTGGCGCGCAACTCAACGCGACGGAAGCCGGGCTCGGTGGAGGGCTTGGTGGAGTGGTAGCCGATGGTGTACTGCGAGCGGATGTCGCGCGCTACTTCGGCTGCAATCTGATCCACCTGATCGATGGACTTGGGAAAGTAAGCAAGGCCGCCGGTTTCGGAGGAGAGCAATTCCAACGCGCGGCGGGCGCGGCGGACTTCGCCACGGTCCATCTCATCGCCGAAGAGCAGACCGATCGAATAGATGACCGGGCCCGAGAGCTGCTGTACGCGGTGGATGGTCTGCTCAAGGTTCAGTGTCGATGCGTTGTCTTCTCCATCAGTGATCAACACAAGCACCTGCTTGGGGCGATGCGCGTCGGCGGCCAGCTTGTCTGCCGAGGCCGCCACGGCATCGTAGAGAGCCGTGCCGCCTCTAGAGTCAATGTGCGACAGCCCATCGCGCAGCTTGTTTACATCGGAAGTCAGGTCCTGATCAATGTAGGCTTCATCGGAGAAGTTGACGACAAAGGCCTCATCCTCGGAGTTGGAGGCCAGGATGAGGTCGAGCGCGCTCTTGTTCACCGAGGGCCGCTTCTTGTACATGGAGCCGGAGTTGTCGATGACCAGGCCGATGGAAACGGGGAGATCGGTGTGTTGAAAGCTGACAATGGTCTGCTTGACGCCGTCCTCGTAGACCTCGAAGTCGTCTTTCTTAAGGTCCTGAACCAGTTGCGTGCCATTCAGAACGGTCGCATTCAGGACTACCTCTTCGACATCCGTGCGCAGCACAAAGCCTTCGCTGCCCTCTTTTCGAATCGGCGCAGAGGTCTGCGGAGCCTCAACGTCCGGCGAGCTGACCGGATCGCGGTCTTCGCTAAGCGACGGGGCCGGGCCAGATTGCTGACTGGGAGGGGGATTCTGTGCCGGTTGCTGAGCGGACAGCGCCACAATGGCCCCGGCAATCAGGATGGCGGGGAGAATCTTATTGCAAAGGCGCATAGTACCCGGTTCGAGCATAAACGGTCAGAGGAGGGAGCCCCGGAGGTGGATTGATCTTCACTTTGACTTTACGCCATTTGCCGTCCCTGGCGAGATCTTTGGGCCGGTAGCCTATCACATACTGGTTTCTCAGCTCGGTCGATATCTTCTCCGCGATATCGCCCATCTCGTCGATATCGTCCACCTGGTAGAGCCGGCCGCCGCTGTCCATGCTCAGGCTGTCGAGCAGTTGCGGGCCGGTGCGCTCCTCCGGCGTGGGGGCATTGGCGTCGAAGATGCCTATGGAAAAAATCTCCACGTCCGACTCGCGAACCTTGGAGCGCAGCTCGCCTTCGGTGTAGCGGGAGCGGTTGTCTCCGCCGTCGGAAACCACCAGCAGGGCCTTGCGCTCGTGCGTGGCATTCTGCATCTTGGCGACGCCGTAGTAGATCGCGTCCAAGAGCGCGGTGCGATGGCCGGCCTGCACGGTGGCCAGGCGGGCCTGAATGTTGTCGACCGAGTTGGTGAAGTCCTCGATCAGCTCCGGGCGGTCGTTAAAGCCGATAACGAAAAATTCATCCTGCGGATTGGCGGTCTTGATGAACTGGAGGATCGACTGGCGGGCGCGAACTAATTTTGAACTCATCGACCCGGAGAGGTCGAAGATGATTCCGATCGAAACTGGAGCATCTTCGGCGGCAAAGCTGGCAATCTTCTGCTCGCTGTTGTTTTCATACACCTGAAAGTCCTGCTTCTCAAGGCCGGTCACCAGCCGGTTGAGTGGGTCGGTGACAGTAACCGGGACCAGGACCAGATCCACATTCATACGGATGAAGGAGCCGGGATGGATTTTGAGGGCCGCAGCGCCGGTATCGGGCGCGGCTTCAGCTCCTTTCGGCTCACTGGCTGGGGCGGTTGAGGACGGCGGCTCGACGTGGACTTTGTTGAGTTCGTCGTCTTGCGCAAAGGCTGGGGCGGAGGCCATTGAGAGACAAAAGACGGCCGCCAGCCCGCAAACAGCGAGAGCCGGTGGTAGCACGCGCAAGCGCCTTACTGCGGTTACGGACGCATCGAATTTGGGGAGCCTCATCATGACCAAGCACCGTGAGCCAGAACGAGATGGTAGCACGATTTGCCGCTGTTTTGCCGTACCGATATATTGATGCGCAACCAGCCAGCGCCAAAGACGGATGCCAGAGGCCAGCAGTGCAACTGGGATACAATCGGACATAGAATCGGACTTAGGGAATCGGTCTTAGGCGACATCTCATTTACCGGCATCCTGGATACATTTTTCAGACGTGCAAACCGCATCTTTCAGACGTGCAAACCGCATCCTAAGTTTGACTTGCGGCTTTCCGGCATGTTTCTCGGTTGGAAAACAGCCTGAAACCCCGGCGAATCAGCGGAACCTGAATTCCGAAGACGAGTTTCAGGGTAAAAAATTCAAAGTTCTTTCAAGGGAGCAAGACAGCCCGCATGGCTAGCATCTATCCGTTTCGCGCCTGGCGCTACAACCCATCCGAAGTTCGCCTGAGTGACGTCGTCACCCAGCCCTACGACAAGATTTCACCTTCCATGCAGGAGGCTTACTACCAAAGAAGCCCCTACAATTTGGTACGCATCATCCTGGGGCTCCCTGAACTGTTTGACGCGGAAAAAGGCGAAAGCGTATATACCCGCGCGGCACGGGATTTCAACGCCTGGCGGGATAAGGGCGTCCTGGTGCAGGAAAAAGCGCCCTGTGTGTTCGCCTACTCTCAGAAGTTCAAGGTTCCGGGAACGGAAATTGTCAAAGAACGGCGCGGGTTTATCGCTTTGGGCAAGCTGCACGAGTATGCCGAGCAGGTCGTCTTCCGCCACGAGCAGACCCTCTCCAAGCCCAAAAGCGACCGGCTGAACCTGCTCAAGGCCACACGCGCGCACTTCGGGCAAATCTTTATGCTCTACTCCGACCCTGCCGGCAGCGTGGAAAAGCTGCTCTACGAGGGCAACGGACAGGCCGATGGCGAAGTTACCGACGAGTACGGCGTGTTGCATCGCATTTGGCGCGTGAACGACCCGGCGGTACTGCGCATGTTGACCTCGGCCATGGCGGACAAGAAGCTGATTATTGCCGACGGGCATCATCGCTATGAGACGGCGCTGAATTATTCAAAGGAACCCGCGGCGGCACATGCCAAACAGGCTGCCAGCATGGCGGAGCACAGCGCCGGCCAGTTGCCTCAGCCGGCGTTTCCCGAGGCCGCGGTGATGATGACGTTTGTCAACATGGACTCCGACGGGCTGGTGATTTTACCCACGCATCGCGTGGTGCATTCACTCGATGGATTCGACGCCAAGGCATTTTTGAATGCCGCCGAGCAATACTTTACCGTGGAGTCACTGCCTGAGGCCGACGCCGCAAGCTACATGGCGAAGCTGGGCGAGCAGATGGGACCAGCCTTCGTGGCCGTCACCGGCGATGGCGCGCGGCTGCTCAAGTCAAAGCCGGAGGCTGTTGCAGCGTTGCTTGCCGGCATCCCCGACCGCCAGCGGCAGCTCGATCTGACTCATCTGCACTCGGTGATTTTGGACAAGCTGCTGGGTCTCGATGAAGAGAAGGTACGCGAGCAGACCAACATCCGTTACCTGCGCGATGCGGCGGAGGCCGTGGACCAGGCACGGCGCGGAGAGGCAAACGTGACCTTCCTGACCAACCCGGTTTCGATGGAGCAACTCCGGGAAGTGGCTTTTGCCGGCGACGTGATGCCGCAGAAGTCCACGGATTTCTTCCCCAAGCTGTTGAGCGGGCTGGCTATGTATTCGCTGGACTAGGTAAAGTAAGGAACTATGCACACAGCAATCCAGGAGCATTCAGTGTGGCATCTTTAGGCCGCCTCGGAATCCTTGCTGCTCTGGCAGGAACCATCCTTCCATGCGCATTTGGCCAATCGCCTTCCGCACCCGCATCCCGATTTACCGTGGTTCTGGATGCCGGGCACGGCGGCGACGATGCCGGCGCCAGTCTTACTACGCAAACCGGCTCCCCGGAAGCTGAAAAATACTACACTCTGGAGCTGAGCGTGAGGCTACGCTCGCTGCTGAGAGCGCGCGGAATAACGGTGGTAACGACACGCGAATCGGATGGGGCTCTCGATGCAGACCGCCGCGCTGAGATCGCCAACCAGGCCGAAGCGCAGGCGTGCCTGAGCATACATGCCGCAACGACCGGCACTGGAGTTCACCTGTTTCTCTCTTCCCTGGCTCCCGCCCAGGCGGGGAAGTTTTCGTCATGGAGGACGGCGCAGGCCGCGTGGGTACCGAAGAGCCTGGCGCTGGCGGGAGTACTCAACTCGGCCCTCAAACACGCAGGAATTCCAGTCACGGTCGGCCGCACGGCCCTGACAGCAATCGACAGCATGGCCTGCCCGGCAGTCGCCGTGGAAGTGACTCCCGAAGCAGGCCCGGACCGAAACACTGGAAATAATCCTTCCCCGGTCGTGGACGATCCTGCATATCAGCTGAAGGTTGCCGACGCACTGGCGGCTGCGCTGGTGGAATGGCGCTCAGACGGAGCTGAATTCAAGAACTCCGCACAGCCGGGGAGGCGGCAACCATGAACTCCGATAGCTTGATTCCCCGCTATCAGTTGGTTTTGTTCCTCATCCTTTTGCTTCTATCCGCGGGGCTGGGAGGACTGTTGTGGCATCTGCGCGAGCGCGCTCATGAACGGATGCTTGTCGGGAAAACCTCCACACCCACCACGGCGCCGCAGGTGGCTCCGCTGGAGCAAGCAACGCTGATGGTTGCCCGCGATGTGGACGACACCATCGGCGCGCGCGCGCTATCCCTTCCCCTGCCGCACGAGCCCAGCGCGCGGGCGCGTGCCCTGCTCGGCGAGCTCCTTGACCTTTATGCGGAACCCGACTCCACGCATCCGGTGCCAGGAGGAGCAGCTTCCATTGCGCAGGTATTTCTGCTGCCGGTGGGCGGCTCTGCCAATTTGGAGTCGAAGGCTGGAGGCGGTTTCGGCACGGCGGCTGGAGCAGACACGGGCCCGGAGCTTGCCGTAGTCAACCTGACCGGCACATTTGCAGTCGGCCATCCTTCCGGCCTGGAAACAGAGACCTTGACCGTGCTCTCGATGTGCGCCACGCTGCACGCCAACCTGCCGCGCATCACAGAAGTGCGCTTTCTGGTAAACGGCGAGCCGCGCGCGACGCTTGCCGGACACGCCGACCTGACGCGAACCTATCTGACGGGAGACACTGTTTTGCAACAGTAGCTGCTCGACCTAATCCAGGTTGTTTCCAATTTGCGGAATTCGCAGTATGATATGGGTTATAAAGTGCATAAGCCTATACACATCACGGCCCCAAGACCGACCCTTGAACAGATGGAGAAGCACTATCGCATCCCCAGATCCCGCAGGAAAGAGCTGCAGTTGATTGTGGACCAATTCAAGGCTACGCTGCCAAATTGGGGCGAGGCGCGCGGGAACGCCACAGAACTGGAAAAGAGGCGCAAGCGTGCCTCCGCCGCCTGACCCAAAAAGCGTGTTCCTGAATATCCCGTACGACAAAGAATTCACCAACCTCTGTGTCGCTTATGTCGTTGGGCTATGCCACTTGGATTTATTTCCTCACATTGCCGCTGAAATCCCGGGGGGGGAGCGCAGACTAAATAGAATATTCAGGCTTATCCAGAGTTGCCGTTATTCTATCCATGATCTTTCCAGGGTCGAAATAAGCGTTTCGCCCTCTGCGACTCCACGTTTTAATATGCCACTGGAGTTGGGCATGACGATTACCTGGGCGAATTTAAAGCCCAGCCGCCACACTTGGTTCGTTTGGGAGTCCGCACCCTATCGACTGCAAAGATCGGTCAGCGATCTGAACGGGACCGACCGTTACATCCACAACGGTTCTCCGGAAGGCGTACTCAGAGAACTATGCAATTCGTTCCAGCGCGACAATACGCCGACTGTGCCGCAAATGTTAGAAAACTATAGATACATCCATAGGCACCTCAACGCGATTCTCCGCAAGAACGGTTCCAGCAATCCTTACCACAGAAGTGTCTTCACGGATTTGTGTTTGATATCGAAAACACTTGCGCATTTGATCCGCCTGAACAGATCTGTAGTTCAATAGCTATGACACCTCGCACAGGCATTCCCACCATCGGCGTCTTCGATTCCGGCTTCGGCGGCCTTACCGTTCTCCGCGCGCTTGTGGAGCGGCTGCCGCAGGCTAGCTATGCATTTCTCGGCGACACTGCTCGGCTGCCATATGGCTCAAAGTCGCGCCGTACCATCGCCCGCTACGCCGCCCAGAGCGCGGAGTTTCTGGTCCGGGAGCGCGGGGCGGAATTCCTAATCGTCGCCTGCAATACGGCCAGCGCATTGGCACTGGATGCCATTCAAGATGCGGTGCCAATCCCTGTGTTGGGAGTGATTGAGCCCGGTGCAACGGCAGCACGCAAGACATCTCTCAGCGGCCATGTGGCCGTCATCGCAACGGATGCGACAGTGCAGAGCCATGCCTACTCCGCGGCCTGCAAGGCGCAGGGACTGCGGGCCATAGAGAAGGCCTGCCCGCTGCTAGTGCCTCTGGTCGAAGAGGGATGGACGAACCACGCCGTGACCGCCGAAGTGATTCGCGTGTATCTGGATGAGTTGAGGGCCGAAGCCGCCGCGCAGATGCTCTTGCCGGATACGCTGGTACTGGGCTGCACGCATTATCCGCTGCTGCGGCCACTGCTGGAGCGTGCAGTCGCTTCAGCAGGTGTGCGCATTGTAGATTCCGCCGAGTCCACGGCAGACGCGGCGGTCCAGCTTGTGAATGGCCGTTACGCAGGCCTCGACACCTCAGATCAAGCTGCCGAAACTACAATCCATTGCTTTGCTACGGATTCCGTGGAGAAATTCGAACATCTCGGTTCGCGATTTCTCGGCCGGCCCACCGGCAAGGTGGAGCTGATTGACTTAGGCGGCTGAGATTTGGCTCCCCTATCTCGATCCGCCATCATCGCACAACCGCTCTGGTATCCTGAAAGACGTTGGATTCATTGCTTGAAACACTGAGCGGGGCTCGGAAGGAACTGGATTTTCATGATCGATTTGAAGGGTAAGACGGCAGTCGTCTTTGGGTTGGCCAACAAGCGTTCCATCGCCTGGGGAATCGCCCAGCGGCTCCAGCAGGCCGGCGCAACTCTGGCCATCTGTTACCAAAATGAGCGCCTCAAGGCCGAAGCCGAAGACCTCATCAACGAGCTCCCCGGCGCATCCGGCTTCCAGTGCGACGTTTCAAGCGACGCTGAGATTGATTCCCTCTTTGCCCAGCTCAAGGAAAAATACAGCAAGCTCGACGTGCTCGTGCATGCCGTGGCTTACGCCCCCGCCGAGGCTCTGCGCGGCGAGTTCATTGACACCAGCCGCGAGGCCTTCCGCATCGCCCACGACATCAGCGTCTACTCGCTGGTTGCCGTCAGCCGCGCCGCCGCGCCGATGATGACCGACGGCGGCAGCATTATGACCCTCAGCTATTACGCCGCCGAGAAGGTAGTGCCTAATTACAACGTCATGGCTCTCTGCAAGGCAGCGCTTGAATCCGCAACCCGGTACCTGGCCTGGAACCTGGGACCAAAGAATATTCGCGTCAACGCCATCTCCGCCGGGCCGATCAAGACACTCGCCGCCCGCGGCATCGGCTCCATGACCGATCTGCTCAAGGTTCACGCCGAGCGGGCTCCCCTGCACCGCAACGTCGACCAGCTCGAAGTAGGCGGCGTGGCGCTGTTTCTGGCCAGCGACCTCTCCAGTGCAGTAACCGGCGAAACGCTGTACGTGGACTGCGGCTACAACATCATGGGCTTTTAGAGCAGAATCCGAGCCGCATAGCGGTTCCCAGGTTTCATCCAGGGCTATTCTCGCGTCCACCCCACGGGAGGAATTTCTTTGCATTGGCTCTTTTTGGCGCGCGACCCAGAGTATGCCCCCGGTCGTGCCCTGGCACAAGGCCTGTGGGGATGGGGTTTGTGCTTTTCCTGGTCTCAAAATCGAGACCTGGGGCACTTATGATTGTGGTCAGTTGAGATATGTGTAGGTTGCCGTTTTGCGGTCACTCACATTATGTTTGACCAAGCGCAGGGAGTCAGCACCCGCTTCGCGGGATAAGCGAGCCAGCAAGTCAGCGGGTAATCGCGATGCGCCTGGGTTTTCCACGTATTGAAACACAGAAAAAAGCAAGGTCCGGATGGTGAGGGCTTTTCTAGTCCCTGGTCCCTGTTCCCTATTCCCTGCCTTTAAAAGTTCTCATCCTGATGGCCGGACAGCAGGCCCTGCTCTTCCGCGGAGGCGAGCCGGACGATGCGCTCGACCGTGTAGGGGCGAGGCTCCTGGTTGGAGTAGTGGTGACGCACCTGAAGCTCGCCCAGCAGGCCAATGGCAAGCAGTTGAAAACCCGCCACGATCAGCACCGAACCGATGACGAAGATAGGCCCATGTGCGCTCATCACGTCGAAGTGCGGATGGAACATCTTCATGCCGAGCAGGAACAAGGCCAGGAAACTGCCGCCAAAGATGCTGAGCAGGCCGACTCCGCCAAAGAAGTGCAGCGGACTGCTCATATAGCGCAGCAGGAAGCGGATGGTCATGAGATCGAAGAAAACGCGGAAGGTGCGGCCGATGCCGTAGTGGCTCTGACCCCGCCCGCGCTTGATATTGCGGATGGGAATCTCGCACATCGATGCGCCATACCAGCTTGCCAGAGCGGGAATGAAGCGGTGCATCTCGCCATAGAGCGGGATGTTCTGAATCACCTCGCGGCGATAGGCCTTGAATGTGGTGCCGAAGTCATGCAACGGCACGCCGGAGAGTCGCGCCATGATCCAGTTGGCGCAGAGCGAGGGCAGGCGGCGCATGAAAAAGTTGTCTTTGCGGTGAATGCGCCAGCCGGAGACCACATCGTAGCCTTCGTCCAGCTTTTCGATGAATGCAGG
>Ga0182012_10006225_pt1 | contig 12195 bp, 13 predicted proteins | sample 612S2SmetaG_FD_120486 | JGI IMG/M metagenome (GOLD analysis project Ga0182012, IMG submission 120486) | Permafrost microbial communities from Stordalen Mire, Sweden - 612S2S metaG | ecosystem: Environmental > Terrestrial > Soil > Wetlands > Permafrost | place: Sweden: Stordalen | collected...
ATGCAGGACTTCGACGATTCCAGCACGACTATGTCCCCGAGGATGCTCTTTACGAGCAGCTGATTGTTGATTCTACGATTCGCGACAAGAGGATCGATAGTCGCTAGACCAAAGCCAATTACTTTCGGCTCCGCTTCACGGCTGAGCGCTTCCTGACAGATTGCGCCCGTTTTACGGTGATGCGCGGCTTTCCGGCAGCGCCTTCGGGCCGCTCGGCTTGCGCAATGGCCGCTCTTACCAGCTCCCGAATCCCGGGCGCATCCAGGTCTGTAGCCTCCACGATCCGAACGTGTCGAATCCATTTGCCCTCGCCGAGCAGCAGCGCGCCTGGGTCCGGTAACAGCGATCCGAAGTTAAAGCCGAGGTTCACCCAATTGGCATGCGTGGTGGTAAAAACAAACGCGTCGCTCGGTCGTTCCGTGAACGTGAAATGGTTTGCAATCGTGTACACCTCGTAGACAAATTCGCTGGATTCCGGTGCCTCTTCGAGGATCAGCTTCCTGGCCGCCAGTGCGAGCTCTTGAATCCCCTTGCCGTAAGGTAGGAGTAGTTTAAGGTAATCCGGATCGGGTGGACGCAACCGCACCCAGACAGTTTATCTTGGCTGGCGGCTAGCCAGCCAGAAATATTATTCAGGTTGAGTGGCGTCCGTCCTAATGAACAGTTGTTGACGGAGGAGCCCCGCCCACCGCAGCATCCTTCGCCTTCTCCGGCTTGTCCGATTTTTCCTTCGCAGGTCCACCGCCAGTTGCGGCTTTCACCGGACTAATAATCACATGCGTGGCTTTACCTTCCATGCGAGGTTGCCCTTCAACCGCACCCACGCCGGCAAGATCTTCCACGAACCGAAGCAAGAGCTTGCGGCCTAAATCGGTGTGCGCAATTTCGCGTCCGCGGAATTGCACTACTGCTTTCACGCGGTTGCCATCCTTCAGAAACCGAATGGCGTGGTTCTTCTTGAAGTCGTAGTCGTGATCATCGGTGTTAGGACGGAACTTCAGTTCCTTGACCTGAATCACGTGCTGCTTCTTCTTGGCGTCGTGCTGTTTCTTTTTCTGCTCGTAGCGCATTGCCCGTAATCCATCGCTTTGGCAACGGGCGGTTCAGCCGTGGGCGCGATCAGAATCAGGTCGAGCCCTAATTCCTGCGCCCTGCGGACAGCTTGCAGTGTAGGCATCACTTCAACTGTCCCGTCTGGAAATACAGCGCGTACTTCCCGGGCGCGAATCGCTTCGTTAACGTTCTCTCGGATCTTAGGCCGGCGGGGTGGAAGGCTTCTTGGTGGATACATGCCGGGGAGACTAACGGTGGGCGCTAATCCGCGCCGGTGAGAGGGAAAAGGTTTTAATCAAATGTAGTACCTATAAACAGTTTACACGGAAATTGCCCCTGTCAATACCCTGGTCTTGCGCGGTATCATGCTCCCAGGGTCAAAATTGGTATTTTTTGACGCCAAAACAACCTTTCGCATGCTTTCTGCCTGCCGTTTAGCCCTTACACTCCTTTCGTTTTTACTAGTCGCCGGTCCGCTCTCAGCCGCGCCGAAGCGTCAGCAAAGGGTTGACGAAACGGCTCGTGCCGTCTTCGACCCTAAGTCTCCAGGCGGCGCCATCATGATCCGCAAGAACGGGCATACGTTGCTAATGCGAGGCTACGGCGTGACAGATCTTCGGTCTGCTGCCTTGATCGACGCCAACACTAATTTCCGCTTGGCCTCGGTCAGCAAGCAATTCACCGCCATGGCAATCATGCTGCTGGTGCATGAAGGCAAGCTTCGTTACGATGAGAATCTCGTCGAAATTTTTCCGGGCTTTCCGGCTTACGGCAAGGCGATCACAGTGCGGCACTTACTCACACACACCGCCGGCTTGGCTGACTACGAAACGCTGATGGACGAGAAAGAAAAGGCAGAGGGACCTATCTGGTCGGCGACCAAACAGATTCACGATGAGGAAGTGTTGTCGCTGCTGGCGCATCAAACGCACGGAGTGTTCGCGCCCGGAACGAGTTGGGCTTACAGCAACTCGGGTTATGTGGTGCTGGGGCTCATCGTCGCGAAAGTTTCCGGAGTGCCGTATTCTGATTTCCTCCATCGCCGCATTTTTGCGCCCCTGAAGATGTCGAAAACGCTGGCGTTCGTCAACGGAAGAAACGTGGTCCGCCACCGAGCCTTTGGTTACAGCAAGAAAGACGGCCAGTTCGTGGATAGCGATCAAAGTTCTACTTCCGCTACGCTCGGAGATGGCGGCATTTATTCCAATCTAACCGACCTGGCCCGTTGGGACGATGCGCTTAGAACCGGCAAACTGTTGTCGAAAGCGGAGATGGCGCCCGCGTTCGAGCCATTGAAGCTGAACGATGGCAGCCAGCCGAATTCGTATGGGTTCGGTTGGTTTCTGAGTCCAATCGACGGGCATCCGTGCACTTGGCACACCGGCGAAACGAGCGGCTTTCGAACACTGATTGAGAGATTTTCCGACAGCGGCGAAACAATTGTGATTCTGCTGAACCGAACAGATCTAGATCCTGCCGAACTAGCCAAAAAGATTCGCTGAGACAAATCTAAATGTAAATCCGTTTCACGCGCGCGTGAATCCCGCACAAAACGCTATACGAGATCGTTCCCGCCAACTTGGCAATTTCCTGCGCATCAATGGAAACATTCCCTTCGCTACCGAGCAGGGTAACCGCGTCGCCCACCTTTACCTCCGGGCTAGCGGTCACATTCACAGACGTCAGGTCCATCGATACCGCCCCAATCATCGGCGCCAGCTTACCGTTCACAATCACACTGCCACGATTCGAAAGCCGGTGCGGAATCCCGTCGGCATATCCCGCCGCCAAAATCGCAATGCGGATAGGTTGAGGCGCGCGAAACATGCCGCCATAGCCAATCAACGCGCCCGTTGGCAAATCCTTCACCGACAGAACCGTCGCCCGCCAAGTCAGCGCTGGTTTTACAGCCAGATTCTGCGCCGGCGCATGTCCGCGAGCGGGCGAAACATAACCATAAATAGCGTGCCCAGGCCGAACCATCCCTCGCCAGGCGCGCTCTCGATGGTAAGCGATCGGGATCGTGCTCGACAGGTGCAGCAACGGTGGCCGAACACCAGCCGCCGCCAAATTATCGGCGGTCTTCTCAAAAAGCGCGACTTGATCATCGGTCTGGCTGTTCTGATAATTGCCGGCAGACGCAAAGTGTGTCATCAAGCCTTCCAATTCCAAATGAGACGCCGCCAGAATCGCCTGCGCGATCTCACCAGCACTCGCCCGCGTCCCTAAACGACCCATGCCTGTATCGATTTTCAGATGAAACGGAACGCGCTGATTGCGTTGACCTGCCAGGCGATCCAACTCGGCCAGATCAGCAAGCGAGTGAATCACCGGCGTCAAATTGTATGAGAGCAGCGCCTCACGCGTAAACGGCAGAAAATCCGCCATCACCAAAATCCGCGTGCGAATACCGGCATCGCGCAACGCAACACCTTCGTCGGTATTGCTCACCGCCAGCCATCGTGCGCCGCGCTCTTCCAGAACACGGGATACTTCCACCGCACCGTGGCGATAAGCGTCCGCCTTCACCACCGGCATCACTTCCACATTCGCTCCCACTGTCTGGCGAATCGCTTCGAAGTTCGCGCCGATTTGTGCGCGCGAAACTTCTACCCAAGACCGATACGGCATCATCCTACTTTGATCCTAAGCCCCGCAGCAGAGTTTCATACTGATCTGTGACGGCGTTCCAGCTATATAACTTTTCAATTCTTTCACTAGCTCGTTTTCCCCAAAGCGCGCGCTCACCTTCCGACACGCCCACGGCCCATTGCAACTTCTCCACCAGGTCGTCCGCTTCAAACGAAACGGCGGCATCGCCAGCCACTTCCGCACTCTCCGGCGTCTGCAAATACAGAACAAGCGCGCCGCGCCCCATCGCTTCAATCAACGCTGGGTGCGTGCCGCCCACTTCGGTGGCCTGCACATAAACCGCGCAGTGCGATTGCAACTGCCGGTAGCCTTCGCCATATACCGCCCCCGGAATCACCACACGCTGGTCCGAGGTGTCTTTCACCTGCCGAATATAGTCAGCCGCATAGGGCGCGCCTCCCACAATGGCCAGCTTGAAATCTGTCCGCACTTGCTCAAAGGCCTCGCGTACCAGGAGCGCATTGTTTTCCGGTTCCATGCGGCTCACATACAAAACGAAGCGGCCCGGCTCCAGACCCAACGCGCGCACGCGATCATCGGCCGCAATCTTGCAGGTCTCCGCACCGTACGCAATGAAAACCGAGTCCTTACCGTAGCGCTCCAAATAATATTCGCGAATTTTTTCCGCGTCCGTTATCACCGACGAACAGCACCAAGTGGCCAACCATTCCGAAAGCAGATACCAGGATTTCGCCAGCAGATTCCACTTCTTGCGCCGCCGTTCCACGCCATCGACGTTCAGCGCGGTAGGCATGCCAAGCATGCGCGGCCACAGTGTAAAAATAGCGTTGGCGGCGTTGCAGTAGAGAAGCACATCATACCGGTGGATCAAGACATCCAAGGTGGAGATTCCTGTGTGCGCGATGGTATCGAAATACTTGTGGCGAATAGTCGGCAAATAGCGCAGCTTTACACCGCGGTATATGTTTTGCACCGGTCGCTCACGGCAATACACCGTCACCTCGTGCCCGCGCTCTACCAGCCGCACAGACAGTTCTTCTGCAAAGGTCTCAAACCCACCGTAATTGGCCGGGATGCCGCGCGTCCCCAACAGAGCAATGCGCATCAGTCGTGCGAACCAACTCGTTGGCGATTCAATTTTCGCGCAATATCAAGCGCTGGGAAACTAACAGGCGTGTCGGAAAACCAAGCGGCCATGTAATCGTTGCTAACGCGCTTATGCATCATAATGACCCGGCGCTTCGCCCAAGTGCGCTTCCACAAACGTGCCACAATCGCAAACCCGCGCAGCGAAGAAAACTCACGCAGCAAACAGCCGGCAATCACAATCACATCACGCACCGTAATCGCGACGAAGTTCCGTGCATACAAATCCGCCGTCGTGTTCTTGATCCGCATCAGCCAGCGATTCTTCACGGAGTGCATATTAATCAGTGCCGGCAGCGCCGATCGTTTCTCCGGCAACACGTGCCGGACATGGTAAGCCACGGCGTGCGGCGTATAAAGACATTTCCAACCATAGAGTTGCGCACGCCACGCGAGGTCGGCGTCTTCCCGATAAGCAAAAAAATCAGCGTCGAAGAATTCGCCATCGAGTGATATATCCGCCATCATCTTGCGGCGGTACAGACAGGCCGCGCCAGTTGCGCCGAAGACATACTCGAACTCTTGGTATTGGCCATGGTCAGGAACTTTGCTGCCGCGATCCAGATGCCGTAAGTTCCGAGTGAAGAAGATCCCGGTAGAGTCAATCATGGGATCTTTCGGAATCGTAAGATCCTGGCTCATCCCCAGCAATTTGCCGCAAACGCTGCCGACAGAATCGTCCGCTTCCCCGCCCGCCACCAACGTGCTCACAAAGTGGGGAGTCAAACGAACGTCAGGGTTCAGCGCCAAGCACCAATCGGCATTCGATTGGCCCATAGCCTGATTTTGTCCCGCGGCAAAGCCGATATTTTTACCGTTGTAAATCACCTTCGCCTGATGCTCAAACTGTCCTAGAATGTTTGCCGTTTCGTCACTTGATGCGTTGTCCACCACCACTATTTTCAACGCCGGATAATCCTGCGCCAACACATATTGCAAACACTGCGCTATGAAACGTGCGCTGTTAAAGGTCACTATCGTTACGGCTACGGTGGGCTTTGCTGCCATGCGTGGGACAAGGTTCCTCCTCAGCGTAACCTAGTAGAGATTGCTGAATCCGCGCACGCTTGCTCTCAAACTTGAGTATCACCTGTTCAAGAAAGAGGGTGCGTGGCTGCAGCGGCTTGTCCCAGCCAAGACCCAGGCTGCGTTGCGGCGGCGCATGCGCGCTAAGTATTTGCTGTGGGACGCCCGGCAGCACAGGGCATGGCTCGATGGAGAGTTGCAGCGGCGCAAGACCCGTTATGCGGGTACGTTGCAACCCGGTTTGCTCTCTTTGCTCACGTGCGTTTGGGATGGCACACCGCTGGAATACTTTCGACTGCTGGCGGAAAGTGTGATTCAACAGAATGCCGCCGGCGCGGCGGAGTGGGTGATTCTGGATAACGGCTGCCGGAACGAATCACTGCTGGGCTACCTAGCCACACTGAAGCAGCATTCGTGGATCACCCTGACGCGGTCAGAAACTAATGCCGGCATCATTGGCGGTCTGCGTCTGTGTTTAGAAGCGGCAAGCGGGCGTTACATCCTGCCAGTGGATTCTGACGATTGGCTCTATCCCGATTGCCTGCAGATTGTGACCTGTTGGATTCAGCAAAATGGTTTTCCGCCGATCCTCTATACGGACGAAGACAAGCTCATCGGCGCGCACGCTGTGCAGCCGTATTTGAAACCCGATTTCGATCCGGTCCTGCTTCTCAATTCCGCCTATATTGCGCACTTGGGCGTGATTGACCGCAAGCTGGCGCTGGCGCATGGCGCTTATGCGGACAAAAACACCGAAGGCAGCCCCGATTGGGATCTCTTCACACGCTTTTTCGTGGCGGGCATGCCGGCCATCCATATTCCGGAAGTTGTCTATAGCTGGCGCATGCATCCCGAATCCACTGCCGACGATGCGGGTAGCAAGCCGTACATTCATTCCTCCCAGAAAGCCGTCTTGCAGCGCTATCTCGATAGCAGTGGCCTGGCCGAAAAGTACGACGTCGAGTACAGTCCTCTCCTTAAGAATAGTTGCGACTGGTGGCTGCACAGAAAGCAAGTCGATCTGCGTCAGTCCGTGCGGGCGGACCTGCCTCCCCAAGCGACAATCAAAGATCTTGCCGACGTCATTAGCAGCGCCGCGCAATCAGAAGAAGACTTAGTGTGTCTGGTTGCCGACGACTTAGTCATTGACCGCCCCGATTGGCTCTGGGAGGCAATTGGCTTGTTTGAACGTTTTCCCGATACCGCCATGGTCGGCGCTCGGATTCGCGACCAGGCGGGTGCCATCTTATCCGGCGGCCTAGTGTTGGGTTTCGGCCGCGGCTGCGACTGCCCTGACCGCGGAAGGCCCGCGCTTGATCCTGGTCATTTCACACAAATGATGAAGCAGCGATCAGTGAGTGCAGTGTCCTCGCAATTTGCGGTACTCCCCGCCAGCGCACTTTATGCCATCGCGAAAAAGCAGCCCCATTCATCGATTGCAATGTTGGGCCCTTGGTTAGCAGCATGGGCGCTACGCAACGGCAAGCGCATCATTTATTCCCCCTATCTCAGCGCGGTTTCAAGTGTTGATTGGGAAGCACTGCAGACGTCTGCCGAGGTCTCCGAGTTCAAAATCAAGAACGCCGACCTTCTGCCCGATCATCGCTTCTACCCAAGAGCGTTTGGCCTGTCAGTGGACAAAGCGTACCGTCTCTCACCTTCAGCAGCAGGGCGATAAAATCAGCGTGGGGTTGTTTGATTTTTCTAATTCAAAGGAGAGTTGTATGAAAAGCACGCTCTATCTCTGTGCCTTGGCTACACTCAGTCTCGGGCATTTGAGCGCTCAAGAAGAACGCCGGCAAGCTGTAATCACGGGCGCGCCGGGCAGTCCGAAGTGCACGATTGAAGTGGAAGTCGATGTAGTAGCGGATGTGGAAATCCACGGCACCGAGGCTCGCCTGCACACACTCGGTGGTTCACCAGCCACCTGGCGCCGATTTGTCTGCAATCAGCCGATGCCCTTGCACCCGGCGAACTTTCGTTTCCGTGGAATTGACGGCAGGGGACGTCAAACGTTAATCGGCGATCCGCTCAACACAGGCATGGCGGTCGTTCGCATCGAAGACCCGAAATCCGGGCGCGAGGGTTACACCTTTGATCTGCAGTGGGATGGCGCGGCTGGCCCGATGCCTGGTGGTCCGGGCTATCCGAACCAGCAGCCGGGTTACCCGCAGCAAAGCCTCCCCGGACAGCCACCCAGCGGCGATCGCGGTGACCGAGATCATGACCGCGATGGTGATCGTGGCAGAGGTGGACGATTCGAAGCGGATGACGCCATCCATCAATGCGGCGACGCAGCCGAAGGGCAACTGCGGCGCAATGGGTATCGCGAGACCCGGGTCATCGAAGCGAAGATGGACGGTGATGCCGGGCGCGGCGATTGGATTTATGGCAAACTGATCGGCCGGCGTGGACCCAATACCGAGACCTTTGGTTTTGCGTGCTCAGTGGACTTCGACGCCCGCCGCATTGGCGCTGTGAATGTGCGGCCAGCCAACGATGGTTACTACGGCGGCGATGCCGACCACAATCGTTTTAGCAAGGAACGAGCGATCCGCGCATGCCGCGAAGCGGTGCAAGATCGTCTACGGCACGATGGCTACACCGATTTCGACGTCCGCAAAATGGACGTTGACGATCGCCCCGGCAACAACGATTGGATTGTGGGTGGTTTGGCTGCTCGGCGCGGAGGATTCAGCGATAACTTTGAGTTTTCGTGCTCCGTAGATTTCGATGCGGGGCGGATCCGTTCGATTAACGTCAATCGGCGCTAAAACCAGCGAGTTGTTTTCGGACGAGCGGGAGCTTTGCCGGGCTCCCGCTTTTTCCTGCCCTGCACGCTGTTCCACGTGCGACAGCTTACTTTGAAATTCGGCGCAACCGCATTTCCCGAACCCGAATCTCCAACATGTAGAGCACAATAGCCAGATTGGTTACCAAAAGACTGATAGCTAGCCAATGCGGATGCTCAATCACAGCGACCACTTCCAGCGGAAGATAAAGAGCACCCGAGAGCAGCGCGAACCATTCTGCCCAAACGCGCTGATGCCACAAGCCCCACGCTTCCGTGAATCGAACAGCCGCATAGGCCAATGCTCCAGCCATCGCTCCCCAGACGCGCGGCCCATCAAAAGTACTGGCGCTGTGAAGAAGCTTCTGCGCCCAGCGGTGATCAAACCCAATGTGCAGATGATAGAGCAATTCGGCCGCCAAGCCTTCAATGTGATCACGCACAAAAAAGAGCGTGATGGCTAAAGCGAAAGCCAGTATACCCTTCACCGCCTCGAAGGTGGCGACGGTGCGCAGTCCGGCTTTACTCGCATGTTCGTCCACCCCATGCGGCGGATGTTGTGGCCTGTGTGGTGTACTTTCCATCCCCACACATGCTCCCATAGCCCATTGACGCCGGGCTGCCCGGTTTCAGTACACTCAAACCAGATGGGGTCTGCGCAATCAGCAACAAACTCACAGCCACGCCGAAAAGGCCGCAAACGTTCGCCATCGGATTCCCACAATCCGACCGCTAAAGACATACTGGTAGCGGCGTTCGTTCTCATTGCCGGCGCGTTGTCGGTCTATTGGGTTTTGCAGATTCATGCGCACTACACTTTTAGCCTCCAGTCACCGCTGCAGGTGCACTTGCATTGGCCGGTAGTGGTGGCGCGGCGCATGAGTTCCGAAGACGCCTTACAGGCGCAGCTAGATCAACATCGCGCTCTCACCGCCTATCAGGAATACACCTGCCTCAAGTTTGGAGCGGCCTGCCGCATCGCCCTTGCCATACAACGCGCGGAGAATCCCGAAGGCAAATGCGAAACCTACCACTACAACTCCGATGGCACCCTCGACTGGGGCTACTTCCAAATCAACACCGTGCATCTTAAGCGCCCGGGGCTCAATCTGCGTGATCTGTTGGACTGCCGTGCCAATATCGATTTTGCGTTTCAGCTTTATTCCGAACGGCAGAGCTTCTCCGCTTGGAGCACATACAATAACGGCGCTTACCGTAGATATTTGAGGCACTAAATCAAGCCACGATACGGAAAAGCATAGAAAATGTACGCCGGATTACAATTATTTGTATTCCGCAAAAATTTTAGGGTATACTGGGGCTATTCAAGGCGTGACGTCGGAACGCGTGACGCCTTTCCTCCGAACAGCAAAGGTCTGAGATCCTATCCCAGACCTTTGCTGGAAACTTCCCACAGATGCCGAAACGGAACCCTGCGCTACGTCGAGGGCACACCCGCAGGACGGAACACACTAGCAACAAACGTGGATGCCTCGAAAGAGGTTTACACAAAAAGTTACATATTTGAAAAATCAGCAGCAACCACTAGGCGGGGAGACGGCGGTGCTGGGTAAAATTTGGTGGACCTGAAGGGATTCGAACCCTTGACCTCTTCCATGCCATGGAAGCGCGCTCCCAACTGCGCCACAGGCCCATCGTTTTTATTTTACGTCATGAGAATACCACACCGCTCGTACCAGGACGCGAAACTTCCGTAAGCGAAAAAAGATGCCCCAAATTGGAACACTTACTATTGACTCCATGACGAATCAAAGGCACAATCAAACGGTCGGAAAGAGATTCAGGTTGCTCCACTCTCCCGGCGACGACGCGAAAGAGAAATTAGACAGTTGCAATGAACAAAGTGGCTCCGCCGTTCAACGTTCTCAGGCAAGAAGTCCCTCTTGCACACAGCGATGTAATCAGTCGCAGACTAACAGGTGCTATCCCTGTGCTTTCAGAAGAAATTATCCACGAACTCCGCCAACCGCTCGGCATTATTGATTCACTCGCGTATTATCTCGAGCTCACCGCAGCGGACGAAAAAATCTGCACACACCTTGAGCAAATTCGCGCAATGGTGTCACAAGCCAATGGTATTTTAGAGCGCGCCTCCGGCACTCATCGAGAGATGCCGAGAGGCAACCCCTTCCTCTCTGGCTCATAGCCTTCGACTGCCGAGAGTAGCTAGCTCGGCGAACCTTTGCTCGCCGCCTCAAGCTCCACAACACGCTGCCTGATCTCACGCACCACTTCGTTGAGTTCAGGCAGCTTCTGAACGTAGGCGAGGCCTCTCAAATGACCGCGCAGCGGACGCGCTGGAATACCCCACACAGGCTCTCCCGCGTGTACGGTTTGCGAGGTGAGTACTCCGGCTTTGCCCCCCACAATCGCTTTCGCTTCGATCTTGGCTTTTTCACCGATGCCAGCCTGTCCTCCAATGACCGCGTAATCACCCACCGTCACGCTACCCGAGAAACCTGTTTGCGCTGCCACAACTACGTGCCGGCCCAGCGTGCAGTTGTGCGCCACGTGAACAAGATTATCCAGCTTTGTGCCATCACCAATTTGGGTGACGCCCAGAGCCGCCCGGTCAATGCAGCAGTTCGCTCCAATCTCCACGTCATCGCCAATGTTCACCACTCCAACTTGCGGAAACTTTTCATAGTGGTCGCCCGCCATCGCAAAGCCAAATCCATCCGCGCCAATCACAGCGCCGGAGTGGATGATGGCGCGCCGGCCGATGCTGACGCGATCGTAAATTGTCACATGCCCATGCAAGGTGGACCCATTCCCAATCGCCACATCGTCGCCCAGCACGCATCCCGGCCCAATCTGGCAAGCGTCACCGATCTGCGAATTCTCTCCAATGAAAACATGCGCGCCCACCGAGCAACCTTGCCCAAGTTGCGCGGTCGGCGCAATAACCGCCGAGGGGTGAACCCCCGCCGCGCGACGCTTTCGCGGATAAATAGTTTCGAGCGCTTTAGCAAAGGCCACCCGCGGGTCGGCGACACGGATTACCGCTGTGGGCAGCGTTTCCGCAAAGGAGAGTGGCACCAGCACGCAGCCTGCCCGCGAACTCTGCGCCGCAGTCAGAGCCTTGCGTCCCGCGGCAAACGCCAGATCGCCTTCCCCGGCATTTTCAATGGTGTTTGCTCCGGTAATACGCCGGGCCGTGTCACCCTCGGCCGTACCGGCAACCAGGTCCGCGATCTGAGCAACAGTGAAAAGCATAATCCTCCATACTTAACATTGATGGCTGGCAACGAAGCGGCATACACCGCACCTACGGCCCGTATCGATCCGGGCGCGAGCATCGGGCCAGGAACCCGCATTGGCGAATACTGCGTGATTGAATCCGATGTGGTGATAGGCGCGCAATGCGTGCTGGAGCCCTACGTATACATCAAGCGTTGGACCACGCTGGGCAACGAGAACGAAATTTCGGCAGGCACTGCGCTGGGTACCGATCCACTAGACAAATCGTTTGATGGCAAACGAAGTTATCTCCGTATCGGCCACAAGAATAAAATTCGCGAGCACTATACGATTTCGCGCGGCAC
>Ga0182012_10006226_pt1 | contig 12195 bp, 12 predicted proteins | sample 612S2SmetaG_FD_120486 | JGI IMG/M metagenome (GOLD analysis project Ga0182012, IMG submission 120486) | Permafrost microbial communities from Stordalen Mire, Sweden - 612S2S metaG | ecosystem: Environmental > Terrestrial > Soil > Wetlands > Permafrost | place: Sweden: Stordalen | collected...
AACGCCGCCGGACCGCGCGCGAGCTGGCTGAGGCGCTCGAGGTTTCGCCGCGGACGGTCTACCGCGACGTTGAGGCCCTCTCCGCGGCGGGCGTACCGATCCACATGGAGCGCGGCGCCGGCGGCGGCATCGTGCTGGCCGACGACTACCGTCGTGCGATCGCCCAGTTTACCGACGACGAGCTGCAGGCGCTGTTCGCGACGGCGGCGGGGCCGCTCGCCGATCTCGGCCTCGGCTCGCACGCCAGCGCGCTGGCGAAACTCGCCGGCGCGCTGCCCCCGTCGCAGCGCAGCGCCGTCCAACGCGGCCGCGACCGCCTGCTGCTCGACCACAACCGCTGGTATCGCTCCACCCAGCCCGCCGAGATCGTCACCGCGCTTCGGGCCGCGATCGCCGCCGACCGCCGCGTCCGCCTGCAGTACCGCGACCGCTCCGGCGCCGCGACCGATCGCACCGTCGACCCGCTCGGCCTCGTCGCGAAGGCCGGCGTGTGGTACCTCGTCGCGCACGAGGCCGGCAAGGGCTATCGCACGTTCCGCGCCGAGCGCATCGGCGCGGTGGAGCGGCTCGCCGAGACGTTCGCGCGGCCGGCCGATTTCGACCTCGACGCGTACTGGCAGTCGGCCGTTACCGCGATGCAACGCCTGCCGTCCGACACGTGCGAGGTGACGCTCGACGTCCGCGCCGGCGTCATCGAAGGCCTGGTCAACTATTGGAACGGCGAAGTCGTCGCGGCGGGCGGAGAACGAACCACGATGCGCGTCCGCTACCCGTCGTTCGAGATGGCCGTCATCGACGTCATCTCGCACGGCGACTCGGTCAGCGTCATCGCCCCCGCCGAACTGCGCGAAGCGATCGTCGAGCGCGCCCGCGCAGTCCTCGCCCACCACGCCGCAGGCGCGGGAGGTTAGGAGTCGTCGCGCTCTTCCGCGATGACCGTATCCACGAGCGCGAACACCGTCTGCACATATTCGAGCGCTTCGCGCGCATCGCGCTCGAGGAAGACGCGCCCGGGGTCGGCGCCTCCGAGCGCGTCGGGATAGCGCGTCGGCGCATAGTAGCGATCGAGTACGCTCGCTGCCTCCCTCACACCGGCATCGACGGCGACGCCGCACATTGCGAGTTCGTCCAGCAAGACAGTCACGGCGTGCACGCGCGGGACATCGTCCGCAGCTGCAACGAGGGCGGCCTTAACTGCCTTCTCTCCCGCCTGCTGCGCGTGAAAACACGAAGCGTTCGGCTCGTCCGCCGCAAGCATCTCCGCCACGCGCCGGTCCTGCTCGGCCAGCGCGCGCCAGTAGCCGGCCTGCACAAAACGATCAGGCTGCATGGACGAGTCGGGCTTCTGCCAGGATGGTGCGACCGAAGGCCGTCGCGGGAAGGCGCTGCGCATACTCTTCCGGGGTCACGACGACGAGATCGAGCGGGACCGGCGCGTTGAAGGCGATGCGCAAGTCGCGGTCGCGATCGGCGCCGCGCACGGCGGTATCCCGCACGACGAGGATGTCGAGGTCGCTCGCAGGCCCCACCTCGCCACGACCGAGCGAGCCGAACGCATAGACGGCCTTGACGTCGGGCATACGACGGCACACGTCGACGAATCTAGCCAACGCCGCCTCCAGGACCGCCTCGCGCTCGCGCGCGCTCTCTCGCCGCGACTTCACACCTCTAGTCTAGCATGGCGGGGCTAGGTGGCGTCCTCGCGGGCCGGTGGGGTTCGGATTGAGGTAGCGGCCTCCGGCCTTGAGGTACAACGTCCGAAACGGGTTGTCCGGCGCGATGCCGACGCACGCGCTGCGAGCCCGCGTTCCATCGCCCACACTACTTCGTGCGGCGGTAGAGGGTGGCGCCGTCTTCGGTTGCGACCGGCGCGTAGCGCCCCTGCGCGATCAGTTGTTGTAGGCGCGGGCGGTAGATCTTCAGCCACGCGCCGCCGTCGTAGCGTTCGTCGAACAGGGCGTATTCGGGCACGTCCTGCGGCGAGAAGCCGATCTGCGCGTTCGGATCGAAGCCGAGGTGCGAGTAAACCTCGTCGTAGGTCGCGACGGCCGCCGCCGGCGGCACCTGGGCGACGAGGCGGTCGAGCGCCGCGTCGTGCGCGTTGCGCGCGCGCAGGTAGTGGCCCCAGTGGGTCGGGCTCGCGACGGCGAGGTTTAATACGCAGATGCCGATGGCGATGCGCGCGAGCAGGAGCGCGCGCTCAGGCCGGCTGCGCGCGATCGCGGCGAGGCCGACGGCATACGCGGCCAGCACGTAGGCGATCCACACGCCCGCGTAGTGCTGCCCCATCGTGTAGGTGATCGACCAGCGCGACGACAGCACTTCCACGAGGCCGGGCACCGCGAAGAAGAACCACTGCGTGCGCAGCGGGATGAAGAGCAGCGGGACGAACGCCTCGAGCAGGAACGTCAGCCGCCCGACGACGATCGCCGCGCCGTGCGGCGTGTCGAAGTCGTGCCCGGTGAAGTAGTCGAGCGCGAACCAGCGGTCGTGGGCGCCGGCTGCGGGCCGCACGAGGCCGAAGTAGGCGGCGAACACCGCAAGGGCCACGACGATGGCGGCGGCGCCGAAGCGCACGCCCGTCTTGTCGCCGCGCCGCGCGCTCGCGACGGCGTACATCGTCGCGACCGCCGCGATCGCGAGCGCCTCGTCTTCTTTGATGCCGAGCGCGACGAGAACCAGGCCGGCCGCCGGCCACCACTTGCGGTTGTCGACGGCCCAGATCAGCCACGCGATGGCGGCCGGCGCGAAGCCGTTCTCGTGGAAGTCGGTGAACGTGACGCCGACCAGCGGCGGATAGAGCAGCGCGGTGATGCCGGCGAGCACGGCGATCGTCTCGTTCGTGCGCTTGCGCGCGATGAGGTAGATCGCGGGCGCCGTCAGCGCCCCCGCGATCGCCTGCAGCGCGATCAGCACGACCGGCGAGCGAAGCGCGAGCAACGGCGGCGCGGCGAGATAGAGCAGCGGCGAGAAGTGGTGCAGGTAGTGGCTGCCGCCCTCGGCCGTGTCGCCGAACTGGCCGAACGCCGTCGAGATCGTCTGCACGAACTCGCCGAGGTCCGCTCCCGAGTGGTACGTGACGTAGCGGTCGATGCCGAGCAGCGTCATGACGACCGCGTAGATCGCCGCCCCGATCCAAACCCGGCGCATCGGCGCTACAGCACCTCGCGGGCGCGCGCGACCAGCGCGGCGTCGAGCCCCAGCACTTCGGCGAGCGCCAGCGCGTCGGCGCGCGGCTCCGCGTTCTCGTCCACGCGGCTCACGCGGAAATCCATCACTTCGGCGATGCGGTCGATCGCGTCGTCAACGCTCGCGACCGCGCCGCCGGCCGTCGGCGGCTCGCGCAGGCCCGCGACTGCGTAGTGCGCGACGCGCGCGTCGGCGGCGATGCCCGACAGGTGGGTCGCGGCCAGCGCCACGTCGCCGCGCGCGCGCAGCGCCTCGAGCAGCGCGATCAGCAGCGCGCGACCCTCGCGCGGCGACGTCGTCCGTGCGAACTCGTCGACGAGCGCGAGCGTCCGGCCGGCGCCGCCGGCGAGCGCGTCGCGCACCTGGGCGACGTCGCGGCCGAACGACGACAGCAGCGTCGTCCGTTCCCAGCCCTCGCCCCCGCCGATCCACGCGATCCGGTCGAACAGCGGCACCGACGCTTCTTCCGCCGGCACGGGCACGCCGAGCGCGACGCACGCGGCCAGGAAGCCGCAGGTGCGCAGCGCCGCGCTCTTGCCGCCCATGTTCGGCCCGGTCAGCACGCCGACGCCGTCGAGCGCGATCGAGAGCGGCACGTAGCGATGGGCGTGCTCGGCAAGCGACGCGCGCAGCGGCAGCAGCCGGGCCTGCGAGAACGAGAGCGTCGTGCCCGCAGAGATCGTGGGAACCACGGCGTCGTAGCGCCGTGCGAACTGCGCCTTTGCGACCAGAGAGTCCAGGGCACCGAGCGCGCGCGCTGCGTCATCGAGCGCTGCGGCGGACCAGGCGACCTCCGCGGTCAGTCGCGCCCGTACGCCCTCCTCGCGCCGCGCGACGTCCGCGCCGGCTGCGTCGGCCTCGCCGAGCGCGGCCAGCGCCGCGTCGTCGAGCGCGACCTCACAGAGAAAGTACGTCGGCGCTTCGCGCAGTACGTGGATCTCCGGCGGCAGCGGACCGTTCGCGCGGTCCCGCATCAGCACGAACTCGCCGTCGCGGACGTGTTCCACGCCCGCAAACGCCGCGACCCGCGCCGTCAGCCTGCTGCGCTCGCCGTCCAGCCGGGCGCGCGCGTCGCCGGCGCGGCCCCGCGCGCGGGCGAGTTCTTCGTCGTAGGCGTCGGCGAGGTAAAACGAGCGGTCGCGCGTGCGGCCGGTCTCCAGCAGAGCGGCGAGGCCCGCTGCGAGCGGCGGCGCTTCAACCCCGGCGAACGCGTCGCCCACGGCCAGCGCGCGCACGCGCGCGACCGCGTCGCAGAACCGTGTCAGTTCGAAGAAGTCGTCGTCGCCGAGCACGACGCCCGCGCGCGCGCGTACCACCGCCGCCGTGGGGTCGGGACAGGCGGCGATCGCTTCGCGCAACGCCGCCAGCGTCTCGGGCGACGCGCTGCGGGCCGCCGCGGCCACGCGCCCGATCGCCGCGCGCGCCGCAGCCTCGTCGCCGCGACGAAACGCCCGCTCGCTCTCGCGCGCGCGACGGCCGAAGTCGGCCGCGGGCGCCAGTTCGCGCTCCAGCCAGTCGGCGCCGATCTCGGCGCCGGTCGCCGCGGTCCAGAGCGGCGCGGTCACGACGCGCGCCGGACGGCGGGCAGCGCTTCCGCGCTCGCATAGACGTCGTACGCGGGCAGCCCAGTGGAGTCGGCCACCGCGCGCAGAAACGATGCCGGCTCGAACGCGCGATCGGCAGACGCGGGCGCGACGGTGCACGCGACGACGTCGATCGGCGTCTCGCAGCGCAGGTCGAGATGGCGCGCGAAGCCGGCGAACGCGCCGCCGAGCGCGATGCGGGTGGGGTCGCGCACGACGACCTGGCGACGCTCGCCGGCGCGCACGAGCGCGGCGGCCCGGCCCGCCGTCAGCGCGCCGTCGAGCCGCACGGCGTCGCGCGCGGGGTCGCAGCGCGGCACGCCGAGCGCGCGAACGAACGCGGCCGTCTCCGCCGCCACGCGCTCCGGCGTCGGACCGCACGCCGCGCCCGTCGCAACGATGACCCCGTCGCTGCCGCCGGCCAGCGCCGCGATCCGGTCCACGGCGCCGTCGACGATCGTCGTCGTCGCGCCGTGCGCGCGCAGCCGCTCGACGACGCGCCGCAGGGCCGCCGCCGTCGGCGGCCCCGATACCTCGAAGAAGGCCGCCGCGCGCACGCGCACGATCGCGAGTTTGCCGAGCGCACTTTGCTCGTCGAGCAGTTCGACGATCTCGGCCGCGGGCGAACGCGCGATCAGCGCCCGCGCCGTGGCGACCAGCGCGCCGCGGCGCAGGAACAGGCGCGGCTTCGCGAAGCCCTCGACCGCGTCGAACGCCTCGCCGTCGCGCCCGATGGAACAGAGGCCGAACGCCGCGCCGTCGCGCGCGAGCGCGTCGCACAACGCGGCCACGGTGACCGTCTTGCCGACGTTCTTGCCCGTACCGACGACGGCGACCGTGTCGTGCGCCGCCGCCCGCGCCCGCGCGAGCAGCGCCCTTCCGGCGTGCATGGCGGCGTGTTCAGGCCCGCGGCTGGGGCCGCCTCTCACGGGGACGCGGGGACGTCGTGGCGGCGGTAGAGCGTGATGCCGTCCGCGGCCTGCACCTGGACGTAGCGCCCGTGCGGGTCGGTCAGCCGGTCGCGCGAGTGCTCGACCCAGTACGAGGTGTTCATCGTCCAGTCGAACAGCGCCCACGGCGGTATGCGATGCAGCGAGACGGTGGCGTTCGGGTCGAGCCCGAGGTGCGCGTACAGTTCGTCGTGCGTACCCACGTCCAGGTCCGGCGGCAAGGCGGCGAGCGTGCGGTCGAGTTCGCGGTGGTGCGCCGTGCGCGCGCCGAGGTAGTGGCCCCAGTGGGTGGGGCTCGCGAACAGCAGCACCAGCACGCACAGCACGAGCGAGGTGCGCACGAGCACCGTCGCCGTGCGCGGCGACCGGCGGTACGCCGCGCCCATGCCGATCGCGTAGGCGGCGAGCACGTAGCCGATCCAGACGGCCGCGTAGTGCTGCCCCATCGTGTACGTGACCGACTGGCGGGACAGGAACACCTCCGCGAAGCCCGGCAGCGCGAACGCGATGGCCGGCGTGAAGAAACACACCAGGCACAGCGGCACGACGGCTTCCAGCAAGTAGGTCAGGCGCCCCACCAGCGCTTTGCCGAGCGGGATGTTGTCCGCCGTCGCCGCGCTGTAGAAATGCAGCGGCTCCCACGCGTGCTGCGCGCCGGCCAGCGGCCGCACGACGATGAAGTAGCCCGCGAAGACCAGCGCGCTCGCCCCGATCGTCCCGAGCGAGAACGCGACGCCGTCGCGTTCTCCGCGTCGCGCGAAGTAGATCGCGGCAACGACGGCGGCGAAGCCGACGATGAGGGCCTGGTCCTCTTTGATGCATAAGCAAACCGCGACGAACACCGCGGCGGCCCTCCAGCGGCGCGCGTCGACCGCCCAGAACAGCCACAGCGTCGCGGCCGGCACGAGGCCGTTCTCGTGGAAGTCGGAGAACGCGATGCCCGCCAGCGGCGGGTACAGCAAGCCGGCCAGCGCGACGCCGAAGGCGAGGCGCTCGGGGATGCGGCGGCGCGCGATCAGGAACAGCGGCGGCGCGATCAACGCGCACGCCACGGCCTGCACGGCGAGCAGCGCGAACGGCGACCGCACGAGCCACAGCAGCGGCGCGAACAGATAGAGCAGCGGCGAGAAGTGGAACCAAAAATGACTGCCGCCTTCGATCGTGTTGGAGAAGCCGTGGCCGGCCGACGAGATCGTCTGCGCGAACAGGCCGAGGTCGGCGCCGGAGTGGTACGTCGCGTAGCGGTCGTAATCGAGCGCGACGTAGACCAGCGCATAGACGGCAGTTGCGATCCACGTCCGGCGCAGATACGTCACGCGCCGAAGTACCGCAGCGCGGCGAAGGCGACGCCGGTACCGACCAGCACGATCCCCGCCCAGAGTTCGGCGGCCTCCTCGAAGCGCGCGCCGAGCGCGCGCCCAAACGCCAGGCCGCAGGTGGTCGCCGCGACGGAGGCCACCGCGATCGCGAACAGCGAGACCGGCATCGGCGCGCCGATCGTGAGGATCGAGAAGCCGATGCCCAGCGAGTCCAGGCTGATCGAGAGCGACGCGACGAACAGGCCCCAGCCTTTGGAGAGGTCGAGCGACGACTCCCGGTCGCGGACCGACTCCACGATCATGTAGATGCCGATGCCGACGAGCGCGGCGTAGCCGAGGTAGCCGGCAACCGGCCCGACGACGCGGGTGAGGACCGAGCCGAGGGCGGCTCCGATGACGACCATCGCGACCTCGGCGGTCGCGAACGACGCGCCGATCCGAACCTTGAGCGCCGTGCTCGCGCCGCGCATTCCGACGCCGACGCAGACGGCGAACACGTCGAGCGCGAGCGAGCACGCGACCAACACGACGGCCAGCGCCGCGCCCCAACCGATCATTGCTGCGGTCTACGACGCAGACGCGCGGTCTCCGTCTCGCGGCCGAAGGCCGCCGCATCCACCCGTCGAAGCCGAGCGACATGGCCGTCATCGACCGTTTGCTGGCGCCGGATTCCGTATTCTCGCAGCGCTTCTTCTTTTTGGCCAAGCGCTTCGTCGCCGGCGAGACGATCGACACGGCCCTCGAGGCCGTCGCCGCCCTCAACGCGGGCGGCATGACGGCGACGCTCGACTTTCTCGGGGAGGACGTCACCGACCGCGTCGAGGCCGACCGCACCCGCGACACGTATTTCGCCATGCTCGCGAAGATCGCGAACGCGGGCGCGCGCACGAACGTCTCGGTGAAGCTGACGGCGCTCGGCCTGCTCGTCGACGAGGACTACTGCGTGCAGAACCTCGCCGCCATCGTCGAGCGAGCGGCGGCCAACGCCGACCCGTTCGTCCGCATCGACATGGAAGGCTCGGCGGCGACCGACGCGACGCTGCGCGTCTTCGAGCGCGTCTACGCGCTGTACCGCAACGTCGGCCCCGTGCTGCAGGCGTACCTGAAGCGAACGCCGGCCGACGTGGAGCGCGCCATCGCGCTCGGCGCGCGCGTGCGGCTCTGCAAGGGCGCCTACGCGGAGCCCGCCAACATCGCCTACAAGGACATGCCGACGATCCGGCGCGAGTACCTGCGGATGGCGGAGTCCCTCTTGTCGCGCGGCGCCTATCCCGGCATCGCCACCCACGACGAGCGCGTCATCGCCGCCGTCAAGGCGTACGCTGCCGAACAGGGCATCGGCCCCGGCCGCTTCGAGTTTCAGATGCTCTACGGCGTGCGCCCCGACGTGCAGAGCGCGCTGGTGCGCGAGGGCTACAACGTGCGGGTCTACATCCCGTTCGGCACGCACTGGGCGGGCTATTTCTACCGCCGGGTCACCGAGCGCCCGGAGAACGCGCTGTTCGCGCTGCGCTCGATGGTGCGGCGCTAACCGCTAACCGTTCGAGATCTGCTCGACGCGCACCATCTTGTCGTTCTCGACGATACGGGGCAGCACGTCGAAGCCGCTCTGCACTTCGCCGAACACGGTGAACGAGCGGTCGAGGTGCAGTTGCGGCGAGAGCGTGAGGTAGAACTGCGAGCCCGCCGAGTCGCGCACCGGCTTGTCGTTCTTGTAGTCGAGCCCCATCGAGATGATCCCCGACCGCTGCTCGACGGGATTCTCCTCGGCGCCGATCGTGAAGCCGGGGTCGCCGTCGCCGGTGTTGGTCTGGTCGCCCGTCTGAACGACGAAGTCGGGCACGACCCGGAACCAGCGGTTGCCGTCGAAGTAACCGGCGTTCGCCAGGTTCAAGAAGTTGGCGACGGTGAACGGCGCCCACTCGGGGTAGAGGCGCAGCACGAACGTTCCTTGCGTCGTCGTCACGCGCACGCGCGGGTGCGGGCCGGGCATCGGGCCGTTCATCAGATTGGCTGACGTCGGATAGATCGACGGCGTGAACAGCACGTCGTCGAGCGACGGCGCCTTCGGCTTACCGCTTGCGGGCGGGCGCGGCAGCGGGGCCACCGCATCCTCGGGCAGCGTCTTCACGGGGGGCAGGTGCAGGCCGGGCTGCAATGCGGCCAGGTGCTCGGTCAGCGGCTTGCCGTCGAGCACGCGCAACGCTTCGGTCGCTTCCTCTTGCACGCGCCACGACGGGTCGTCGAGCAGCGGCCGGACGACGGGGATCGCGTTGCGATCGCCTTGGCGGCCGATGGCCTTCACGGCCAGCAGCCGCACGGTGTCGTCCGGGTCGGCGAGCGCGCCCTTGAAAAACGCGGGCGACGACAGTTTCGCGTAGGCGCGCGCGAGCGTCCACATTTCGTGCCACCGGACGTCGCGATCGCTCTCGTGGCGGAACGCGCTCTGCAGCGCGAATGCGACGTGCTGCGCGACCGTCGTCGTACGGAACGGGTCGAGGTTGGCGGCGGCGTGCGCGCGGACCACGACGTCGCGGTCGCCGCGCGCCATCGCGAGCAGCGTGGAGGCGAGTTGCGTCGTCTGCGCCGGCGCCGCTGCCGCGATGCGCCCGAGGGCGTCGGCGGCGGCGTAGCGGACGGCGCTGTTGGTGTCGCCGCGGCCGAGCGTCGTGATGACGGGGATGGCGGTGCGGTCCGTCAGCAGGCCGAGGCCGTAGATCACCATCGCCCGGACGGCCGGGTCGGTGGCCCCGACGTGGGCCCGCAGCACCGGGGCGCCGGCCGGATCGAGCGTGCGCCCGATCGCCAGGGCGGCCCGGGCGGCGACCGCGGGATCGCCGTCCAGCGCGGCGGCGAGGGCGGGCGAAAACGCCCGTCCGTGCTCGGCTGAAGCAATCTCTTGCTGGGTTTGGGGGGCTGCCGCGATGGCGCCGAACGTGACGGCTAGCAGAAGAAGGGTACGCTTCACCTGGCTTGACCAACTTTCCGAGGGGTGGCTGCGTTACATAATGGCAGGCGTTTGATTCTCAGCCCTCCGTGACGAGGCGAGCAGCCTGCACTTCAGCACGGAAAGGGAACTCTCCACGATGTCGACACCCAAGCGCAAACCCGGCGGCGGCATGACCGTCCGCGAAGCGGGCCAGAAAGGCGGCGAGACCGTCAAGCGCAAGTATGGTCCCGAATTCTACGAGAACATCGGCCGCAAGGGCGGCGAAGCCACCAAGCTGGCGCACGGACACGAATTCTACGAGCAGATCGGCAAAAAGGGCGGTAAGAAGGGCGGCGAGGCCACCCGCGACCGCTACGGCCCGAGCTTCTACGAGGAAATCGGTCAGAAGGGCGGCCAGAAGGTCAAGCAACTGATCGAAGAAGGCAAGAAGGCCGCGGCCGCCGCTCGCGAGAGCGAGGCCCGGGAAAAGCGCGCCTCCTGACGTGAAGGCGCCAGACTGGCGCCTAGGGGCGGGCTGCTTCGCCCTCATGGCAGCCTTCCTGCTCAGCCCGGCACGGGCTCTTCCCCCGCCGCAAGCCCCCGCGGCGGCGACGACGGCAGCACCCACACCCCACCCGTCGCCTGGGAACTACCTGCCCGTCGGCTCACCGATCGAGTTCGTCCTCGACCAGACGGTCGATTCCAAGAAGACCGGACCCGGATCGGTCATCCACCTTCATCTGAAGAATCCGCTCGTCGTCGGCGGCGTCGAGTTGGCGCCCGCAGGCGCGCCGGAGACCCTGACGGTCACTGAAGCGCGCCCGGCTCAAATGTCCGAAGTCGACGGCACGGTCCGCATCGTCATGCAGCCGTTCCAATTGTCCGACGGCCGGACGCTGCCGATCGAAGCCTCCCGCCAGTATTTGTCCGTGGACCGCACGGCCGGCCAACAGGATACCGAGGCCCTCACCGACCAGGCCGTCGAGATCGTCCTGCCCGTCTACCAGGTCTATGCCGCGCTGCGGAAGGGCCACGAGATGACCCTCGGGCCCGGCGTGGTGGTCCGGGCGCGAACCGGCGCGTCGATCGACGCTTCGCAGCCCGCGCACGTCGTGATCGCGACGCCGCAGCCGTTGCAGTTGAACACGGACGAGCCGCACTCGGCCTTCACGCCGATCCCGTTCTACACCGCCTCGGGCATCATGCCGGGCGGCCCGGGCCCGCACCGGCGGTCGCCGCCGCCCAGCCCGAGCCCCACCCCGACGCCGAGCCCGGCACCCTCGCCGGCCCCGGACGCCGCGCCCGGTCAGACTTCGCCCGCCCCGTCACCGGCGCCGACCGGCACCTAAGCCCGGGAAGCGGCATCAGCGGCGCGGAAACGAGCCGCATGAAGCAATTCCTCACCGCTGTCATGCTGGTGTCGCTGGTGAGCGGCTCGGCCGCCGCCGCCCGCGCGCAGATGGCCATGCCGAGCGCCGCCGCGTCGCCGGCGGCCACCGACACGCCCGCACCGCCGCCGAACGCCTCAGAGGCGAAGTTCGTCGCTGAGATCCAGGCCGACCTCAATAAGCGCTTCCCCAACCCGGCGGCCGCCGAGAAGGCCGGCTACCTCCGCTACGGCGACGAGGACGAGACCGGCGCGATCAGCTACGCCAACCGTAAATGGACGAGCGCCGATCCCAAGCACCCGAGCCAGCTCTGGTACGACGTCAACGGCCGCCTGCTCGGCGCCGACTACTCCGTGCTGATCGCCGACTCGCCGAAGCAGCCCGACCTTTGGGGCGTCTCGCCCGATCGCTGGGTGAAGTTCGGCGCGCACATCCACTACGGGCTCGCCGGCCCCAACGGCACGACCGTCTACGGCGCGACCGGCATGAAAAAGTATGCGGCCGCCGGCGGCGATCCGCAGCATCCCACCGCCGCGGGCCTGGTCAAGGCCGGCGTCGTCAAGAGCACGGACACGGTCAAGTTCACGTTCCTGTTCCCGGCGATCTGGGACCTCATCGTGTGGGTGCTCCCGAACCCGGCCGGCGCGTTCGCCGACAAGAACGCGAACGTCAAGCCGACCGCCAACGCCAAGTCGATGGACTAGCGCCCGCGGGCGCTCCGCCTACGGCTCCGCTGACTACTAGTCGAGCGTTACTCGCTCGACCAGTTTCTCCCCACGGAGCTGCGCTCCGCAGGGACCCCGGTATGGAAACACCGCTCCGCCTACGGCTCCGCTG
>Ga0182012_10006229_pt1 | contig 12193 bp, 8 predicted proteins | sample 612S2SmetaG_FD_120486 | JGI IMG/M metagenome (GOLD analysis project Ga0182012, IMG submission 120486) | Permafrost microbial communities from Stordalen Mire, Sweden - 612S2S metaG | ecosystem: Environmental > Terrestrial > Soil > Wetlands > Permafrost | place: Sweden: Stordalen | collected...
CGCGGCCCGCGACTCCTCGCCCGTAATCCAATAAGGCTCACGTGCCGTATGAACTCCGGCAGGCGGAGCAATCCGCCCATCCAGAGTCATCGCAACCTTCATCAACACAAACGGCCGCTTGTGTTGAATCCAGCAGGCAAATCCCTCGTTGAGCCGTCGCGCCTCCTCCTCGCAAACTCCCACGCGGGTCTCAATCCCCGCCGCGCGAAGCGTCGCAATTCCGCCGCCGGCAACCAGCGGATTTGGATCGACAGTCGCCGCAACCACCCGCGCGACTCCTGCCTTAATCAAGGCCTGGGTACACGGACCAGTGCGCCCCGCGTGATTGCAGGGTTCAAGCGTAACGTAAGCCGTACCCCCGCGCGCCTTCTCGCCCACCGCGCGCAAAGCAACCGCTTCCGCGTGATCCTTTAGCTCGTACTCATGCCAACCCTCGCCTGCCAGTTCACCATTCCGGTCAACAATCACGCACCCAACAACAGGATTCGGCGAGCAAAGCCCGATGCCCCGCCGCGCCAGCTCCAGCGCGTGCTGCATCCAGTTTCGGTCTATGTCGCTGATCTGACCCATCAAGCCACTATTCTTGCGACTCGTTCAATTAGAAGTGGTAATAAAAAAGAAAAGCGTCTGAGCTCTTGGAGTCCTACTCCAAATTGAGGTGCTTGGCATCTCATCTCAGGCGCTTAACAGAACTATAGCAAATACTCAATTGTTGGAAACGATAATGCCTTTCACCCCAGCAGCGAATCCACAAACGCCCCGGCATCGAACTCCAGCAGGTCGCTCATCTTCTCGCCCACGCCCACAAAGCGCACCGGCAAATTCAACTCCCGCGCAATCGCCACCGCGATCCCGCCCTTCGCCGTCCCATCCAGCTTGGTCAGCACAATGCCCGTCACTCCCGCCGCCTGCGAAAACAGCCGTGCCTGTTGCAGGCCATTCTGCCCGGTCGTCGCATCCATCACCAGCAGCACATCATGTGGCGCGCCAGGAACCAGTCGCGCAGCCGTCCGCCGCATCTTGTCCAACTCGTCCATGAGACCAGACTTGGTATGCAGCCTCCCGGCCGTATCCACATAAAGGTCCTGAATTCCACGTGCCTTCGCCGATGCAATCGAGTCGTAAAGCACCGCCGCCGGGTCGCCGCCGGTCTTGGTCTTGATCATCTCCACGCCCGACCGCGTAGCCCACACCTCAAGCTGCTCAATGGCCGCTGCCCTGAACGTATCTGCCGCACACAACAGCACCGTCCGCCCCTGCGCCCGGCTCCACGCCGCCAGCTTGCCGCTGCTCGTGGTCTTGCCTGTCCCATTCACGCCCACCAAGAAATTAACTTTAGGTGGCTCCTCGGGTGAGGGAACCGGCTTCTGCGGAGCCACCAGAATGGCCTGAATCTGCGCCTTCAGCAGTGCCCGCAACGCCGCCCCGCCTTCGATCGCCTTGTGCCGAGCGTGGTCGCGCAGCGCCTCAAGAATCTCCGTCGTCGTCTGAACTCCCAAATCGCTCGTAAGCAGCGCCGTCTCCAGGTCCTCCAGCGCGCTCTCGTCCACCGTGCGCGTCAGCGCAACAATGTCCCCGATCTTTGAAGACAGCGTCTCCCGCGTCCGCGAGACGGCCTGCTTCATACGGTCGAAAAAGCCGAGTGTTTTCTCTTCTGGTTCCTCCGCGCTCGCGGAGGGCTCATCCCTGCCAAAGAATCGTTTCATCATTGCAACTTCCAGTTTATAGCCGTGGACACATCCACTCGCCCCAGCCATTGCGCCTTCCAATCCACTGGCACAACATTTCGCCCGCAATCGCTTCTCTGCCGCCGCTCACTCCGATATGCTTGATAAGAAGCCATTTTGCGGCTAAGGCATCAAACAACCATGACCAGATATCGCCAGCATCCGCTCGAAAAGATCCTCGAATCCCGCATCGCCATCATCGACGGCGCAATGGGCACCACCATTCGCACCTACGGCATGACGGAAGCAGATATTCGCGGCGAGCGTTTCAAGGACTCGAAAAAGGATCTCAAGAACAACGGCGACCTGTTTTCGCTCACCCAGCCCAAGATGATCGGCGACATTCACCGTCGCTTTCTTGACGCTGGCGCCGACATTCTTGAGACCAACACCTTCGGCGCTACCAGCATCACGCAGAGTGAGTTTTTTGTCGACGACCCGCGCGAGACAGGCGGCCGCAAGAACCCCGAGTTTTATCAAAAAGTCATCGAAGACAAATTCCTCAGCGGCCTCGCCTGGGAGATCAACGAGACCTCCGCGCGCCAGTGCCGCGAATGGGCTGACCGCGTCGGCAACGACACCGGCCGCCAACGCTTTGTCGCCGGAGCCATCGGGCCGCTCACCGTCTCGCTCTCCAATTCTCCCGATGCCGACGATGCCGGCTTCCGCGTCGTCACCTTCGATCAGGTGAAGTTTGCCTATAAGGAAGAAGTCCGTGCCCTCATCGCCGGCGGCGTCGATCTTCTCCTCGTCGAAACCATCTTCGACTCGCTCAACGCCAAGGCCGCTCTCGTCGCCATCCGCGAAGTCTTTGACGAAGACGGCCTCGCCGCAAGCGGCAAGGAACTGCCCATCATGATCTCCGCCGCCGTAGGCCGTGGCGGCGAGACGCTCATCTCCGCGCAAACCACGGAGGCTTTCTGGAACGCAGTCCGCCACGTCAAACCGCTGTCTGTAGGCTTGAATTGTTCGCTCGGCCCCGACCTCATGTTTCCATTTTTGTCGGAATTATCTGACAAGGCCGATGTCTACATCTCCGCTTATCCCAATGCCGGCCTGCCCAATCCGCTGGCCGCAACCGGCTTCGACCTCGGCCCGCCCGATATGGCACGCTTTCTCGGCAGCTTTGCCGACGCCGGCCTCATCAACATCGCCGGCGGCTGCTGCGGCAACACGCCCGAACACATCGCCGCCATCGCCAAGGCTCTCGAAGGCAAGGCTCCGCGCAAGCTGGCCCGCATAGAGGCCGCAGCATGAGCGCGACAGAAACGAAGCCATTGCGGCTCTCCGGCTCGCAGCCCTTCACCCAGCAGCCCGGCGTCTACATCATGATCGGCGAGCGCACCAACGTTGCCGGCTCGCCAAAATTCGCCAAGCTCATCAAGGAGGGCAAGTACGAAGAGGCCGTCAGCATCGCCCGCCAGCAGGTTGAGAACGGCGCAAACATTCTCGACATCTGCATGGACGAAGGCATGATCGACGGCGTCTCCGCCATGTCCCGCTTCCTCCAGTTGCTCGGCAGCGAGCCCGAGGTCGCAAAAGTCCCCTTCATGGTCGACAGCTCAAAGTTTGAAGTCATCGAAGCCGGCCTCAAGTGCCTTCAGGGCAAGGGAGTCGTCAACTCCATCTCGCTCAAAGAGGGCGAAGAAAAATTTCGCCAGCAAGCCGCCGTTGTTCTCAAGTACGGCGCAGCCGCCGTCGTCATGGCCTTTGACGAGCAGGGCCAGGCCGCCACCTATGAAGACAAGATTCGCATCTGCGAGCGCGCTTACAAAATTCTCACCGAAGTCGGCCTTGCCCCCGAAGACATCATCTTCGATCCCAACATACTCACCGTCGCCACCGGCATGTCGGAGCACAACAACTACGCGCTGGACTTCATCAACGCGACGCGATGGATCAAGGCCAACCTCCCGCACGCAAAGGTCTCCGGCGGCGTCTCCAATATTTCGTTCAGCTTTCGCGGCAACAACAAAGTTCGCGAAGCCATGCACTCGGCCTTTCTCTATCACGCCATCGCTGCCGGCATGGACATGGGCATCGTCAACGCCGGCATGTTGGAGGTCTACGAAGAGATCGATCCCGAGCTAAAAAATCTGGTCGAAGACGTCCTCCTCAATCGCCGCCCTGATGCCACCGAGCGCCTCGTCGACTTCGGCGAAGCCCTCAAAGCCTCAGGCGCTGGCGCGGAAGCCGTCGAGAAGAAAACGGAAGAGTGGCGCAGCGGCACAGTCGAAGAGCGGCTCACGCACTCGCTCGTCAAGGGCATCGACGCCTACATCGAGATCGACGCCGAAGAAGCCCGCGTTAAACTCGGCCGTCCCTTGGCCGTCATCGAAGGCCCGCTCATGGACGGCATGGGCGTCGTCGGCGACCTGTTCGGCGCGGGTAAAATGTTTCTGCCCCAAGTCGTAAAATCCGCACGCGTCATGAAGAAGGCCGTCGCCCATCTCACCCCGTACATGGAAGCCGAAAAAGCTGCCATGATCGCCGCCGGCGAGGTCGTCAAGGCGCAGGGCAAAATCATTCTCGCCACGGTCAAGGGCGACGTGCACGACATCGGCAAGAACATCGTCGGCGTGGTGCTGGCCTGCAACAACTACGATGTCATCGACCTTGGCGTTATGGTCCCCTGCGAAAAAATCCTCGAGCGCGCCAAGGAAGAGAAGGCAGATCTCATTGGCCTCAGCGGCCTTATCACCCCTTCGCTCGACGAGATGGTTCACGTCGCCCGCGAGATGGAGCGGCAAGGCTTCACGCAACCGCTGCTCATCGGCGGCGCGACCACCAGCCGCGCGCATACTGCGGTGAAAATCGCCCAGCACTACAGTCAGCCGGTTGTCCACGTCCTCGACGCCAGCCGCGCCGTCCCCGTTACCACCAGCCTGCTCTCCGACGACGGCAAAGAAGCATTCGTCGCCCAGCATCGGGCTGAATACGAAAAACTTCGAATACAACACGCCGCGCCAAAGCAGAAATTAACTCCCATCGCCGAAGCCCGCGCCCGCCGCACTCCCATCGAGTGGCGCGCAGAGGACATGCCCATGCCGGAGTTCACCGGCGTTCGCGTGTTGAACGATTTCTCGCTGGCCAAGCTCCGCGAGTTCATTGACTGGACCCCGTTCTTCCACACATGGGAGTTGAAGGGCGTCTATCCGCGCATCCTCGACCATTCCGAGTACGGTCCGCAGGCCAGGCAAATCTTCGCGGAAGCCAACGCGCTGCTCGACCGCATCATCGCCGAAAAAATCATCGCCGCCCGCGGCGTCTACGGTTTCTTCGCGGCAGGCGCAGTCGGCGACGATGTCGCTCTTTACAAAGACGCAGCGCGCCGCACCGAACTCGACCGTTTCCACTTCCTCCGCCAGCAGGCCAACAAAGAGGGAAGTGAGCCCTGCCGATCGCTCTCTGACTTCATCGCGCCCAGCGAAGTGGGATTCAAAGACCACATCGGCGCGTTCGCCGTCACCACGGGCCTCGGCCTCAAAGAATTCTGTGACAGCTTCCGCGCCAGGCACGACGACTACAACGCCATCATGGCCGAAGCCCTCGCCGATCGCCTCGCCGAAGCCTTCGCCGAGTGTCTCCACAAGCAGGTCCGCGACCAGTGGGGCTACGGCCGCGCCGAAGCGCTCAACACCGACGAGCTCATCCACGAAAAATATCGCGGCATCCGCCCCGCCGCCGGCTATCCCGCCTGTCCCGACCACACGGAGAAGGGAACTCTCTGGCGGCTGCTCGATGTCGAAAACAATACCGGCATGAAGCTCACCGAGTCCTTCGCCATGTGGCCCGGCTCCAGTGTCAGCGGGCTCTACTTCGCCCATCCCGCCTCGAAGTACTTCTCCCTGGGCAAGATCGACCGCGACCAGGTCACCGACTACGCCGCCCGCAAAGGCATGACCGTGGCGGAAGTCGAGCGCTGGCTGGGGCCAAACCTCAACTACGAGCCAACCGCGGAACTTGTCCAAATCTGACATGCGACGCACTTCCGTAATGTGCGTTTACTCATCTAAAAAATAATTTTCCAGTCCGTCGAAACTTTCGCGACGATACAGGGTTCATGCCCTTAACTCGGGGTATGGCTCCATTCTTCCGCGCCTGTTTCGTCCGTACGCATGAGACGGCGGGAGGTGCGCCTTGGCAGCCTGTATCTCCAGCCCATGCTGGCGTCAAAGACGCTCAGCCTGTCCGCAATTCGGCCCTGAACTCAGACTCATGGAGGCTATTCAATGAAGCGCATCCCCCTCGTAGCCCTGCTAGCACTGGTTGCACCGTTGGCATTTGCCGACTCCAACCAGCGGCTCATTCCCGCCGGCTCGCTCGTCTCCTGCTCCACGGGCGACGCGAAGATCTCATCCAAAACCACCGCCGTCGGCGATCCGATTCTTTGCAAAGTCGAACACCGCCGCGGCGACTTCATGCTGCCTTACGACAGCTATCTCGGCGGCGAACTCACCGAGTACAAAGATCCCGGCCACTTCGTCGGCAAGGGCTGGATGCAGCTTGAATTCGATCGCCTCTATGTCGGTGGCACCGCCATGCCTCTCGATGCCAAGGTCGTCGACGTGCCCGGCTACAAGATCGATGCTCAGGGCCGCATTCTCGGCAAGGGTCACGCCGTGCGCGACACCGTCACCTGGATGATTCCCATCCTCTGGCCCATCGACCTGATCAACCTGCCCCGCCGCGGCCCGCGCCCCACGCTAAAAGCTGAAACGCCGCTGACTCTTCGGGTGATGGAAGACCTCGTCGTTCCCGCCACCGCCGAGCCGCAGCGCGACCCCTACGGCCTCATCCCGCGTCAGGGTGCCGACAACAACCTGCCTCCGCCGCCCACCCAGTATCAGGACCAGGCGCCGCAGTACTCCTACGCGCCCCAAAATCCTGCGCCGATGTATGCGCCGGATGTCCAGCAAGTTGATCCCAACGCCTACGCTCAGCCGCCGGTCATGGCTTACGCTCCGGCTCCTTATCCCGTGGCCCCTCCCGCATTTTATGGCGGCATCGTCATCGCCCCGCGCGTAGCCTACGGTCCGGGTTACTACGCCGCGCGGCCTAATTATGGTCCAAGGGTCGCCGTCGCGCCGCGCATGCCCTATGGTTATGCAGGCCGCGTCGGTGGAGGCGCAATGCTTGGCCGCTCCGGCTTTGCCGCGCGCGGCAGCTTCCGGGGAAGGTAATCCGTACCTGGACTTAATGGGACTCACCCAGGGGCATGAGTCCAATTCGGGATGGCGCGAAATTCTCTCGCAACTCTTTGCCGAGAATTTCCGCCACCTGTGTCACAGTAGATTCAAGACAAGCGAGAACATGGTGTGCCCTCCTCCGAACGGTTGGGTTTCGATTCGTTTCAATCGAAGTCCAGCCGTTTTTTTCTTGTCGTCCCTCACCTGAAAATTCAGCATCCAATATCGGTAAATCTCTATCTGCACAGCAAATGACAATTGCCCTATGTTCCGGCAAAAGTAGTCATGGCAGTGGCGTCAGCATGTTCGTATCGTGTGATTTAGAAAGGCCTTTGTAACAGGGCGCGACTGCAGTCGTACCGAAACACGCCTGCCAATCAAAGGTCTTAACCCTTGAGGGAGGCCAACCACACCGCTGCGACCTTATATGGAATTCGAATCAGGAAAATAAATTCTGCCGGCTGTTACTGCGAAACACCCGAAGCAGCAACAAAGCCCTCTGTCCGGTTTGGCGCCATACTGCTCGCCGATGCGCCGGAGGGAGCCGATAGCTGCGGAGCAAACGAGGATTTGCTGGCATTGATCGCGCTCGAATAATCCGGCCCCAGGCCCAGCTTGATCAGCGCCCGCGGGTCCGGCGTAAGCTTCGTCTGCCATCCCTGGTCGCCCTGGAACTTCTGCATCGCCGCAATCGAGTTTTCGTCCCACACACCGTTTGCTTCGCCATTCATGTAGTGCTCACGAATCAGCGCCTGTTGAATCTGCTCCGCGCGCTCGGGAGCAATCACCTGCTGGCCGCGCAGTCTGGCAACGGGCTTCTTCGAAATCTTGTGAGATGAACCGTGGAAAGCGCCAGCCGTCCTGTGAGCCGCCTTTGCCGTGGTCGCTGTCGTCGCCCGTCCAGCAGTCGGCGACCGGTGCACGTGGGAAGCAAAAGCCGGTACCGCAATCAAAGTTGCGGAAATCAAGATAGCCAGATGAGATTGCTTTGAAGTCACGGCTCCACCGCCTGATAATTGGAATATACAAAAAACAGAAGATTTTGAATTACTTGTAATATTATCGTCATCATGCCGCAATGTGCAACTTAATACAGATTTTTATAGCTACAGGTACCCAGAATGGCAGGTATCTCGGAGTATATCGCACCGGAACGGGAAATTCGCTCCGGTGCGTTCCCATTTTTATAAAGTTCCGCCGATGTAGTTGATGCCCGCCTCCGGATGCTGCGGGTCAATCACCTCAAACACCACATCGTCGCCCGGCTTCAGCTTGCTCGTCACCGCGTTGAACTCGCTCTTGCTCGCCGTCGGCTTGCGGTTCACATGGGTAATCACCAGGCCCGGCTCCAGGCCCTGCAAGTCGGCAAACGAGCCCGTCTTCACCGAGCTGATCACCACGCCCGAGGTCTTCACCTTCGACGATATCGCGGGACTCAAATCCCTCACCACCAGTCCCAGTTTCGTCTCCCCAGCGTCCGCGCTCGGCCCGGGCGCAGTCTCTGGCTCCGCGGTTGCCACTTCGGCAAACACTTTCTCGCGATCGCCAATCGTGACCGTCGTATCGGAAGGTTTTCCGTCGCGGGTGTAGCCCAGCTTAACCGTCGAACCCGGCCTGCGACTGGCAATTTCATTCACCAGATCGTCGCCGTCCTTGATGTTCCGTCCATCCACGGTCCCAATAATGTCGCCGGCTTTCAGCCCCGCCTTGTCCGCGGGTCCGCCCGGCGTCACCTGCTGCACCAGCACGCCGCTCTTGAACCCATATACGCGGCTCACAGCGTCCGACATGCCCTGGCGGAATTGAATCCCGATCGATCCCCGCACCACCTTGTGGCTGGGGCTGATCAAGTCGTTGTAAACCGAGACAACGGTGTTCGACGGCATGGCAAAGCCCACGCCCTGGTAGCCCGCCGACTGCGTATAAATCGCCGTGTTCACGCCGATCACTTCGCCGTTCATGTTCAACAGCGGCCCGCCCGAGTTGCCCGGATTGATGGCCGCGTCGGTTTGAATGAAGTGCTGGAACTGGCCGCTCGCTCCCGGCTCGATGGTCCGGTTTTTGGCCGAAATAATGCCCGCCGTTACAGTCTTTGAAAGCGCAAACGGGCTGCCGATCGCTTCCACCCAATCGCCCACCTCGACCGCATCCGAGTCGCCCAGCTTGACCGTCGGCAGTGGGGAACTGGTGTCGATCTTGATCACCGCCAGGTCGGTCGCCTTGTCCACGCCGATCACATGCGCCGGCCGGCCCAGATCCTGGCTCTCGGGATCGGTCGACAGTTTCACATAGATCTTGTCGGCCTTCTCGACCACGTGATTATTGGTAATGATGTAACCCTTGGGATCGACGATGAACCCCGAGCCCAGCGCCTCCTGCACGCCCTGGCTCTCATCGCCCTGGCCCGGCATTCCCGGCATCCCCGGAACCTGCCCGCCGAAGAAGCGGTTGAAAAAATCCTGAAAGTTGTCCTGACCCTGCGCCTGCCCGCCGTCCTCGCCGTCGTCCGGATTCTGCGGCGTTGTCCGGCCGCGGGGCAGCTGGCGGTTCTTTGGCGCGGCAGACTCTTTGGGCAGCGTCTGCGTATTGATGTTCACCACCGCCGGCCCAACCGCCTTGGCAATCTTCACAAACTCGTTGGGCGCAACGGAAGAGTGCTCAATCTTGAGCGGCGCAGCATCGGAGCCGGAGCCCTGCTTCTCCTGCCCGCGAACCCCGTGCACCGCAAACGACCCGCCCACAATGGCGACGGTGAGAGTTGCAAGCACCACATAAGCCGATACCAGACGGCGATTGCCGAGTTTATTCCACAGCATGTTCATATTTTTTGTAACCTCGTGAGATCACCAGCCACGCGGCCGGAACTTGAAGCCGGACTTTCCACTGCTCAACTATCAAGTATAGCGATTCGGGGTCATCTCCGCTCGAATAGCTTCCCGTCTAAGAAGACGCCGTCAGCCAGCTACACGCTTTTTTTGACTTAAAATCCCGTGCCCCATCCTTTCGCCTTTTTTCTGGCGAAAGGGTGGGAAACCGCAAAACCAAATGTGCAAAATCATTCGGTAGCGGACTTAATGTGCCTGCTTTCCTGCCCATTCACGGCAAGTCCAATGCTCGAACACCATTTGGCCGTCATACTGGGAAGCCTCACACTTGCAAGCACCCCAATCGGCACCGAGTTCGCCTGACAATTCGACGTAATACTCGCAGTGAAGGCACTGCATAGCTGCTTGGTCTGGATCGCGCCATGTCTCCGGCCACGGTTCCACATCCCCGGGGGCATGGTGTTCGCCCGGCTCCGATTGCCGCGCTGGAACACCCTCGGGCCAGGTTCTGCGAAGTCGACTTATCCAGCGTTCGTGTGTATCGCTCATACTGACTTTCTAACTTATTGCGACAAACCTCTTATGCAAAGTTAATTTCGGGGAGAGACAATCTCCCACGGAGTTGTTGGTGCGCTATACCCCCAGTCAACGTCGCCAACGATCAGCCCCCACTCCGCCTGCTCACGATCACTGTTCCGCCGCCCACTCCAGCGCAGCCAGCGTCAGCAGCAGCACTCGCCTCAGCCCTGCCTCGCGGTCTTTGGCGTTGTACCATTCCGCCAGCGTATGCGCCCCGCCGCCCTCGCCGCCTGCCCCAATCGACACCGCCGGCACGCCAAGCGACAGCGGAATGTTGGCGTCTGTCGATCCCAGCCGAAACTCCGTCCGCAGCCCCAGATGCCTGTCCACCGCCCGCAGCGTGGTCAGCAGCGCCGAGTCATCCGGCAGCGCCGCCGCGGGCCGGTCACCGATCTTCTTGACGGTAAAAGTCAGTTTGCCGCCATCTGCCCTCTCAGCCAGCGCGTTCCAGTGTGCCACCGCATCCTCAGCCGCCCGATGGAGCGCTACCTCAAGCCGCACCAGTTGCGCGTGATCCGTCGACCGGAAATCCACCGTCGCCTCCGCGCTTTCCGGAATGGAATTTACGCTCGTCCCACCGCATATCGTTCCTATATTCAGCGTAGTACGAGGCTCTTCCGAGAGTTTGGTTGAAGCCAGTTCCGCCACTGCCGAGGCTAGCGCCGTTATGGGATTCGGCCTGCCGGCATCGCTGAAGCTGTGTCCGCCGGGCCCGTCAATCTTCAATACAAAACGCGCGCTTCCAATGCCCTGCGTAACCGCTGCGCCTGCCCCTGCCCCATCCAGAACAATGTGCGCCGCGATGCGCTGGGCCAGTTGGCTCTTGTAAAGCTCCCTCATGCCGCGCAGGTCGCCCTCGCCTTCCTCGCCCACATTGCCCAGAAACACCAGCGGCGCAGCCAACTCAACCTTCGCCTGAACCAGCGCATTCGCAATCGCCAGCAACCCGGCCAACCCCGCGCCGTTATCGCACGTTCCCGGCCCGGCCAGCCGGTCCCCATCGCGCACAATCCGCAGCTGAGTCTCAGCAGGGAACACCGTATCCAGATGTGCCGAAAGCACCACCACCGGCCCCGTGCTTTCCGCCGGCAGATTCGCAGCCGGCAGTGTTCCAAACACATTGCCCACCGCATCGGTCTCAATCCGGCTCAACCCGACCCCGGCAAACCGCGCCGCCAACCACTCTCCGCGCGCCTGCTCGCCAAACGGAGGCGCGGGAATCGCCACCAGCTCCGCCTGCCAATCCATGATAGTTTTGGGATTCCCATGCAGCCAGGCAAACGCTACGTGCACAGCTCTCCGCTCGGCCACCGAGGTGACCCGGGAGAACGCCGAGATGCGGGAAAGCACGGACATTGGAAAAGTTCAGGGTAGCAGGAAGGGTACACAAACCAACCTAGCCCTCAGCGAGCCTGCGCATCAGAAGCGGCTGAAGATTTCTGCGGCCATCTGCAATGAGAAAGATCACAACCTCAGTCTGCTTTACCTCATAAATTACGCGGTAAGATTTGAAAAAGACCTGCCGACAATTGATTTTCATTCTGGTATGCAGCTCGCGAGGCCTGGAGCCACGATTCGGGAACGTTGCGATACTCTCTACGCATTGCGCAAGCTGGTCGAGCACATAGTCCGCATGAGAGACCGAGTCATGCTCGGAAATCCATGCATAAAGCTCTTCCAGATCGCGCCAAGCCGTCAGGTTGATTCGGACCGGGTATTTCATTATTTCTTCTTGAGCCCCTTCCGACCGTCTCGTAGGAGTGTTTGAGCCTTCCCGGGTCCATTGCTCCGTAACTCAGCGATGACCTCGGCAATCGGATAGGTCTGCCCGTTTTCAATTTCCCTCTCCCCAATTGCAAGGATGTGCATCAAC
>Ga0182012_10006230_pt1 | contig 12192 bp, 10 predicted proteins | sample 612S2SmetaG_FD_120486 | JGI IMG/M metagenome (GOLD analysis project Ga0182012, IMG submission 120486) | Permafrost microbial communities from Stordalen Mire, Sweden - 612S2S metaG | ecosystem: Environmental > Terrestrial > Soil > Wetlands > Permafrost | place: Sweden: Stordalen | collected...
CTCGAACCCCGTCGCGGGCGGGGCGTGCGTCGGTTCGGGACTCGGACCGCGCGACATCACCACCATCCTCGGCATCGCGAAGGCCTACGTGACGCGCGTGGGCGCCGGGCCCTTCCCGACTGAACTGGATGGGGACACGGCGGAGTACCTCGTGACCCACGGTCACGAGTTCGGCACGAACACCGGGCGGCGCCGTCGCGTGGGCTGGTTCGACGTCGTCATGGCTCGCCAAGCCGTGCGGCTCAACTCCCTGAGCGAAATCGCCCTCACGAAACTCGACGTGCTCGACAAGTTCGACGAGATCAAGGTCTGTGTTGCGTACCTGCACGAGGGTGTTCGCTACGAGTACATGCCCTTTCACCAGTCGGTGCTCCACGACGTCACGCCCGTCTACGAGACCATTCAGGGCTGGCAGAGCGAACTGACCGCGGTCAGCCACATCGACCAGATGCCCACCGCCGCCATGGACTACGTGCGATTCCTCGAGGAGAGGATCGGCGTCCCCATCACCGTCGTCGGGGTCGGCCCCGAACGCGAGCAGTTTGTGCGGACGGCGTGACGCGCTGCGTCGTCGTCGGATCGGGCGCGCGAGAACACGCGTTGGCCTGGGCGCTCGCCAAGAGCGTGGAGGTCGTCGTGACCCCCGGCAATCCCGGCATCGCCGCGCACGGGCTCACCTGCGTGAGCACACCCGCGATCGACCTTGAAGCGGACCTCTTCGTTATCGGTCCCGAGGAACCTCTCGTCGACGGACTGGCGGACCAGTTACGCGTCCAGGGCAAGACGGTGCTCGGACCCGGCGCCGCCGGAGCGGTCCTCGAGGGCTCCAAGGCGTACATGAAAGAGTTCTTGGCGGCGGCCGGCGTGCCGAGCGCCGCCTACGGCACCTTCCGCGACGAAGGCGACGCACTGGCGTTCCTCGACACCATGGCGCCGCCCTACGTGATAAAGACCGACGGGCTGGCAGCGGGCAAGGGCGTGCTCGTGACCAACGACCTCGACGACGCTCGTCGCGACGTCACGGCGAAACTGAGGGGCGAGACCTTCGCTGGCGCGGGGCGCACCGTGGTCATTGAAGAAGGGCTCCTCGGGGTCGAGTGCTCGCTCCACGTCCTCTCGGACGGCACCAGCGCGCTGCCCCTCGTGCCCGCCCAGGACTTCAAGCGCATCGGCGAGGACGACCAGGGTGCGAACACCGGCGGCATGGGCGCCTATGCACCCATGGTCTCGATGAGCGACGCGGACGTCGAACTGGTGATGGCTCGCATCATCACCCCCACGCTGGAGGAACTTCGCCGGAGGTCGTTGGAATTTCGCGGGGTCCTCTACGCCGGGGTGATGCTGACCGCCGAGGGACCGAAGCTGCTCGAGTACAACGTGCGCTTCGGCGACCCCGAGACCGAGGTCCTGGTGCCGCTCTACGGTGAGGAGCTCTTTGACGTCCTCCTGCGCTGCGCGGAGGGTCGCCTCGACGGCGCGACGCTCACCTCGAGCGGCGCCGCGGTGACCGTGGTGCTCGCGGCCGAGGGGTACCCCGAGCGACCCCGCAAGGGCGACGTGATCGCTGGCCTAGGCGACGACGGCCAGCTCGCCGAGTCCAACGAGCACGTGGTCGTCTTTCACGCCGCGACCCTGCGCAACGCCGCCGGCGACTTCCTCACCCGCGGCGGGAGAGTCTTGGCGGTGACGGGACTGGGTGAGACGCTCGCCGAGGCGCGTGAACAGGCCTACGCCGGCGCGCGACTCATCAACTTTCGAGGGTGCCAACGACGCGGTGACATCGCGCTCGTGGCGTCCCAGCTCGCGCGATGATCCCCCGCTACGCCCCCAAGGACGTCGCCGCGCTCTTCTCGGACGAGCACCGTTTCGACACGATGCTCGAGGTCGAGTTACTCGCCGCCGAGGCGCTGGCCGAACTCGACGTGATCCCTCGCCAGGACGTGGCCGCATTACGCGAGCGACGGCCCGTCGTCGACGCGGAGTTCGTCGAGGCCGTCAACCTGCGTGAAGAGACGACGAACCACGACACCGCCGCCTTCGTCGACGTCGTCCAAGCGCGTATCGGCATGCCCGAGGGGGCGTGGATCCACTACGGTCTCACCTCGTCGGACGTCGTTGACACGGCGTTATGTGCGACGCTCACCGCGGCGATGGACATCGTCGTCGCCGAGGTCGAAGCGTTGCGCGGCGCGCTGACGAGACGCGCCGAGGCGAGCGTCGATACCCCGATCGTCGGGCGAACCCACGGGATGCACGCCGAGCCCACGACCTACGGGGCCAAGTTCGCGCTATTCGCGCTCCAGGCCGATCGCGACCTCACGCGCGCGACGACGGCGCGCCGCGGCATCGCCGTGGGCAAGTTGAGCGGGGCCGTCGGGACCTTCTCCAACATCGACCCTTCGGTCGAGGCTTACGTCTGTGAGCACTTGGGCTTGGCGCCGGTGCCGGCCACGCAAGTGATCGCGCGCGATCGTCACGCCGAAGTGCTCTACGCCTGCGCCGCGATTGGCACGACGATCGAACAGTTCGCCCTGGAGGTCCGCCACCTCGCGCGTAGCGAAGTCGGCGAAGCCGAAGAACCCTTCGCCCCTGGTCAAAAGGGCTCCTCGGCCATGCCGCATAAGCGCAATCCCGTGGTCGCCGAGCGACTGAGCGGTCTCGCGCGCGTCCTTCGTGGCTACCTCCAGGCGGGCCTCGAAGACGTGGCGCTCTGGCACGAGCGCGACATCTCACACTCCAGCGTCGAGCGCGTGGTCCTTCCCGACGCGTTGCAGTTGACCGTCTACATGTTGCGCAAGGCCACCTGGCTCGCCGACGGGCTCGTGTTACACGAGGCGCGCGCGCTCGCCAACTTGACCGAAGGCTCCTTGGGTCTGGTGTTCTCCCAGTCGGTGCTCCTCGCGTTGGTGGATTCGGGGATGAGCCGCGACGACGCGTACCGGGTCGTCCAGCGGGCGTCGCGCCGGGCGATTGAGGAGGGTCGCAACTTCCGTGACGTCGTCGAAGTCGATGACGAGGTGACCTTGAGCACCGACGCGCTGGCGCGCGCCTTCGACCTCGACCGACTTCTCGCTCACCGTCGGCGCGTGCTCGACGCTCTAACGTGGCGAGCATGAGCCTCGACCTGGCGCACCTCTACTCGGGCAAGGTGCGCGACCTCTACGAGGTGGACGACGAGCATCTCTTGATGGTCGCCTCCGATCGACTGAGCGCCTTCGACGTCGTGATGAACGAACCGATACCCAACAAGGGTCGCGTGCTGACCGCACTGACGTACTACTGGACCCACCAGTTCGAAGTTGACGTGCCCAGTGCTCTGGTCAGCTGCGACCCCGAGGTGATCGAGGGCTTCGCGCCGGGCTTCCGCGAAGAGACGCCGTTACACGGTCGCGCGATGCTGGTTCGGCGCGCGGAGATGTTGCCCCTCGAGTGCATCGTGCGAGCCCGCTTGGCCGGCCAGGCCTTCGACGAGTACGTAGAAACCGGCACCGTGCACCACATGCCCGCGCCCGCGGGGCTGCGGCTGACCGACGCGTTTCCCGAGCCGATCTTTACGCCCTCGACCAAGGCCACCTCTGGTCACGACCTCAATATCGACCTCGTCGCCGCCAGTGAGATCATCGGGGCGGAGCGATTGGCCCAGGCCCAAGCGCTCTGCCTGGACCTCTTTGCGCGTGCCGCCGTGAAGTTCGACGAGGTCGGGTTGGTGCTCGCCGACACCAAATTCGAACTCGGATTTGTCGACGGTCAACTCGTCGTGTGCGATGAGGTGATCACGCCGGACTCCTCGCGCATCTGGCCGGCCGACCAGGTGCGCTCGGGCGAGACGCCGCCGGCCTTCGATAAGCAGCCCTTCCGGGACTGGCTCACCGCCCAGCGCTGGAACCGCATACCGCCGCCGCCGCGGGTGCCCTATTCGATCATCGCCGAGACCTCGTCGCGCTACGTCGCGGCCTACGAGCGCGTGAGCGGGAAGTCGCTGGACGACTGGTACGGTCGAGAGTAATGAACTTTCTGGTCGTGGTCGAGGTGACGCTGCGACGCGGTATCGCCGATCCCGAGGGGGCGACCATCGAGCGGGCCCTGCCGGCGCTGGGCTTTTCGGGGGTCTCGAACGTCCAGGCGGGGAAGTCGTTTCGCATGAACGTCGAGGCCGAGAACGAGGACGCCGCACTGGACAAGGCGACGGCCCTGGCGGAGCGACTGCTCTCGAACCCCGTGATTGAAGACGCGGTCGCTCGCCTGGCCGAGGTCCACGCCACGTGACACGCATCGCCGTCGTCGTCTTCCCGGGATCGAACTGTGAGTACGACGCGCTCACTGGGGTCGAGTCCTTGGGCGCCGACGCCGAGCTGGTCTGGCATTCGACGAAGGACCTCTCGGGATTCGACGGCGTGATCTTGCCGGGCGGCTTCGCCCACGGTGACTACCTGCGACCGGGTGCGCTGGCGCGATTCTCACCGGTGATGGACGCGGTCGCGCGCTTCGCCGAGGACGGTGGTGCGGTGCTGGGGATCTGTAACGGATTCCAAGTGCTCACCGAGGCTGGACTTCTGCCCGGCGCCCTGCAGAAGAACGCCGGTCTCAAGTTCCTCTGCCAACCCACCACGTTGACGGTCACCTCGACCGACTCGATCTTGACCGCGAACGCCACCCTCGGTCAAGAACTTGTCATTCCGATCAACCACTTCTCGGGGGCCTACGTCTGTGACGACGAGACCCTCGCTCGACTCGAGGGGAGTGGACAGATCATCCTGCGCTACGTGGAGAACCCCAACGGGTCGCGCGGCAACATCGCGGGGCTCGCGAACGAGCGGGGCAACGTCGTTGGCTTGATGCCCCATCCCGAACGCGCGATGTCGACGTTGCTCGGCAGCGCCGACGGTCGCGTCCTGCTCGAGAGCTTCGTCGCGCCACGCGTCCGCGCGTGAGTGGTCGCTCGAGGAGCGACCGGAGACGCGCAGCGTGACCAGTAGTTTGGTTGCGTGAACCGCCCTCCCCAGAGCCTTCACCGAGCGCTTGGGTTGAGTGACGACGAGTTCGCCCAAATCGAGGCGGTGCTCGGAAGAGAGCCCAACGACTTAGAGCTCGCGCTCTACGGCGTGATGTGGAGCGAACACTGTTCCTATAAGTCCTCGCGGCTGCACCTGCGTCGACTGCCCACGACCGGCGAACACGTGCTGGTCGGGCCGGGCGAGAACGCGGGGGTCATCGACGCCGGTGACGGTATCGCGGTGGCGATCCGCATCGAGAGCCATAACCACCCTTCGGCGATCGAGCCCTACCAGGGGGCGGCCACGGGCGTCGGGGGGATCTTGCGCGACGTGTTCACCATGGGTGCGCGTCCCTTGGCGGTGATGGACCCCTTGTTCTTCGGTGAACTGAGCGACGCGCGACAACGCTGGCTCGTCGAGGGTGTGGTCTCGGGCATCTCGGGGTACGGCAACTCGGTCGGCGTGCCGACGATCGGTGGCGAGTTGACCTTCGACGAGTGCTACAGCGGTAATCCGCTCGTGAACGTGCTTTGCGTGGGGGCCCTGCCGACCGAGCGACTGGTACTGGGCATCGCGTCGGGCGTCGGGAACCTGGCGGTTCTGCTCGGATCACGTACCGGTCGTGACGGTATCGGCGGTGTCTCGGTGCTCGCCTCGGCGGGCTTCTCCGGCGAGGAGGGCGCCCTCGATGACGCCAAGCGACCGAGCGTCCAGGTCGGTGACCCCTACGAGGAGAAACGTCTCATCGAGGCCTGCCTCGAACTGCTCGACCGCGGGTACGTGCTGGGTATCCAGGACCTCGGTGGCGCGGGGTTGGTCTGTGCGACCTCGGAGACCGCGGCGCGTGGGGGTGTCGGCATGGACGTCGACGTGACCGCGGTGCCCCAGCGCGAACCGGGCATGGTGCCCTACGAGATCATGACCTCCGAGAGCCAAGAGCGCATGCTCGCGATCATCACGCCCGAGAACCTAGAAGCGGTCCGCGAAGTGTGCGAACGCTGGGAAGTGCGCGCGACGGTGGTCGGTCACGTGGTCGAGCCGCTCATTGACGATGACGGCAACGAAGTCGGGATGCTGCGAATTCGCGACGGTTTTGACGGCGAGGTACTGGCCGAGGTACCGGCGCGCTCCCTGGCGGACGAGGCGCCGCTGTATGACCGAACGCGCGAGCGACCCTCCTCACTCGACGCGGTCCTCGACGACGATCCCTCCAACGAGCCCGTTGGTTCGACGAACGAGGACCTCTTGTCACTCCTGGTGGACCCGGGCTGGGTCTATCGCCAGTACGACTCGCAGCTCTTCTTGAACACCGTCGTCGGTCCCGGTCGCGACGCGGCGCTGCTCCGCTTGGCCGGGCCGGGCCTACCCGTCTCGACGCGGGGCATCGCGCTCTCGACGGACTCCAACCCGCGTTGGTGCGCCCTCGACCCGAGACTCGGCACGGCGCTCACGATCTACGAGAGCGTGGCGAACCTGGCGTGCGTGGGCGCTACCGCGAAGGCGGTCGTGAACTGCCTCAACTTCGGTAACCCCGAGCACCCCTCGGTCATGTGGCAACTCTCCGAGGCGATCGACGGCATGGCCGACGCCTGCAGCGCCCTCGGGCTGCCGGTGATTGGTGGCAACGTCTCGCTCTATAACGAGAGTGGTGGCGTCGACATCGATCCGACGCCTGTCGTCGGTCTGCTCGGCGTGCTCGATCATCTGGTCGCTCCGCCGCCGGGCTGGAACTGGCGCGCGGGTGATGCGCTGGTCCTGGTCGGCGTGCGACGCGCGGTCGGCGAGCGGTCGTTCCCTTTGGGGGGCTCGCGCTGGGCCACCCGTCGCGGTCGTCGCGGCGGGCGGCTGAGTGAGATCGAGGTCTCGACCCTTCGAGCGACCATCGATTTCGTCGTGGGCGAAGTGGCGGGGATCTGCGCGGGGATGGCGAGTGACGTGACCGCGGTGCACGACGTCAGTGGCGGGGGCATCGCTGCGGCGCTCGCCGAGATGGTGGCCGTCACGAGCGTCGGCGCGCAGGTCGCCGAGCTCGACGACTTCGCCGAGCTCTTTAGTGAGTTCCCCGGTCGTTTCATTGTCGCGACGGGCGACCTCGACGCGTTCGCGACGCGCGCCGCGGCGGCGGGGGTGCCGATGGTGTCGTTGGGTACGTGCGGTGGCGAGCGACTCGTGATCGGCTCGACGGTCGATCTATCGGTCGATGACATCGCCGCCACCCGGCGTGGCGCGCTCGAAGCGGCGCTCAGCGCGCTGAGTTAGCGCGCGGCCTTCAGCTCGTCGAGCACTTCGTTCGGCACGAGGAGGTCGCCGGTGCGGCCAACGCCGAGCGCGACGTCTTCTTTGTAGTGGCCGTGGTAGTCCGAGCCCCCGGTCGGGATCATGCCGGCGTCGCGGGTCAGCTTCACCATCAACGCTCTCGTCGGCGCGCTGGTCCCGCCGTAGTACGCCTCGATGCCGCGGAACCCCCGTTCGCGAAGCGACGCCATCACGCGTGGCATCGTCGCTTCGATGGCGCTGTGGGTCGGTTCGTCGATGTAGTTGACCAGCGGGTGGGCGATGGAGAACACGGTGTCCGAGCCCTTGGCGGCGTCGACGAACTGCTCGAGGGGCATCGACGTCTTCGGGATGTAGGCGAAGCCGGTGCTCCCGAGCCACTCGATGAAGATCTCGTTCCACCGCGCGTCGGTGCGCTCGCCGACGATCTCGGGGTGGAGTTCGAACATCGCGCGCGCGAAGTGCGGACGACCGATTGAATCGACGTTGCCGGAGAGGCCGGCCAGGTACTCGAGGGTGAGCCGCTCGAAGCCCTTTTCCTGGAGCAGCGTGACCAGTTGGTGATTGCGCACGTCGCGGTCGTGGCGAAGGGCGGCGAGCTCTCGCTGGAGGGGGTGCTCGGCCTCGAGGGGCAGGTAGTAGGCGAGCACGTGGACGCTGCGCGCGATCGTCCGCCCACCGCGCTGGATCGGGAACTCGGTGTCGCGCAGCGATACTTCGACCCCGGGGACGAGTTCGACGCCGAACTCGCTGGTGGCCGCGGCCATCCGGTCGTGGCTGAGGGTCGTGTCGTGATCGGTCAGGGCGATGGCGCGCAGGCCGAGCCGCTGGGCTTTCTCCGCCAACTCCTCGGGCGTGTCCGAGCCGTCGGAGAACGTCGAGTGGGTGTGCAGATCCAGCATCGCCGTAGGTTAGTAAAACCGCTCACTGGCCCTAGACGCCTGTGCGAGACTGGGCCGGTGTTCGCCCTCGTAACCCGTAACCTGTAGGACGATGAAGGAAGCCTGCGGCGTCGTCGGGATCGTGGCGCCGGGTCGATCCGTCGCCCACCTCTGCTTCGACGCCCTCTTCGCGCTGCAACACCGCGGCCAGGAATCGGCCGGCATGGCGACCTTCCAGAACGAACAGATCACCGTCGTCAAGGACAACGGTCTGGTCAGTGCGGTCTTTGCCGAATCGACGTTGCGCGCACTCGGAGGCGCGCTGGTGATCGGCCACACGCGTTATTCCACTTCGGGCTCGGCCAACTGGACGGCCGCGCAGCCGGTCTATCGCTCCGCGGGGGTGTCGGGCTTTGCGCTCGGTCATAACGGGAACCTCACCAACACCTTGGAACTCGCCGCCGCCGCCGGCATCGAGTACACCTCGATGCTCTCGGACTCGGACCTGGTCGCGGAACTTCTCGCGCGCGAAGTCGACGCCGGCCTCGCCCTCGAGAAGGCGCTCGGCGTCGTGCTCGGGCGGGCCGAGGGCGCGTTCTCGATGGTCATCTTGGAGTCCGACCAGGTTCACGCCGTCAGAGACCCCTACGGGTTTCGACCGCTCTGCCTGGGTCGACTCGGCCCGGCCGACGCGCCCGAGGGGTGGATCGTCGCCTCGGAGTCCCCGGCGCTCGACGTGGTGGGCGCCACCTTCGTGCGCGAGATCGACCCCGGCGAGATGGTCACCATCACCAAGGACGGGGTGAGTTCCCTCCAGCTGCTCGAACCCGCCCTGGGCAAGCAGAAGCTCTGTATCTTCGAGTTCGTCTACTTCGCGCGCCCCGACGCCTACCTCATGGGGCACCAGGTCCACACCACTCGACGTCGCATGGGCGAGCTACTCGCGAGCCAGTCCAACGTGCCCGCCGACATCGTGATGGGCGTGCCCGATGGGGGCGTGCCGGCCGCCGAGGGCTACGCCAAAGCCTCGGGCATCCCCTTCGGCTACGGCCTCGTGAAGAATCGCTACATCGGACGGACCTTCATCGCGCCCGATCAGAACAACCGTAACGACGCGGTGCGCCGCAAGTTCAATCCGCTGCGCGAGAACATCGAGGGACAACGTCTCATCGTCGTCGATGACTCCATCGTGAGGGGCACCACGACCAAGGCGTTGGTCAGCATGTTGCGCGACGCCGGCGCGAAGGAGGTGCACCTTCGCATCTCGTCGCCACCCTTCGCGTGGCCCTGCTACTACGGCATCGACACGCCCAATCGCGACGAGCTCTTGGCGGCGAACCACTCCATCGAAGAGATCAACGACTTCGTCGGCTCGGACACGCTCGAGTACATCACGCTCGAGAACCTGCGCGCGTCGATACAGCTCGAGGGCGAGTGTTGTGACGCGTGCCTCACCGGCTCGTACCCGGCGCCGATCCCCGTGACCATCGGCGCGGCGGCCACTCGCTGGTGAGTCGACTGCTCGACGTCGCCGGCGCCAGGACCTACGCCCGCGCGGGCGTCTCCATTGAAGCCGGCGACGAGGTCGTCGGTCGCATCAAGGCGAGTGTCGACAGCACTCATCGCAAGGGAGTCGTGGGCGGTATCGGCGGCTTCGGGGGACTCTTCGCACTGGAAGCCAACAAGTACGACGAACCGATGCTCGTCGCCTCCGCCGACGGTGTCGGCACCAAACTCGAAGTCGCCAGGATGGTCGGGCGCTACGACACGGTCGGCATCGACCTCGTGGCGATGCTCGTCGACGATCTCGTCTGCGTCGGCGCGGAACCGCTCTTCGTGCTCGACTACGTCGCGGTCGGCGCGGTGAACCCTGCCCAATTGGCGGTGCTGGTCGCCGGTATCGCCGAGGGATGCCGTCAGGCGAACGCGGCGCTGCTCGGGGGTGAGACGGCCGAGCACGGCGGGGTCATGAAACCGGACGACCTCGACGTCGCGGGCTTCGCGCTCGGCATCGTCGAGAGCCGCAACGTGCTCTCGGCCGAGCGCGTGCAAGCGGGTGACGTGTTGGTCGGCTTTCACTCGCCGGGCCTACGGTCCAATGGCTACACCTTGGCGCGCGACGTGTTAGTGCGCGACGCCGCGTCGCTCTTGGCACCGGCCTACCCCGGCGCGGGGCACAGCCTGGGCGACGAGTTGCTGCTGCCGTCGGTGATCTACGCGCCCGCGGTGCTCGCACTCCGTGACGAACTCGGCGCCGCGTTACACGCGGTCGCGCACATCACCGGTGGCGGGATCGTCGGCAACGTGGTGCGTCTCTTGCCCGAAGGTCTCGACGCGGTGATCGACATGGAGAGCTTCCCGACGCCCGAGATCTTCTTCGAGATCCAGCGCCGCGGCCCCGTGGCCGCCGAGGAGATGGTGCGGGTCTTTAACTGCGGCCTCGGTATGGTGCTCGCCCTCGACGCGAGTGCCGTGAACGCCGCGGTGACGCTCGCGCGAGCGAACGGAGTTGACGCCTCGATCGTGGGCGCGGTGCGTACGGGTTCGGGCGAAGTGGTGTTGACGTGAGCGCGTCGCGCGACGCCGTGCTCGCGCATCTCTTAGAGCACTCGGTGCGCCGCGGTGAGTTCACGCTGAAGTCGGGGAGAACCTCGAGTTGGTTCATCGACTCGAAGCAGACGATCTGTGCGCCCGAGGTGATGGTGGACCTCGCGACGCTGGTGCTTGAGGCGATTCCGACTGACGCCAACGCGATCGGTGGCCTCACCATGGGCGCGGACGGAGTGAGCTTCATCACGGCCGGGGTTGCGGCCACCCGGGGACGCGCGCTGAACGCGTTCAGTGTGCGAAAAGAGGTGAAGGACCACGGAGCGGGTGGTCGCCTCGCGGGGGTGCTCCATGCGGGCGATCGCGTCGTCATCACCGAAGATACCGTGACCCGCGGGACGAGCCTGCTCGAGGCGGTGCACGTCGCCCAAGAACTCGGAGCGGAGATCGTCATGATCCTCGCGGTCGTCGACCGCGGTGGCACCGCGGCGGCGATGACGGCCGCGGAGGGACTCCGGTTCGAAGCGCTCTTCAGCGCCCCCGATCTTGGTTTCCCCTACGAGGGTGCGTAACTCGGACCTTCGACGTGTGAACTGGTCGTTCTTCTGTCGATAGGACCGCTCCTCCGACGAGGAATCGGTTAGTCGCCTACTCTGGCCGCGCGACCAGAATTCTTGATCGTCCGTCCCTCTTTGCTTGTTTCGCCAACTTTTCAGCTCGTCGCAACGCCGACTGGTAGCCATCGACTTCCTGCACCGAGACGACACCGCCGGACACGGTGATCGGAATTGAACCGACACGGAGGCTGTCCCTTGAGGACTGCAGGTGAGACTCGAGCAGTTCCTTCGCTGCCTCCACCGTCAGACCCGGTAACACGACCAGGAACTCGTCGCCCGCCCACCTCATGGCAGTAACTTCAGGAGCAATCGACTCCAGCACTCGCGCCACGGCGATCAGTGCTTGATCTCCCGCGTCCCACAAGAGCTCAGGAGTGTCATTTAAATCTCGGAGATTGTCGAGGTCGACGAAGGCAAGTGCGTACGGCGCCTCCATCGAGGACAGCACCTCTTTGAAGCCCAACCTATTCAGCAATCCAGTAAGGACATCGCGATGGTAGATCGCCAAGGCGAGCGTTGCGCGAAGCGCTCCGACTTCCCCCTGCAGTCGCTCCAGGCGAACCTGGTTCTCCGCATCGAAGAGTCGTCGGCCGAGTCCCTGAAGTTTCGTCGTCCGGTGGGCCCGTAGGGCTGCCCAAATCACGTGGGACTCGAGACGAGACACCACCGGTCCAGTCAGCGCTACAACGCTGACGGACACCGCGACGCTACGGCCGTCGACGTTCCACGGCGACGCATTGAGGCTGCCTTTGATCTGATTGGCTATGCGCGACAACTCGCTCTGCTCGGTATCGTCAATCAAGAACGCGAACTTGTCGCTGTCAACTCGAGCGAGCGGACTGTCGGGAACGTTCTCGCCGAGAGAGCGCCGCAGCACTC
>Ga0182012_10006231_pt1 | contig 12191 bp, 11 predicted proteins | sample 612S2SmetaG_FD_120486 | JGI IMG/M metagenome (GOLD analysis project Ga0182012, IMG submission 120486) | Permafrost microbial communities from Stordalen Mire, Sweden - 612S2S metaG | ecosystem: Environmental > Terrestrial > Soil > Wetlands > Permafrost | place: Sweden: Stordalen | collected...
CGCGAAACGGGGAAGTTGGGCCTATGGCACCGGCGACCTCACGAGCACGGGGGGCGCGAGATGACAGTTGGGGCGAGGATCTCAGTGGTCGCAGGGCTGCTGGTCGTCGTCGTCGCCTTCGTTGTCTGGGTCGTCGTCGGGATCCTCTTGCCAACCCCTCCCACGGTTGACTTCACAACCGCCCAGGCGTCGGGCGCACCGGTGAACCTCACGGTCCAGACCGTCGGGTCCATCGGCGTCGGGTACGGCGACCATCCGACATGGGTCTCCTACATGGTGAAGAGCCCGAGCGGCCAGTGGATCCACTCGACCGTCTGGCAGGTGCCCGCGCACACGCGCATCAATCTGACGATCGAGCAGTACGACAGCGGCAGCCCCCTGCGGAACCAGCAGTGGGGCATGGTCGCTGGCACGACGGGCGGGACCGCGACTCTCAACGGGAAGACCTTCCGGGTGTATGACTCGAACTCTGGAAACGGGGTCGGCCACACGTTCGCCATCCCGACGCTCGGCATCAACATCCCGCTCGTCGGCGTGCCCAGCAACGCCACAAACGTGTGCTCGCAGGCGCCGTGCGGGCTCAGCTCCTCGCCCCACAACATCATCACGGCTTCCTTCGTGACGCCCGGACCCGGCAACTACCCGTGGCAGTGCTTCGTGCCGTGCGGGCTGGGCTACCTCTTCGGAAACGGCGGTCCGATGAGCACGCTCGGCTACATGGGCGGTTTCCTTGACGTGGTGTCCTCATGACCGAATCCGGAACGGACAGCGGGGGAACGGTGAGCACATCTGGAACCGATTCGGCCGCTCCGGTCAGGCACCCCCGCCACTTCCTCAGGATGTTCCTGATCTGGATCGTGATCGCCGTGGTCGCGGACGTGCTGTTTTACGTCCTCGCGGGTCCGCACATCCCACCGGGGACAATGACGTCCTCGGCATCGAGCAACCAGTTCGACTTCAACATCCTGTTGATCATCGCCCTGCCCGTGATGCTCGCGGTCTGGGTCTACCTGGCATACGCGGTGATCATGTGGAGGGCTTCGAACAAAGACGCTCCCGAACCCGTCGGCGGACCGCAGGCGCGCTCGAACCTTGGGGTTCAGATCGGGTGGATCGCGACGACCACCGTCATCGTCATGGGCCTCTTCGTCTTCGGGACGGTCGAGCTGATCGCGAACCAGGGATCAGGTGGTGGCGAGGGCGCCAGTCCGATTTGGACGCCGACATCCGGGAGTGTGCTGCCCGTCCAGGTGATCGCCCAGCAGTGGAAGTTCACGTATCGGTATCCGACCTTTGGCGGCTTCCAGTCCCAGGAGCTCATCCTGCCGAACAACACGAGCATCGCCTTCCACGTCACGTCCCTGGACGTCATTCACGACTTCTGGGCGTACCAGCTGAGCATCAAGGCAGACGCAAATCCCCAGCAGGACAACGTGGCGTTCACGACGACGCACGAGACCGGCAGCGTGACGGTTCGGTGCGACGAGCTGTGCGGAATATGGCACGGCGCGATGTACAACTACGGCAAGGTGGTCTCCAAGAGTGCCTTCGAAACCTGGGCCAAGTCGACAGAGGCCGCGAACGCCGCGAACACGAAGTTGCTCCCGCCGATGGCGTGGACCTACGTGCCAGACGCGAACGGGGCGGACGGCGGCTACTACCCCGACAGTACGGATCCGTACAGTCCCTCCGAGGTCTACGGGGCGAAGCAGGCAGCGTCATGATCCCGGCTCCGAGGAGGGCATTGCGCGTGAACCAGCTCCCTGAGGGTGCCAGAAAGGCGATGGTCGACTGATGGCCGTGACCGAGCAGCGCGACGACGAGGTCGTCTACCCAGATCCCACACCGCCCGTCAGGGGCGGCTTCCAGGGATGGCCGTCGCGACCGGGCTGGATCAGCCAGCACATCGGGACCGCCGCGGTACTGGCTGTCCTCGGGTACCTCCTCGGCCACTGGCTGGGCAATGTCATCGGCAGCGGTTACTCGAACGTCGCGAACTCCGGCGAGAACTCCATCGCCGTCACGGGGGGCCTCGTGCTCGGCGTCGCCGGCTGGCTGCTCGGGATCGGAGCCCTGAACTACCCCCTCGCGAAGATGGCCGGCATCGAGCCCCGGCCCGACTATGAGACGACGCACTGGAGCCGGTACCTGCGCTACACGACCGATCACAAGGTCGTGGGGCTGCAGTACGTCATTGGCGTCCTCACGTTCCTCTTCACCGGCGGGCTCCTCGCGATGGCGATCCGCACAGAGCTGCTGTCACCGACGACGCACGTCTTCGGGCCAGGCACCTACATCGCGATCGTGAGCGAGCACGGCACGGTCATGATGATGATGGCGACCTCGGTTATCGTGGGCCCCCTCGGCAACTGGCTCGTCCCCCTGATGATCGGAGCCCGACGCACCGCGTTCCCCCGCATCGAGGCCTTCAGCTTCTGGATCTTCACCGCCGGTTACCTCGTGATCATGACCGCGCTCTTCTACGGCGGCTTCCCGACAGGCTGGACCGGGTACGCGCCTCTGCAGACCCAGGCTGGTGTCGGAATGATGTCGTATCTGGTGGGATTCGCCGTGATCGGCATCGGCATGATCGCAGCCGGGTTCAACCTCGGCGCGACGATCGTCAACTACCGGGCACCGGGAATGACGTGGGGACGGATCCCGATCTTCGTGTGGTCGATCCTCGCCACCTGTGCGCTGCTCACCTTGGCGACGCCGACCCTCGTGGCCGCCGGGCTCTTCGGCATCCTCGACCACACCGCGCAAACCGCCTTCTACGTTACGGAGCACGGCGGCAGCTCGTTCCTGTGGCAGAACCTCTTCTGGTTCTTCGGGCACCCCGAGGTGTACATCATGGCGCTGCCGGGATTCGGCATCGTGGGGGAGATCCTCCCTGTCTTCACCCGGAAGCCCCTGTTTGCCTACAAGGTGGCGGCCGCCGGCATGGTCGGCGTGGCGCTGCTCTCCTTCTTCGTGTGGCAGCACCACCTGTTCCAGAGCGGCATCAACCCGGACATGCGGCCGCTGTTCATGCTCACGACCGAGCTCATCTCGATTCCGACGGGGTTCATCTACCTCGTTGGCCTGGGCACGCTGTACAAGGCGAAGATCAGGTTCGAGGTCCCCATGCTGTTCGCGCTCGCGCTGTTCTTCAACTTCCTGATCGGCGGAGTCACGGGTGTGTTCCTCTCGGATGTGCCTGTCAACGTGACAGTGCACGGGAGCTTCTTCGTCCTGGCCCACTTCCATTACACGATCATGGGAGGGCTCATCTTCGCCTTCTTCGGCGGCCTGTACTACTGGCTCCCGAAGATGACGGGCAAGACGATGAATAAGAAGCTGGGGCAGTGGCACTTCTGGACGATGTTCATCTTCTTCAACATGACCTTCTTCCCGATGTTCCTCATCGGTCTGCTCGGCCAGCCGCGTCGAGTGTTCGAGTACGCGCACAACCTCCAGGCGCTGAACGACTTCAGCTCGGTGAGCGCCTTCCTGCTCGGCGCATCCTTCCTGATCTTCATCGCCAACTTCGTGTGGTCGATCTTCATCAAGCCCACGCCAGCGCCTGCGAACCCCTGGGACTCGCTCGGGCTCGAATGGCAGACGCCGACCCCGGTGCCGTACTACAACTTCGCCCGCATCCCGGTGGTGCTCAGTGACCCGTACCACTACAGCGAGGAGAACGCTCCCGCGGTCGCGGACCTCGGTGAGCCTGAGCTTGTGAGCGTCGGTGCAGCCGCCGAGCAGGGCAACCCCGATCAGCGGCCCGAGCAGACGGAAGGATTGGCGTGACCGAAGCAGCGCGACAGCCAGCGCCATACAGCGACACGCCCGAGGAGCGCGAGTTCGAGCTCCGCTCCGCGATCGGCTCGTACTGGACGGGCGGGCGGCTCTTCATCGGGATCTGGGCGTTCTTCTTCGCCTCGCTCGCATTCGCCTACTTCTACCTGCGGTCGAACAACTCGGGCCAGTTGTGGCGACCTCCCAACGCGACGGCACCGACATCCCTCGGGTGGGCCATCTTCGCGGTGGTGTTCGCATCCGCCCTGCTGGTGATCTACGGCCAGCGCCGCCTGCGTGGCGGATCCTTCGTCGACTGGCAGGTTGCAGGATGGGTGGGACTGCTCGGCGGCCTGCTTGCCATCGGCCTGCAGATCTACCAGATGACGAGGCTGCCCTTCTACCCGGGATCGAGCGGCTACGCATCGTGCTTCATCGGCTGGGCAGTGATGAACCTGATGATGCTGTTCAGCGGCGTCTACTGGCTCGAGACGATCCTTGCGAACTCGATCAGGCTCAACCGGGCCGAAGGTCCGGACGCGTCGCCTGCTACCTCGAGCTCGCCGGCGTCGCAGCTGTTCCGGGCCAACCTCGACTCGTGCACGTACTTCTGGGGTTTCATGGCTTTCGTGAGCGCCCTCTTCTGGGTGTTCTTCTACCTCATCTAGCACTGGGATCGGCCCGGGCCAACTAGCGTCTGTGACAGCAGGGAGGGAAGACCGACGATGCTTGCGACATACGACCTCTTCGTGACACAGGCGCTCACGTTCGCGATTCCCATTGGTGCATTCTTCGCAATCCTGCTCTGGGGCTTCTTCCAGCGTCGTTCGAACCAGTGACCGAGGGGACCGGGCCAGGCCGGTCCCGGGCAGCCTCGTCCTCAACCCAATCGATCTGGCGGCGTGTTCTGTTCGTGTGCTCGCTGCTCCTGCTGGTTGGTTGCGTGATCCCGCCGCTCGTCGTGCTGGCTCGGCGTTACGAATGGGTGGAGGCGCTGCAGTTCTCCCTCTTCGCAGTTGGCATCCCCGCCCTCCTGGTCCTCAGCGCCCCCTGGCACGTGCTCGGACTCTCGAACGGCTCTGTGACTGAGGATCCCGACGGTCTCACCCCATCGGGCAGCACGCTGCGTCCGGCTGACAGACTCGCGCTTGGTCGGAGGCGCCATCGCGAGCCGTACCGGGCGGTGTTCGTCGCAGTCCTGTTCCTCGCGGTGATGGTCTTCTGGAGGACACCGGTCGGTGTCAACGGGCTCGTCCACCATGCATCGCTCGTGGCACTCGAAGGAGCCACACTCACAGCGGCGGGGATCGCCCTCTGGCTGGAGCTGGTCGAATCCCTGCCCCTCGTTCCCCGCCTGACGCGCCCGCACCGCATCGCGATGTCGGCGATCTGCATGTGGACCATCTGGGTGATGGCGTACCTCGTCGGACTCTCGGGTGGATCGTGGTACACAGCCTTCGCGCACCACGCCGGGTCCGGCGTCAGCGTCTCGGCGGACCAGCAGCTGACGACGGCGGTGATCTGGCTCATCTCGGGGTGCGCCTTCGTCCCGCTCGTGTTCTGGAACCTCTTCAAGTGGCTGCAGGCCGAGGAGGACCCGGATCAGGCGCTCCACCACCTCGTCAGGATGGAGCGCACCCGCGGAGGCGCGGCCGAGGGGAGCCGGCCCTCACCGAGTTGATCCACCCTGGACTCGCGATCGCGTGCTCAGTTCGAGGCGGGCGCAGTGGGTAGCGATGGAAGGTCTGGCAGGGGGATCTTTGAGCCCAGGAGGGAGTTCGCGGCCCGGACATCCTCGAGGGCAGATGCACGGTCCTTCGCGAGCTCCTGTTCCGCCTTGGAGAGGTCTGCCAGCGTCTTGTCGGTACCCTGATGCAGCAGCAGGGTCTGAATGTCGATAATCGCGTCGAGGGCGTCGGATGTGACCCAGACGAGCGACGTCTCGATCGCATCGCCGACATCCTTGCCTGCCGGCGTGCCGGTCGGCTCCACGCCTGACAGGTCGTAGATGTCGCTGTTCGTCAGCGAGCAGGCGGTCCGGTCGTCGTTGATCATCCCCGGGGCGAGGGTCCGCTCCGTCGGCGAGAGGGTGGCTGCCGCGAGCCCCCGGTAGATGGTGAAGGACTCCTGCGCCGCGAAGGCGCAGCTCGTGAGATCCTGGTTGACCTCGTGCATGATGCTGACCTGCTGGGCCGCGTCGGACGAGTTGTTGGTCCTGCCTGGGAGATCGGCGAGCACGGAGACTCCCACGATGACGAGGACCGCCATGGAGGCGAGGAAGGGCGTCCGCTTGTACCAGACGGGACGCTGGGGCACCTCGACGACGTAGTCGTCGAGCGTGAGGGGCGCACGGTGCACGGCGGAGGTTGCTTTGCCATCCGTCACGGCGTCTCCCTTTCCACGCTCTCGACAGTGGTTGCGATGCCCTGGGCATACCGGCCGATCTCGGACGGGCTCAGACTGTAGGTGCCCAGCGTGCTCTCATTGCCGAACGGCGTCGAGCGGTAGCGGAGTCTCCCGGTCGGATCGATGAAGTACATGACGTTGTTGTGGCTCACGAGGCGTGTGGAGTTCTGCACCTCGACGGTGAGGCCGTAGCTGGTCCAGACGCGATCGAGCGCAGCGAGCGACCCGCTGAGAAGGGTGATCCCGGCGCCATGTCCGACATCGAGGGCGGCCGCAGCGGGAGGCGCCGGCGCGAAGGAGGTCTCGAGGGGATCCGAGTTGACGACGACGAACTGCACGCGATGGCCGCTCCTGCGCACGATGCCGCTCGCCTCTCGGATCTCCGCGGACAGCACAGGGCAGATGTCGTTGCACTCGAAGTTGAGAAAGGTGAGTACGACCGGCTCGCCTTTCGCCATGCCAGGTGTCCACGTCGAGCCGTTCGCGGTGCCCAGGGTCAACGCGGGGGCGTGCCCGCCTTCGAGCGAACTGAGTCCGAGGAACTCGCCGGTCGGCGTCCGCACCTGGGTTCCAGCCAGGAGCGGAGACGACGGCGGGGGGGCGCCGGCGGAGGAGGGGATCGTCGTCGTCGTCGCCGTCGGCGCGGCCTGCCCCGTGTTCCCGAAGAAGTGGTCCGCGATAAGTCCCCCGATGCCGAGCACGGCGAAGCCGATGATGAGCAGCAGGAAGAAATTCCTCGGCACCGGCGTGGATCCAGCGCGCAGTGCCCTGGCGCGCTCCTCGGGTCCGAGCACCGAAGTGGCGGCGTGCGTCGGTGGTTCCGAACTGGGCGTGGCCCCAGGAGCTTGAAGCGGCGGATCGGACGGCGGAGCAGAGAGCCCGCTAGGAGCATCGGTCATGAGTAGCGGAGAGCGGACGTGCGGACGGGGCACCTCGCAGCGGCGGGGGCGGGCATGAAGCACCATGCCATCTCCGGATCGTCTCCCCCGCTCGGTCCCACCACCACGCGAAGGCTACCGCGCCCCCCATCGTCGTTCGGGGCGCCACGAGGCGTGCGTGGCCAGCGGGTCGCGCGATGTCAGCGTGCCCTTCTGGTACAGTCACGGCCGTCGTGAAGCGGGTCCCGAGAGGCCTGCACGGCGAGGAGGAACGGTGGTTGCAGCGGGAGCACGACGCACGCGCCCAGGGGGCGCCGTGTTCGTTCCCAGTTCCCAGATCCTCTCCTCGGACGACGTCGCCAGGGCGCTGCGCCGCATGGCCCATGAGATCGTCGAGCGCAACGCCGGTCTCGAAGGTGTCGTCCTGATCGGGCTTCAGACCGGCGGCGTTGCCTTCGCGGACGCGCTCGCAGCCAACCTGGCGGAGATCGAGTCGATCGAGGTGCCAGTCGGGACCCTCGATGTGGCCTTCTACCGCGACGACGTCGCCACCCGTCCAGTGCTGCCCGAGGCCGCGACGTCGATCCCCTTCGACCTGACCGATCGGACGGTCGTGCTGGTCGACGATGTCCTGTACACCGGCAGGACCGTGCGTGCCGCCCTCCACGCGCTCGCTGAGTTCGGGCGGGCCCGCCGCGTACAGCTTGCAGTCCTCGTCGATCGCGGGCATCGAGAGCTCCCGATTCGCCCGGACTACGTCGGCAAGAACCTGCCGACGTCGCGCGACGAGGCCTTGAGCGCGACGCTCGAGGGTGTGGAGCTGGGCACCATGGAGCAGCCGTGAGCCCCTCGGATACCCTGCTCGGCCGCAACCTGCTCGCAATTGGCGACCTCTCTCGGGCAGGCATCGTCGAGGTCCTCGAGGTCGCCGAGGCATTCGCGGAGGTCTCGCGCCGGGCCGTTCCCAAGGTGCCCACGCTCCGTGGCAAGCTCGTCGCGTCGCTCTTCTTCGAGGAGTCCACGCGCACGAGGCTCAGCTTCGAGACGGCCGCGAGGCGGCTCAGCGCTGATGTGCTCAGCTTCTCGGTCTCGACGAGCTCGGTGAAAAAGGGGGAGAGCCTGCGCGACACGATCGAGACGGTCGAGGCGATGGGCGCCGACGCGCTGGTCGTCCGGCACCGTGCCTCCGGAGCGCCCCAGCAGATCGCGCGATTCGTCTCGCACCCGAGGGTCATCAACGGCGGGGATGGCTGGCATGAGCATCCGAGCCAGGCACTGCTCGACGCGTTCACGGTTCGTGAGGCGATCTGCGCGGCACGCGAACTCGAGCCCGAGGGAAGCGGTGCCTCGATATTCGACGGACTCCGCGTGCTCATCGTGGGCGACATCCGCCACAGCAGGGTCGCGAGGAGCGAGATCTGCTGCTACCGCGCGCTCGGGGCGAGCGTCACGCTGTGCGCGCCGGGGACTCTCCTGCCACGCGACGCAGAATCGTGGGGTGTCTCGATCGCACCAGTGATCGAGGACGCCCTCGCGGAGTCCGACGTGGTCTCGCTGCTGCGCCTCCAGACCGAGCGTGGCAGCGGCGAGTCCGTCCCCTCCCTCGCCGAGTTCACGGCGACCTTCGGATTGACCGAGCGCCGCGCAGCCCTGCTGAAGCCCGAAGCCGTGATCACCCACCCGGGTCCGATGATCCGGGGCGTCGAAGTGGCATCCAGGGTCGCGGACCGGGCGAACGCACTGGTCACGCGGCAGGTCAGGAACGGCGTTGCCGTGCGGATGGCGATCCTGTACCTGTCGCTCGGCGGGGAGCCGGCCCTGGTCGGGGCAGCCGCATGAGCGCGTCGACGTTCCTCATACGCGGCGGGACCCTCGTCGGGACGAACGGCTCGCGGCGCGCGGACGTGCTCGTCGTCGACGGCCGCATCGAGGAGGTGTCCGCATCGATGGACGGTCCCTCCGGCGCGACCGTCCTCGACGCGTCGGGCTGCATCGTGGGCCCGGGACTCGTGGACCTGCACACGCATCTGCGAGAGCCCGGCCGAGAGGAGGCGGAGACCATCCACTCCGCGTCGCATGCGGCGGCTGTCGGCGGCTACACGGCGGTTGTCGCGATGCCGAACACGGAGCCGGCCTGCGACGATGCGTCCGTCGTTGCAGACGTGCTCGCTCGCGCGAGGGGAGCCGCCTGCGACGTCGCGGTCGCGGGCGCGATCACGGTCGGACGCGAGGGCCGACTGCTCGCGCCGATGGCCGAGATGGCGGCTCTCGGCGTCGTCATCTTCACGGACGACGGAAACGGGGTCCAGGACGGGGACCTCATGCGCCGGGCCCTCGAGTACGCCAAAGGTCTGGGAGTGACCTGCGCGCAGCACTGCGAGGACTCGGTGATCGCCGCCGGCGGCGTCATGCACGAGGGCGCGTGGTCATCGCGTCTCGGGTTGCGCGGCCAGCCGGGTCTCGCCGAGGAGGCGATGGTCGCGAGGGACCTCGGTCTCGTCGCCCTCACGGGAGCGTCGATGCACTTCCTGCATCTTTCGGTCCCAGCCGCGGTCCGGCTCGTTGCCGCCGCGCGCAAGCGCGGCCTGGCGGTCACGTGCGAGGTGGCGCCGCACCATCTCGCGCTCACGGACGCGGCGTGCAGCGCCTACGACCCGACCTTCAAGGTCAATCCGCCGCTGCGGCCCGCAGACTGGGTGGACGAGCTCGTCGAGCTGCTGCGCGAGGGTGCCTTCGACGCGGTCGCGACCGACCACGCACCGCACCCTCCCGAGGCGAAGGACCTTCCGTTCGACGACGCGCCGCCCGGGATGCTCGGCCTCCAGCACGCTGTCGGGATCACCGTCGAGGCACTCGGGGGGGTTGGGCGCCTCGATCCCGTCTCGCTGTTCGGCCTGCTCTCGCGCCGCCCTGCGGCGATCGCGAGGCTGCGGGACCACGACCCGCGGCCCGGTGGCCAGAGCGCCCAGGGTGGCGACCTGTCGGCCGGTTCGGCGGCGAACCTGTGCGTCATCGACCTCGAGTCGCCGCTCGAGGTCACCCCTGCGTCGATCGCGAGCAGGTCCTCGAACTCGCCCTACCTCGGTCGGACCCTGCCGGTCACGGTGCGCCACACGATCCTGCGGGGTGTGCCGACGGTGCGAGACGGCATCCCGGCATGGTGACCCGCCCAGGCGCACATCTCGTGCTCGCAGACGGCTCGGTGTTCCGGGGCGAGGCGGCAGGCTTCCAGCCGGACGACGGGATCGCGACCGGCGAGGTCGTCTTCAACACCGCGCTCAGCGGCTACCAGGAGGTTCTCACGGACCCGAGCTACGCCGGCCAGGTCGTGGCGTTCACCTACCCCCACATCGGCAACTACGGCGTGACGCCGCTCGACGACGAGGCCGCGCAGCCCGCATGCCGGGGGATGGTCGTGCGTGACCTCGCGGACTTCGACTCGAACTGGCGATCCGTCGGGCACCTGGAGGGCTACCTCGTCCAGCACCGGGTGCCCGCGATCACCGGGATCGACACCCGGCGCCTCACCCGCAGGCTCCGGGACCACGGCGCCGTCGGCTGCGCGTTCGGGACGGCCCCCGTCGACGTGCTGGAGGTCGCGGCCCGGGGTGCCGCGACGACGGACGGCCAGGACCTCGTCCGCACGGTGACCTGCGCGGGTCCGTACTCGGCGGGGGAGGGCGCGTCCCATGTGGTCGCGATGGACTTCGGGATCAAGGCCCAGATGGTCCGACATCTCGCTGTGCGCTTCAGCGTGACCGTCGTGCCCGCGGGCACCACCGCCGCGGAGATCAAGGCCCTCGCGCCCGACGGCGTGTTCCTCTCCAACGGTCCCGGCGACCCCGCCGCGCTCGGCGCCCAGCACGAGACGGTGGCAGCGCTCGTCGGCGACGTGCCGATCTTCGGGATCTGCCTCGGCCACCAGATCCTGGCGTCCGCGTTCGGCGCCGAGACGTACAAGCTGGCCTTCGGCCACCACGGCTCGAACCACCCCGTCCAGCACGCCGCAACGGGTCGTATCGAGATCACGGCCCAGAACCACAACTACGCCGTCGCCCGCGACACGCTGGGCGCCGCACGGATCACGCACGTGAATCTCAACGACGGGGTGGTGGAGGGGTTCTGCGTCGACGACGCGCGGGCATTCAGCGTCCAGTACCACCCCGAAGCGGGTCCCGGCCCCCATGACGCGAGGTACCTGTTCGACACCTTCGCGGACCTCATGGACGGCAAGGGGCTGGGCTCCATCTGATGCCTCGCCGCGACGACCTCCACTGCATTCTGGTGATCGGCTCCGGGCCGATCGTGATCGGCCAGGCCTGCGAGTTCGACTACTCGGGCACGCAGGCCTGCCGGGTCCTGCGAGAGGAGGGCTACCGCGTCGTCCTCGTCAACTCGAACCCCGCGACGATCATGACGGACCCCGCGACCGCCGACGTGACCTACATCGAGCCGCTGGACGTCGACGTCCTCGAGGCGATCATCGCCAAGGAGCGCCCCGACGCGCTCCTGCCCACGCTCGGGGGCCAGACCGCCCTCAACCTCACGATGGAGCTCGTGAACAAGGGCATCACCCAGGCCTACGGGGTCGAGGTCATCGGTGCGAGGCCCGAGGCGATCACGACCGCGGAGGACCGCGAGCAGTTCCGCGTCGCGATGCACGAGATCGGACTCGGGACCCCGGAGGCGGGTTTCGCACGGACGCTCGACCAGGCGATCGCGACCGCCACGGAGATCGGCTTCCCGGTGATGATCCGCCCCAGCTTCATCCTCGGGGGGGCGGGCACCGGCATCGCGCCCGACCTCGACGAGTTCGTCTCGATGGCACGCGACGGCCTCTCGGCCAGCCCCATCACCGAGATCCTCATCGAGCGGTCCATCGCGGGCTGGAAGGAGTACGAGCTCGAGGTCATGCGCGACGTCGCAGACAACTGCGTCGTGGTGTGCTCGATCGAGAACCTCGATCCGATGGGCGTGCACACCGGTGACAGCGTTTGCGTCGCCCCTCAGCAGACCCTCACCGACGATCTCTACCAGCAGTTGCGCGACCAGGCGATCAAGGTGATTCGCGCGATCGGCGTGGAGACGGGCGGGTCGAACGTGCAGTTCGCCGTGAATCCGGCGACC
>Ga0182012_10006232_pt1 | contig 12191 bp, 9 predicted proteins | sample 612S2SmetaG_FD_120486 | JGI IMG/M metagenome (GOLD analysis project Ga0182012, IMG submission 120486) | Permafrost microbial communities from Stordalen Mire, Sweden - 612S2S metaG | ecosystem: Environmental > Terrestrial > Soil > Wetlands > Permafrost | place: Sweden: Stordalen | collected...
AGATGCTCGCGGGAGGCCAGTTCTGGAACGACTCCGCCATAACGGGCGTGGGTGGCGATCTGGGAGGCAACGACGGAGCTGAGGGTGCGAGCACCGCGCTGGACGATGGCGGCGGCGGTCTCGTCGCAGGAAGATTCGATGGCGAGGATTAGGCCGGAACCGGGCATGTTTCTAGTGTAGCCACCTGCGGTGGGGCAGACGCCGCTGGCGCGGCGCAGGAGACGACTGCGAGAGAATGGTGGGATATGGCGCGAGGGACGGGACAGTTCGAGGTGGCAGTGGGGGTGATCGGGAAGCTGCGCGTCGAGGGATATGAGGCGTATCTGGCAGGAGGGTGCGTGCGGGATCTGCTGCTGGGAAGAGAGCCTAAGGATTATGACGTGGCCACTTCCGCGACGCCCGATGTGGTGCTGGGGTTATTCGAGAGAACTTTTGCTGTGGGGGCGCATTTTGGGGTGGTGCTTGTTGCCACCTGCGGTGGAGCAGACACCCCTTGCGGGGCAGGAGGGAATTCCGGAGAGCAAGAGTATTTCATTACCGAGGTGGCTACGTTTCGGTCGGATGGGGCGTATTCCGATGGACGGCATCCGGATGCGGTGCGGTATACGAAGAGCGCCGAGGAGGATGTGAAGCGTCGGGATTTCACGATCAATGGGCTGCTGATGGATCCGCTGCGAAACATCGAAGAGCAACCGCAGGTCCCCTTCGGCAGGCTCAGGGCAGGCTCTCGACTCCCTTCGGTCGCTCAGGATGACAAGCATCCATTTGCTGCTCAGGATGAGGGGATCGGTCGGGACAATCTCCGTTCTTCTGTGCTGGATTTTGTGGGCGGGGTTGCGGATTTGGAGGCGGGGGTTGTCAGGGCGATTGGGAGGGCGGAGCTGCGGTTTGAGGAGGACCACTTGCGCATGTTGCGCGGAGTGCGGTTTGCGGCGCGGTTTGGGTTTGCAATCGAGGATGGGACCAAGACGGCGATGCGGGGGCTGGCGAGCAGGCTCTCCGCGGTGAGCCGGGAGCGAGTTCGGGATGAGCTGACGAAGATGCTGACGGAGGGCCGCGCGCGGCGGGCGTTTGAGCTGCTGGATGTGACAGGGCTACTGACCGAAGTGTTGCCCGAAGTGGCGCGGATGAAGGGCGTGGAACAGCCGGCGCAGTACCATCCGGAGGGAGATGTTTGGGTGCATACGCTGGGGCTGCTAGGGCAATTGGAGGAGGGGTGTTCGGCGACGCTGGCGTGGGGCGCGCTGTTGCACGATGTAGGCAAGCCGCCGACGTTTCGCAGGGCGCCGGATCGGATTCGGTTTGACGGACATGTGGATGTGGGCGTGGCCATGGGGGCGGAGATTCTGCGGCGATTCAGGTTTTCGAATGAGGAGACGCGGCAGATTCTGGCGCTGATCGAGAACCACATGCGTTTTGCGGATGCGGGCCGGATGAAGACGTCTACGCTGAAGCGGTTCTTCCGGCTCCCGGAGTTTGAGGAGCACCTGGCGCTGCACCGGATGGATTGCCTGGCCGGGAGCAGGAACCTGGAGCACTGGGAGTTTGTTCGGGAACGGTTCGAGGCGATGCCGGCGGAGACGGTGCGGCCGAGGCCGCTGATTACCGGGCGGGAGCTGATTGCGGCGGGCTACGCGCCGGGAGCGGGGTTCAAGGAGATGCTGCGGGCGGTGGAGGATGCGCAACTGGAGGGAATCATTGCGACTCCGGAAGAGGCGTTGCGGATGGTGCGGGAGCGGTTTCCAATTGATGGAGGCGGAGGGCAAGTGAATGAGTGAACGAGTGAGTTAGTGAATTAGTGAAGGAGTGAATGGTGTGGCGCGGGTGCATAAACAGAGGTTGGAGCTGATTGCTTGCCTCAGAAGTTCGCTCCTGACCAGGAACTCGCCAAGATTCATATTGGATGGACAAACTGGCTGCCGAGGCGCACTATCAAAAAATCAATCATTTCCTGCTCAAACGCTACCCTCCCAGCACACGAGGTCATCGATGAAAGAGATTACTCTTCGGCTTGCGGCCACCACTGCCGCGATCTGGCTGCCTGCGGTTGTCTGCACGATGCCCGCCACGGTAGTATCTCAACAAAAAACGGCTGCGCCCTTTCATTGCGAGAAGCGCACTGTGGCTTCAGAGCCGCCTCGCGCGTTGCTGCCGGAACGCCGCCTACTCGGCGGTAAGACGCAGAAGCTTGAGCCGGCGCGCAGACTGGAGCCGGTTTGTCCCGCCGGTGAAGTCGCGGTAGGAAACCCGCACAGTGAGGGATATTTTCACAAGGGCAACCCCATGCTCAGCTCGTACGCCGCACCTGGACCGGAGCATGCTTTGCCGGGGAAATTTGTGAACAGCAATCTGATGCTTCCGTTTGACCAGGTGTACTGGAAGAGAGACAGCACCCCGACGCGTCCGGTGCCGAAGGCAGTGAAGGGCTCGGGAGATCCGCCATGCAACGGGATTGCATGGTATGGGGCGTGCTACTTCTACGCGAGTGCGGGCGAGAACATAGTTGCTGACGGCGGTGGTATGACGCTTCAGATTGAAAAGCCCGTTGTAGACGACAGCGGCGGTGGCGGACATTCGATTGGAGAGATTGCAGTCGATGGCTTCGGCAACCCGGGCGCCGGACTCAACGATGTCGAAATCGGTTTCAGTGTCGCCCCCGACCAGTGGGGTGACAACGATCCGCATCTCTTCGTTTATCACTGGAACAATGGCAATGAAACCTGCTACGACTTCTGCAACTGGTTTCCGCTCAGCAACACCTACTACGCGGGCATGGATCTATCTTCCCTGGTTGGCCAGCAGGTCTACGTCGGCTGGGTTTACTACAAGGGCGCTTGGTGGGCCTGGTTCAACGATCAGTGGCTGGGCTTCATTCCGGACTCAGCGTGGGACATCCCATTCACGCAGGCTTTCAACATCCAATGGTACGGCGAGGTCGCCTCGAACAATGGCATTCCGCCACAGACGCAAATGGGCGACGGCCTGCTGCCAACATTCGCAACGGCCGCAGCCATGTCCACTCTATGCGACGTGGATTCGAAGGCCTGGGTCTGCACCGTCCGCGACCTGCAAGGCGCTGGAGCCACGCAGGTGAACTATTACAACATCGTCAACCATTCAAGCTTTGGCGCGGTTCGCTACGGCGGTCCAATCGCTATCGAAGGCATCCTCAACCCTTAGGCTCCTGTCTCTGAAGTTCCTTGTAGAACGCGCGAAAGAACAAAAGCAGATTCTTCGACTCACCACCCCCGAACTGAAAAACGTTCGGGGCCCCGTTCGCTCAGAATGACAGCCTCTGTTTTGTTATGAACTTTAGAGACAGGACACTAAGCTCGTTGTGCCACTTTGTTTTCGAGTGTGCCGATTGGGTCGATGGTGATTCGAATCTGGTCTCCGATTGCAAGGGTGAAGCTATCCGGGGGAACGACGCCAGTGCCCGTCATCAGGAACGCGCCATTGGGAAAGCTGTTGTCCCGGAACAGGTATTCAACCAGAGTGGTGGGATCGCGCTTCAGCTCGGCCAGTGTTGTGGCGCCCGAAAACTCGGTGTGGCCGTCGCGGAGTATCTCCAGGCGAATGGGTGTGGAGGTTGAGAGCGGTTCATTCGCGATGAGTATGCAGGGGCCCAAGGCGCAACTGCGGTCATAGACCTTTGCCTGGGGGAGATAGAGAGGATTTTCGCCCTCGATGTCGCGCGAACTCATGTCGTTTCCGACGGTGTAGCCGATGATTTGGCCGCGATGGTTGATGAGCAGGGTGAGTTCCGGCTCGGGCACTGACCACGAAGCGTCTTTGCGGATGCGGACGTCTTCCAAGGGGCCGGCTACGCGGTGTGGCGTGGACTTGAAGAACAGCTCGGGGCGCTCGGCGGAATAGACGCGATCGTAGAAGTCGCCTCCACCGGCAGTTTTGGACTCTTCCATGCGCGCGCTGCGGCTGCGGTAGTAGGTGACGCCGGCGGCCCACACTTCCTGACTGCCAATTGGAGCCTGGATCGTCGCCGGCGAAAAACCTTCCGCAGGTTCGCCCTTCGTGACGATGGTGAGAAGAAACGCATGCAGATTGTCGTGCGTCACTAGCGCATCCCAGGAAGTTGAGGGAACGCGATAATAACTGGCGGCTTCTTCTACGTAGAATCCACTGGTGGTGCAATAGAGCTTCACGGCTGCTCCTTTAATGCTTACTGCGTTTAACGTTCACTGCTTAAGTTTCGAAACGATCATGTCGACATCGTAGACACAGCCTGCCCAGACGCCTCCACTGGCATTGACCAGTGCGGCCCAGAGACGGGTGTCGTCTGGTAGTTGAGGATGCGGTTGCAAGTCAGGGCGCGGCTCGCGAAGTGCCAGGCGGCGCGAGCCTTCCGCAGCGCCGAAGGTCTCGTTCGCATCTCCCACGAGATGAACGGAACCGGCCAGCGATTCGCGATCGATGGTGATCTCGATTTGATCGCCGTCCTGAACCTTGCCGATGGGGCCGCCGGCGAGAGCTTCTGGAGAGATGTGGCCGATGCAGGCCCCGGTTGAGACGCCGCTGAAACGGGCATCGGTCAAGACTGCTACGTGCTTGCAGTGGGGAAGCTGCTTGAGCGCGGCGGTGATCTGGTAGATCTCCTGCATCCCGGCGCCGGCGGGCCCACCGCAGATGAGAACAATGACATCGCCTTGCGCGACATGACCGCTCTTGATGGCCTGGATCGCTGAGGTTTCAGAGACGAACACTTTGGCTGGACCAAGATGCCGATACACATGGTTCTCATTGACGAGCGAGGGATCGATGGCGGTGCTCTTGATGACCGAACCCTCCGGCACCAGATTGCCAACCGGAAAGCAGATGGTGGAGGTTAGTCCAGCTGACCGCGCGCGGCTTGGCGACATGATTACATCGTCAGGATCGATGCCATCTCGTTCTTTCAGCGTGCGGCGCAGTTGATGGCGGCGGGGACTCTCGCGCCACCAATCGAGACAAGTGCCGAGTGTCTCTCCGGAAACGGTGATTGCGTCGCAATCGATGAGTCCGGAATCGCGCAGGTGAAGCATGACCTCGGGCACGCCGCCGGCAAGAAAGACCTGCACAGTGGCGAAATTGCGAGGGCCATTGGGGAGCGCATCGACGAGACGCGGCACCTGACGATTTACTTCGGCCCAATCAGATGCGGTGGGACGCTGCAAGCGCGCGGCATGGGCAATGGCGGGGATATGCAGCAGGAGGTTGGTGGAACCGCCGAACGCGGCATGAAGCACCATCGCATTGCGAATCGCCGCTTTTGTCAAGACTTGTTCGGTGCCGATCCCCAGCCCGTGCAAGCGCAGAATGGCGCGGCCCGAGCGGCGGGCTACGTCAAGCCAGATGGGCTGGCCTGAGGGGGAGAGCGCGGTGTGAGGCAGAGCGAGTCCAAGCGCCTCGGCAACCACCTGGCTGGTTGCGGCGGTGCCGAGGAACTGGCATCCTCCGCCGGGAGACGCGCAGGCGCGGCAACCAACCTCGGCGGCATACTCCAATGTGATTTGATTCTGAGCGAAGCGCGCGCCGATGGTTTGGACTTTTCCGGCATCCTCTCCCGACTCCGGCAGAAGCGTCACGCCTCCGGGAACAAGAACGGTTGGCTGCTTTCCAGCAGACGCCAGAGCCATCATCATGGCGGGCAAACCCTTGTCGCAGGTGGCGATGCCGATGACTCCTTTGCCGGTGGGCAGCGATCGCATCAGGCGGCGCAGGACAATCGCGGCGTCGTTGCGAAAGGGGAGCGAGTCCATCATGCCGGTTGTGCCCTGGGTGCGGCCGTCGCAGGGGTCGGTGCAGGCGCCGGCGAAGGGGACAGCATGCAGGGCTTTCAATTCGCGAGCTGCTTCCGCCACCAGGAGACCGACTTCCCAGTGGCCGGTGTGGAAGCCGAGGGCGATGGGCTCTCCGCTGTCGGCGCGCAGGCCGCCGTGGGTGCTGAGGATCAGAAACTCAGGATCGAGCAGGCGATTCGGGTCCCAGCCCATACCGGCATTTTGACTCAGGCCGAAAAGATTCCCGGAGGGCTGAGTGAGCAGCATCTCCGGTGAGAGCGGAAGCACGCCGACAGGACCGGGGGCGTGCGTGGCGACGCTGAGGAGGCTGCTGTCTGCCGTCTCAAGCACCGATGCGAGCGAGATGTCTGCGATTGGAAGGCCCATTCAATTTCAAGTATAGAGACGAGCGCGGATTGAATCAGTTGGATTGAAGCAGTTGTGTTGAAGCAGTTATGGCGGGAGATGCTATAAACCTTGTGTGCCGGATAAGCAAAGTGCGGAGCGGGAGCGGGGGCTGCGGCGACGCTGGGTGTACCTCATGCCCGCGGTCTTTGTGACTTATAGCCTGGCTTATCTCGATCGCGCGAATTACGGGTTTGGGGCGGCAGCCGGGCTGGCGGAAACGCTGCACATCAGCGATTCGCGGTCGGCGTTTCTTGGATCGCTTTTCTTCCTCGGCTACTTCCTGTTTCAGATTCCGGGCGCGGCGTATGCTCGGCGCAAGAGCGCTACGCGGCTGGTGTTTTTCGCGCTGCTGAGTTGGGGCGCGCTGGCGGCTTTGACGGGCGTGATCAGGGAATTCTGGCTGCTGGCTCTCGACCGGCTGTTGCTTGGCGTGGCGGAGAGCCTGATTTTTCCCTCAATGCTGATCTTGCTGACAAACTGGTTTACGCGCGCCGAGCGGTCGCGGGCCAATGCGATTCTTATCCTCGGGAATCCAGTGACAGTGTTGTGGATGTCCGCTGTTACAGGATTCCTGATCAAGGCATTCGGCTGGCAAATGACGTTTATTCTCGAAGGCGTCCCTTCGATTCTATGGGCGTTTATCTGGGTGCTTTTGGTGAGGGACCATCCGCAGGAAACGCGATGGATGAGCAAGGATTGTTGCGACCACCTGCAGAGCGAACTTGCACTGGAGCAGACCTGGCTTCCGAGCATGGCTAATCTTCGAGCGACTCTGCGCGTGCACGGTGTGCTGCTGCTGTGCTTCCAGTTCTTCTGCTGGAGCGCGGGGGTCTACGGATTCGTGCTCTGGCTTCCTACCATGATTCGGGCGGGATCGGCTCGCGGGATTGAAACTGTTGGCCTGCTGAGCGCGGCGCCATTTTTGCTGGCGATACTTCTGATGCTGGGAGTTGCGCATTTCTCCGATCGAACGCTCAGCCGCAAGAGCTATATCTGGCCATTCCTGGTGCTCGCCGGAGTTGCGCTGTTCATCTCGTTTATGACGGCGGGATACAATTTCTGGCTGGCGTACGCTGGTCTGATTGTTGCCGGCGCGGCCATGTATGCGCCCTATGGCCCATTCTTCTCGATCGTTCCGGAGATGCTGCCGAAGAACGTGGCGGGAGAAGTGATGGCGCTTATCAATAGCTGCGGGGCGCTGGGCGGGTTTGCGGGGACGTGGATTGTTGGTGGTCTGCAGGCGCTGACGGGGAATTCGCGAGCCGGATATTTTGTCATGTCCATGTCGCTCCTGCTGGCCGGTGCGATCATCCTGGGGCTGCGAGGTTCGCGGGCCGCCGGCAACTCCGGCGTGTAAGTGCGCGCGAGATCCCGTTAGGGCTGGCGCGCCCCAGAACGGTTGGATACCTGAAGTTGTTTGCGCACAGGCCGGCGCTGAAACACAAGCGCCGCGGCGCCCCTAAGGCGAGCGATCTCCCCCTCATGTGTGGGGAGAATCCGCGGAGGCGTTCCGGCAAGGGTGCGATCCGCTACTTCCTTCTCGATGACCGGACCGAAGCGGTGCCAGGCCGAGGTGATATCGCCTGCGACCAGGATCAGGCTGGGAGCGAGACCGGCGATAATCATGCGTAATCCGCGTCCGATGTAGAGCGCTTGCCTGGCCAACGCTTGTGCAGCGTGCTGGTCGTTATCGGCCATTGTGAGCAATTCGTGAAACGCAACCGCCCGGCTCTGGGGCTGGAGTTCCTTGTAATACCGGAGCGCCGCATTGCAGGAGGCGAATGTCTCCCAACAGCCTTTCTGGCCGCATGTGCAGAGGAGGCCCGATGGATCGAGCGAAGCGTGGCCGAATTCTCCAGCCATTCCGTGATGGCCGGTGATCAGTTGTCCGTTGGCGAATACTCCAGTACCGATGCCCTCCGAGACGGTCAAGAGCACTACATCGCGGATTCCGTCGATCCGCCTGAAGGTCAGCTCCGCCAGCAGGCATGCGGTGGCGGCATTTTCCATCTGCACCGGCAAGCGCATCTTCTTTTCAATCACTTTTTTCAGGTCGAAGTCGGGCCAGTGGAGGTTGGGCGCGAAGATCAACCGCTGGGTGTCAGGATCGACTCTGCCGGGGAGGCTGATGCCAATCCCTTCAATGGATTTGTGGAGCAAACTGCGCTGCATCCGAATCATGCAGTCAATGATGCGGCGGGTGGACCCGGCCGGGTCGAGGTCGAGTGAAACCAGCGATCGCGAAAGCAAGCGACCGTGAAGGTCCACCGTGGCAAGAATCGCCTGTTTTGGGTGAATATCGACCGCGATCACCACCAGGCTGTCATTCAGTCCCAGGAGGGTAGGGCGACGCCCGCGGGGCCGGGTTGCTACAGCGCCTTCGCATACCCATTTCTCCCGGATGAGCTGCTCAACGATCTGCGATATGGTGCTTCTTTGAAGGCCGGAACGGCGCGACAGATCGGCCCGCGAGATGGGCTGATTCGCCCGGATCAGCTCCAGCACGATGTCACGGTTGATGCGCCGGGCGGTTTCACTTGAAGCAAGCTGAACATCGGTCAAATCGATGTGTCTCATGCCCCTTGCGCGCTGCTGCGACTGCACCGGAATCCCTCCTGGACGAAAAGCTGCCGCCGAACCGAATCACGGATACGACCGCACCTTTCCCTCAAGCCCTGTGACATAGCATGACACATTCACTGTGGCGAACTTGCAACGACTTTCGGTCGTGTCCCTATTTCAGGGGAAACATCCCTCGGTGGCTAAAGCCCCGCTTCTTGCTGGCTGTTTACGGCACGACTCAAGCCACCCCAGCGACGAAGATCTGTCACTGGGGACCCCGGCAAGTCGTGCCCTTTCAAAGAAGCTGCAAATCAGGGCACCACCCAGGAGGTTGATTTGGCGACGACTTCGAAAGGACGCATCATCCCGTTGGTGTCGTGCTCGAGAAGGTGGCAGTGCGAGAAATGGCGGCCGGTGTAACCCTCGAAACGGACGATGACTCGAGTTACAGTTTCGGGATAAGTCTGGACTGTGTCTTTCCAACCTTGGTCGGCGGGTGGGGGGTGGCGTGGGCGCGCCTCTGAAGTTGAGTTCCCGGAGAGCAGGTATTCATCGGCGTCGAAGCTTTGGCGGTGGAGGATCTGAAAGCGAACCAGGCGGAGATGGATGGGGTGTATGTCCGCCGTGGCGTTGGCAAAGCTCCAGATTTCTACGGAATCAAGCTCGGGGCGTTCGGTGACAGGCTCATGCCAGCGGGTGCCGTTGAGCGGCATTAACATGCGCTTTCGGTTGCGATCCATGTATTCACGCAGGATCATGAGGCGGGATTTGACGACGGCGGATTCGGGGATGGGATGGATGGTGCGGAGGACGGAAGGCAAAGGACCTGGGACTAAGGGACTGAGGGACTTTGCGTTGAAGCGCCGGAGACGCGGAATTGCATGAGTTCCCAGGACTGGTTGTTGAGGGTGATGCGCAGGCCGGAGGGCTCGCTGAAGTCGATGACGATTTCGGCGCGTTCGCCGGGCGAGAGGGAGACCTGGGTTACTTCGACTGGGACGGATAGGAGGCCCTCGTCGGAGCCGATCTGATGGAAACTCTGGCGGTTGGAGAGAGAAAAGACGAAGGTGCGGGAGTTAGCCGCGTTCAACATACGAAGGCGATAGGGACGGGGCTCAACTTCGACCATCCTCGGGAGAGTTTTGGGGTAAGATTCTACGAATTTCCGGCAAAGGAGATGCGGGGCGAACGGTGCGATTTCCCAGCGTAGCCACGAATGGTGAACGAGTTGAACGGAATGTTGCTGTTGTGCGAAAGTCGCGGGAAATCGGTGGTTCAATTGAGTGTTTGGCTGGCGTGGAAATTCGAGGGGTTCGGCACGTGACGCTGGGCACTGCCAAGCGTGGCGGTGGATGCGATAAGAAGAGTGGACAGTTATTGCTGTGGCCGGGTTTGAATTAGATATTCCCTAATGGAAAGTGAGAAAAGATGATCACTGAGGCTGTTGTTGGCAGCGTTGTCGATTTTCAGGCTTGCTGGGCGGAACTGGAGTTGCCGGCGCATGTGCGCGAGGTGCTGAGCGCTGCGCCGCTGGTGCAGGCGCCGGAGACGCGGCAGCAACTGCTGGATTGGGCGCTGGGACGGGCGACGGGCGAGACGGACTGGACGCTGGGCAATCGCGAAGACCACGGGGTATACGAGGCGGTGTTTCAGACGGCGGGCGGGGCTGGGGGAGGGGGCCGCGTGGTGGAGGCGGTGATTACCAAGGCGCGGAATGGCCTCGCGATCAATTTTCCCGATCCAGCGATGCGCAGGCGGGACCCGGATGCGATGGTGATTGGGGATCGTTTGCCGACGGATAAGCCAACCTATGAAGAGCGGTTTGGCGAGGGGTTCGAGAAGACGCGGGCTGCGACGCTGAACTGGCTGAAGACGCAGGAGCTGGTGGCGATGCCGTTTTATGCAGGAACGGACGCGCTGCGGTATGGGTCTCTGTTGATTGTGCCGCGGCAGGCTGCATTTTTTGCGGCGGCGCTGGGGGATTTACAGGGGATGATTCCGCGCAGCAAGGTGCCGGCGCATTTCAAGGTGACAGGCGGAGTCTTGTTTGTGGCGCCTCCGTTCAGGCATACGCATTTTGGCGGACGGCAGGTGGTGGTGCATGACCGGACGGAGACTCACCAGGAGATTTTTGCATACAACCTGTACCCGGGACCGAGCGCGAAGAAGGGCGTCTACTCGATGCTGCTGGACAAGGGCGAGCGGGAGGGATGGACGACGAATCATTGCGCGGCGGTGGCGGTGGTGACTCCGTATGAGAACCAGCTGATCCTGATGCACGAGGGGGCGAGCGGCGGCGGGAAGAGCGAGATGACGGAACACATTCACCGCATGGACGATGGACGGCTGCTGCTGGGGCGGAACGTGGTGACAAAAGAGGAGCGGACGCTGAATCTGCCCGAGGCTTGCCACTTGCGGCCGATTGCGGACGATATGGCATGCGCGCATCCGTCGAATCAAGGAACGAGTGAACGATTGACGGTTGCCGATGCGGAGAACGGGTGGTTTGTGCGCGTGGACCACATTCACAGTTATGGGACCGCGCCGAGCCTGGAACGGCTGTGCATCGATCCGCCGGAGCCGTTGATTTTTCTGAACCACTACATTGTGCCGGGGGGGACGTGCCTGACTTGGGAGCACGTGGAGGATGCGCCGGGGAAGCTGTGCGCGAATCCGCGGGTGATTTTGCCGAGGCGGATGCTGGACGACATATTGGATGGGCCGCAGAGGGTGGATGTGCGGAGTTTTGGAGTGCGGTGTCCGCCGACGCATAGCGAGAGCCGGCTGTATGGGATTCTGGCGATGATTCACGTGCTGAGCCCGGCGCTGGCGTGGCTGTGGAGGCTGGTTGCGCCGCGCGGGCACGCGAATCCGAGCATACAGGCGCAGACGGGATTGGAGATGCAGTCGGAGGGCGTGGGTTCGTACTGGGCGTTTGCTACGGGACGCAGAGTGGACCAGGCGAACTTGCTGCTGCGGCAGATTGTGGAGACGCCGGAGACGCGGTATGTGCTGCTGCCGAATCAGCATATCGGGGCGTGGAAGGTGGGATTCATGGCGGAGTGGATTGCGCGCGAATACCTGGCTCGGCGGGGCAGCGCGAAGTTTGCGCGGGAGCAGGTGCGGGAGGCGATTTGCCCGCTGCTGGGATATATTCCGCACCAGCTGCGGATTGAAGGATCGATGATTCCGCGGGTGTTTCTGGCGGTGGAAGAGCAGATTCAGGGCGGGATGGATGTGTATGAGGAAGGCGCGCGGCAGTGGCGGGAGTTTTTCGCGCGCGAGCTGGGGCAGTTCCTTGTGCCGGACCTGGATCCGCTGGGACGCGACATCGTTCAGGCCTGCCTGGATGGGGCGCACCAGGAAGATTATCGCCGGCTGATTCCGCATCCGATGTTTAGAGATGAATAAGGCAGGGAACAGGGAATAGGGACTAGGGACTAG
>Ga0182012_10006237_pt1 | contig 12184 bp, 11 predicted proteins | sample 612S2SmetaG_FD_120486 | JGI IMG/M metagenome (GOLD analysis project Ga0182012, IMG submission 120486) | Permafrost microbial communities from Stordalen Mire, Sweden - 612S2S metaG | ecosystem: Environmental > Terrestrial > Soil > Wetlands > Permafrost | place: Sweden: Stordalen | collected...
ATGTGTACGCAGGTCATCAGCAGGCAGTTCGAGCCCAGCCTCGTTATGCCGCCACCACCCACGGTGCCGCGGCTGATGGTAACGCTCTCGCGGATGGCGTTGTCGTCGCCGATCACGGTCTCGGTCGGCTCGCCGTGGTACTTCAGATCCTGTGGGGCGACGCCGATGGAGGAAAAAGGATAAAAGGTATTTCGCGCGCCGATGCGCGTGCGGCCTTCGAGAACGACATGGGAGATGAGTGTGCATCCCTCGCCGAGCACCACATCGGGACCGATGGTGCAGAAGGGGCCGACCATGCAGGAGTCGGGCACCTGCGCTCCGGGCGCGATGATCGAGCTAGGATGAATGCTCACTCGGCAGCGTCTCCGGCTACAGCCTCGGAAGGAGCTTCTGTCGCCGCCGCTTTCTGTTGCCGCGGCACAACCGAGCAAGTCAGCGTGGCCTCGCAGGTCAGCTTGCCATCTACAAATGCCTTGCCCTCGATCCGCCCCGCGCGCGACCGCATGGCGAGAACTTCTACCTCGATGCGCAACTGGTCGCCGGGTGTGATGGGCCGGCGGAACTTGGCGCGCTCGATGCCGGTAAACACCACAAGTTTCGCGTGGCGGTCGGGCATCTCGGCCATCATGATCATGCCGCCGGCCTGGGCCATGGCTTCGACCACCAGCACGCCGGGCATAATCGGATAGCCGGGAAAATGGCCCTGAAAAAACGGCTCGTTGATGGTGACGTTTTTGATGGCCACCAGCCGCTTCTTCGGCTCAAACTCCACAACGCGGTCGATGAGGAGAAATGGATAGCGGTGGGGCAGGAAATCCATGATTTCCTGAATCGAAAAAGACATTCCGTGGCTCCAGAGAGCGTCTAGCTCAGGCTTTTATGCGCTCGTTGGATTATAAATAAGCGTCGTGCCTACACGACTCCTCATGAAGGATTGACCTTGCGGGTGCCCCCGGTCCCTCGCATTTGGGGACCGGGGAATTGAAGAATCGTGTACGCTTTACGACACCCGCGCACTCTGCGGTCCCTACCTTTTTACCTTCTGCGCTGCCGCGTCCGGGTTCCAGAAATCCGCCGGCACGGGCTGGTTATATTGCACCTTGGTCACGTAGAGTTGGCGGAACATCTCGTCGTTTTTGAATCGCGTGATGGCGTAGGGAGTCTGGATGCCGTCGAGCAGGTGATAGTCGTCGTACTCTTCGGCGTCGGTGTTCTTGTCATGGTAAGTAGGGTCGCGCCACTCGAAGACGCGGCGCAGCGGCAGGTGGGTCTGCGAGTCCATGAGAATAGTGACCGACTCGTTCTGCGGCGAGATGAGCGTGACCTGCTCGGCCAGGTTGCGCTCAGCCAGACGCTGGCCCTCGTAGACGAGGATTGTTTGGGGATCTTTCATCCACACCTTCACTGCGGTTTCAATAGAGTGGTCGCGGCGGCGGAGATAATCGTCCAGCAGATCCTGCTGCATTTTGGCTTTGCCCTTGTAGGTTACCTCCCAGCCTGCGCGACCCACGTAAAACTCAATCACGTCGCGGTGCTTGGTGACCTCGGTGCGGTCGTGATCGGGCCACTGGTGGAACTCATAAACCTCCGTGGTTCCAAGGTCGGGACGCCCCTGGTAGAAGGCGGCGATATGGCCTTCCGTTACCTGGTTCTGCATATTGAGCCACGCATCGCCGCCCAGGGCCTTGACCATGGCATTGAGGGCATCGCGGGCCTTTTGCGCATTTTGGTCGGCGGCGCTGGGGGCGTTCGCAGCCTGCGGCAACATCGTTCCCGGCAAGGCTAAAAACAGCGCAGCGATCAGCAGAGACAAAACCTTAGGCATGAATTTTCCTCTCGCACTTATTGGACGCGCTATAGCGGACTATGCCACTTTTCGACCACTTTTGGAATTTGCAGCTCAGGGTTCACGCTAATGCATCGGCGGAGGGGATGTCGAGAGGACAAGCATCGGGCTGGACCTCGAATCGGATCTCGATAGGCGGCCCAGATTGCGTTGAAACCGGGACGGTGCTAATCTTCTGCTCATGTCGATGTTCCACAAGACGGCCTGTTGTTGTACGCTCCAGCGCGCCTGCAGGCATGGCTTTTTGCTCTTGTTGTTGAACTACGACTGAATCGATCGCACAAGACCAATTGCTTTCGCAAGCCCTCCTGCCGCAGATAGCCCCGCCAGATATCCAGGTCGGGCCATTCGCCATTTTCTTTTTAGGGCAGCATCCATTTCAACAAACCAGAAAATCAAGGAAACTCAAAATTCCAGGAAAGGATCAATACTCTTATGGTCCCGGTCAGCAAATTCACCTTCCGCATTGTTCTATTGACATCGCTCGCCATAATGGGCGCGGCCTTTGCGCCCGCCTTCGCGCAAACTGCCGCTCCCGCTGCTTCTCCCGCTACTTCTCCCGCTACTTCTCCCGATGGTCTGTGGCACGGGTCAACGGAAGTCAACGGCCAGCAGGTTCCGTTCACGCTTGAGGTCACGGGCGCGGGCGATCAGGTGCAGGGCGCGCTGATTAACGGAAAGCAGAAATCGCCTTCCAGCAGCGGCAGCTACGCCGACGGGCATCTTGTCTTGCACTTCGACTATTACGCCAACACGCTCGATGCCACGATCGCGAATGGAATTCTGACCGGCACATTCGGCAGCTCCGCTCGGCTGACGCAGATCACGGCCAGCCTCAATGCAAGTACGCAGCCGCCGTCGCCCAATCCGCCGAATATTGCCGGCACATGGGAGGTGAAGGTGGACAAGGGGCCCAAGGGCGAGCATGCCTGGACGCTGCAGGTTCGGCAGACGGGCGCACATGTTGAAGCGGTGATCCAGCGCATCGACGGCGATACGGGCGCGCTCTACGGCGAGTGGCGCGATGGGCAGTTCGCGGTAAGCCACTTTACGGCGGGCGGCCCTAGCTACCAGGTGCTGAAGCCGCAGAAGGATGGCACGCTGCAACTGATCAGCTATGGCCCCGGCGGCGAGCCAACGGCCTTGATTGCCCAGCGGCCGGAGGCGGCGCGCGCCGCGGGCCTTGTGGCGCCGGATGACCCGCTGACGCACACCAAGCTGCAGAACCCCAATGCGCCGATTGCGTTCAGCTTTCCGGATTTGAACGGCAAGATCGTGTCAAATACCGATGCGCAGTTCAAGAATAAAGTGGTGATTGTTTCAATCGGCGGCAGTTGGTGCCCCAACTGCCAGGATGAGGCGCCGTTCCTGGTCGAGCTTTACAAGAAGTACCACGACCGCGGATTGGAGATAGTGGAGTTGAGCTTTGAAGAAGCTCCGCAGCTTGCCAATCCCACGCGCCTGCGGGCAGTGATCCGCAAGTTTGGCATCAACTACACGGTGCTGCTGGCCGGAACTCGCGATCAGCTCAACGAGAAAATTCGCGGAGTCGACAACCTGAACTGCTGGCCAACGACATTCTTCGTTGGCAAAGATGGGCTGGTGAAAGCCATCCACACCGGCTACTCCGGCCCTGCAACGGGTAAGGATAACGAAGAACTGGAGCGCGAGAATACGGCGCTGGTGGAGAAGCTGCTTGCAGGCAAGCCGGCGGGGGCGGGGAAGGTTGCCGGAGGGGAATAGGATTTGCTTCGCGCGGATTGAGATGTATTTTTGATCGCTTCCGGTTGTAGTTGAGATTTGCGCTGCAGTGGCAATCAGCTTCCATGCCGATCCCAGAACTGAGCAGGCGTGACGATTGGATAACGATCCGCCAGCGCTAGCAGGTCTTTATCGCCGGTGATGAGGTAGTCGGCTTGGGAAGCAACGAAAGTTCCAAGCACTGGCGCGTCAGCCTTATCGCGGAGCAACGCCTCTGTGACCGTGGACGGCTCGACCAACTGTGCTTTGAGCGCGAAATTGTCTGCGAGTTTGCTGAGCCCCAATGAGTCCAATTGAATTTGGGGAAACTTTGGCAATACTCGCACCATCTCACCGAGAATATATTGCGATACGACGAGATCAAGCTGGCCCAACGTCCATGCGTTTAGAACCAGCCCGGGGATGCTGTGAGGAAATGCGATCGCCGATACCAGAACATTTGTATCGAGAACAACCCGCAAGGCAGTCACCTGCCGTGGCGAACTGCTTCAACAGCCGCATCAATCTCCGCCATTCCCTGCTCTTCAGGTACATCTCGAAATGCCTCGGCGACTTTGCCGCATAACGCTTCAAAGTTGTCCTCCATCTGCCGAATTCGGGCAAAGAGCCCGGCATCGATGAGCGCGGCCACGGGCTTGCCATCCTTCTTGATCACGATGCTGTCGTTCCGGTACTGGACCTGGTTCAGCATCTCGCCCAGATTCTGGCGAAATTTTACGGCGCTGACTTCTGTGACCATTCGAATCCTCATGATCGTAATGACCAATACAATCATTATGACCGATATGCAAATAAAAGTCGAGAGGTGGCGATGGTGTAGTTTCCAGGTAGGCGACTACACTCCCGGGACCATCGGCTATTGTTGGTTGTAGAATTTCCCTAAAAATGAAACTCCGTATCTGGCTGTTGTTACCGCTCACGCTTATTGCGGCCCCCACGCCGTGTTTTGCCCAAACGGGCACCGTGATTTTCTATTCAATCGGACTTTCGTTCAAAGAGCAGCTGAAGGATTCTATCGTTCCTGTTGGCACAGTCCCCTTTACAGGATGGCTCTTTGATGGCGACCAGAGATTGGCACACGCTCAGGGCGAGCGCGTTATGAGTTTCCGCGTTACGTCAGGCGAACACCAATTTACAGTTCCATATCACTCCAACCGCCCCGGAAAGACTGTATTGCATCTCAAAGTGGAGCCAGAGGGCAATTACTGTGTCCGCTTATACGCGAAGTATGTGAGTGCCACAGCGCTTGTGCCCGTGATGTATGTTGACAGTCAGATCGAGCAGGTTTCGTGCCAACAGGCTTCAAAAGAAGCAGGAAGCTATAAGTCAATCGACGTTAAAGGAGTTGATCCCGCTGTACGGACGGAGCTGGAGAGTTCTCCGAGCTTCCCAAAGAACAACTGAAACTCGTTTCAAGGGGGTTCCTGTCGTATGACCTGCTATGCGGGAATTAATCGCCCCGGTCATAGCGCCCCTCCGGGGCGCGAACTGTTTTTGGGGGCACGGTTCCCCGGGTTTCACCCGGGGCTATTTTCTTGTCGTCCCTCCGGGACTTAAGAACTAGCCTTGCGGTTGAGTCATCGGCAAAGTGGGAATTGCACAGCGACCCAAGAGTGCGAAGGTTCTAGATTGCCCTTATCAATTTCACGGGCAGCAGGATGACGGCCGTGACCAAGTCCAGCGCGCCGCCGACCGCGATGCCGACAATCCGAAATGGCAAGATCAGCAGCCACACCACCGGATACAGCACCAGCGCAAGCAGCGCCAGCGGCCAGCACATGACAAACAGAATGCACCAGAGAATGAATTTGATCATTGCCTTCCATGCCTCAGCCCCGCAGTTCTGCTGCAAGACTCCTCTATACATTACGCTTCCAAAGGAGAATCGGTTCCAAGGCTATGCGGCCGTTCCCGCGACGGAAGAAAGCAACTCCTCAAAGGGCATGGTGGCCCTATCGATCGAGGCGTTATTTGCAGGCGCCCGGACCGATGAGCCGAGCGCCTGCAAGCAAATCTGAGGAAAGTTGCGCGTGTGGACGCGCGAAGGGCTGTTACTTGGTCATGATGTTCTGGGAATAGTAATCCGCCCGGCCGCTGTTATCGGTGAAGTGGTCGCAGGTCTCAACAAAGAGCGCGCCGTCCAGCAGGTGTCCAACGACGGTGGTGACCTTGAAGGCGAATGTGTAAGTTGCGGTGAAAGCTACGGCCGGGGCAGTGGCAACATTGGCAGCATAGATTGTGCCGTTGACCTGTCCCCAATCGCAGGGGGTTGGTGAGCAGGCGCCAAAACCATGAACGGTGATCTCATTGCCGTTGGCGGCAATCATCAAACGAACCATTCCGGCAGTGGCGTGATCGGCATTGATCCAAGTTCCGATCAGCGGGTTGGAGGAGACAACGAGACTAGCCACCGGTGTGCTGATTCCAAGAAGCTGGCGTTGCTTCGCCAAGATGTCGGACGGTGCCCGATACTGTTGTTCAACATTGATAGTAGGCATTTTCGTCCCCTTTCTCTGAAGCATGTGTTGTAGTGCGTTGCGGAAATCTGCCTGAGCGATCCAGGCAGCATCGGAACAAACTACGGCTAATATTTGAGTCCTGGAGAACGATATTGTATGTGACGATGGGCACGTTCGCGTGTGACAAGAGGGTGCGGTGTGGGCCAAGAAATCGCCAGAGGGCCGCGGCCGCTGCGCTATTCCCGCCGCGCTGTTCCCACCACCCAGAATAGCTTGCTAAGACTTTGAGCGCGCGCAGCCTAGAACTTCGCATCGAAGGCGCGGAAGCGGCTCTCCAACTCCCATTGTGCTTTGGCCTTTTCATTCGCATCGAGAAATGCCGCGCAGCCGCTCGTTGGCTTGTCTCCGCCGAGCGTCTGGCCTTTGCACGCCGCGGCAGCCGTGGTGAAATCGTCCTGCCTGGCCCACAGGCTCGCGCCAGCTAAGAAGTTATGCTCCAGGCCGGTGCGAGCCAGACGCTTCAGGTCCGCGTAAGTGAGGTGGTAGTCGATGGCCGCGCGCACATACTCGTTGGTTAAATCGATCCGGCTCACGCCTTCGTCGTCGGTCGACAGCGCAACCGGCACATGAGCTTTCATGTAAAGCGGAAATGGATGCGCGGCGCCCTTCACGCCGAGAATGCCTTCGTTCGAGCTGAGGTTGATCTCGATCATGATGTGCTTGTCGGCCATTTCCTTCAGCAGTTGGCTCGCATTGTCCTCGTACGATATATCAACGCCGTGGCCGATGCGCTCGGCATGGCCCAACTCGACGGCCTGGCGAATGTGGAAGCGCAGCCCCTCCGGCGGCACCAGGCCCAGAACCAGTTCGCCCGCGTGCAGCGTGATATGCACGTTGGGGTAAATGCCATGCAGATATTCGAGCATCTCCATCTGCAGCGTGTAATCGTGCATGGAGATGTAACCATCCTCTGGCTGCACAAAGTTGATGCCGACAAAGCCCGGTTCGTGGGCCTCGATAGTTTTCTCGATGGTTTCAAAGCCAAGCAGGGTCCGCGCGAAGACCCTCACCGGAGGATTGGCCCGCGCAATCTGGTAGATATAGCGAATCTCAACCTGGCAGGCGGGCGCGGCCTGCGCGGGTGTGTCGCAGTGTTCGATCTGTTTGCGCTGCGCCTCGGCGTCTCTCGCGTCGGCGCGGCCGGCATCGACTTCGTTGAATAGGCCGGCCTTGATCAGATTGTCGCGCAGACTCGCCATGTCAGGGTTCCATGCCATCGTGGCGCTGATGGCGTCGGCATTGCTGTGTGGCGGCGTCTCCATCAACTCCAGATATTGCTGGTTCTGCGCGGCTGCGCGGCTGCCCACTTCGTCCACCCATTCGCCGGTGTGGTTTTGCGTGAGCGAGGGAAAGCGGGCAAAGGTGGCAAAGAACTGGTCGTGTCCGCTGATGCCTGAGCTAGGAACAAAGCTGCGCATAGACAAAAAGTCGATGAGCCGGTCGTAAACGTCTTGATCGGCAGCGCACGTGACTCTGGGAAACTGGCTTGCCGGTATCAAGGCCGCAGCGCAGTCCGGCTTGGCTGGCGCCGGGCACGCGCCCTGATTGAAGCTGAGCGTCGCCGGGTTCAGACAGAGTCCGTCCGCGCCGGCATCGCGCAGAAAGGACTCCGCATAGACCGCGCCGGAGAGGTGGACATGGAGATCGGCGCCCTTGGGAAACGAGGCCAGAAACGTCCGCAGCGCGGGCGATCCCTCACTGACGGCCTGCCGATAGGCGCGCTCGGCTCGAGTCTCGGGATTGCCGGGAGCGACTGATTGGTTCTGCGCAAGCGGCGCAACAGAAGCGCAAGCGAGGACAAGTGATGCGAAGATGGGGAGGGGTGTACGCATAATGGTTGCCACTATATAGGATCGGAGCGCCAAACGCCAGACGGTTAAAGTGAGCCGATTGGCCTCAAAAGCATAGAGTTGGTATACTCGTAGAGTTGTTGCAGCGCACTGAGATTGGCCCCCCCGCCCTCCGGGAATCCACTCAGGAATTTGCAACTCAAAATAATACACTGGGGCCAGATAGCTCAGTGGTAGAGCGCGGCCCTGAAAAGGCCGGCGTCGGCGGTTCAATCCCGTCTCTGGCCACCACTTCTATCCAACCGATTTTTCAATGCCGCTTCAATGCCGCTCAACAAGCGGCTTCCTTCTGTGGATTGGGAAACGTATCGATATTGTCTCGATCGCTTCCGTCAAGACACGCGAAGTCCTTCTCGACCATCAATTCCAGTTTCTGACCGGCTGCATCGACGGCCCCGTAGATGCCCACGCTCTCCCCATCTGCCCATTCCCGCGCCGTGGCACCCGGCAGTACCACGGTGACTCCCTGAGCCTGATGGCGGATGGAGATTTCGCTTTGAGCTTCTGATAATTCCAGCGCATAGATAAGGCGCGCATTTGCATCCGCTGCGAAACGGATCGTCTCTTCGATTCGCCCAGACTGCATGAGCCGGGCCAGGTCGGAGGGTGAAACGCGCAGACGCAAGGAACTGCCGGCAATTCTCAACTTCATTAAGTGTCCCTCCCATCCCCGGCAACTCTGGTGGCTGTGCAGCGGCGAATACGCCAAGAATTTGTCAAGAAGAATACGTCAATCCGATGCTAGCATCGCAGAAGAGCGAAGGTCACTCCGTATCCGCCGTTCGCCAATAGCCGGAATGAATTCGGCAATCTGTATTGATCTGAATGAATTCGTTTTGACAGGTTGGTTCGAGCCCATGCGCACACCCGAGAGAAGTGTCGAGCTTACGCAGGTCACCGAGTGGGAGGACGGGAACGCTCGCACCGTGCAGGACTCTCTTGCTGCCGAAGAACCTCTGGAGATCCGAATCGGCGACACGCCGTTGACCGTCACGATGCGAACTCCGGGTCACGATCATGAGTTGGCGGCAGGCTTCCTGTTCACGGAAGGCATCATCGAGTTCGCGGATCAGATAGCGGAGATTTGCCCGGTGCGCCTGAAAGGCAGTCCGGGAAGCAATGTGGTGCGTGTTGAGCTGCGCAATGCCGACTTCAACGCAGAGGACTTGCAGCGCAACTTTTTCGCTGCGTCCAGTTGCGGCATCTGCGGAAAGGCATCCATCGAAGCCATTCGCAGGCGCGGGCTGCGCGGGCCAAACCCCGACTTTCATATTGCCCCCGAGCTGCTTTGCCAACTGCCTGAGATTCTGCTCTCGGAACAAGCGGTCTTCAGCCGTACCGGCGGCCTCCATGCCGCTGCCTTGTTCGATACCGACGGAAAGCTGCTTGCGCTGCGCGAGGATATTGGGCGGCACAACGCAGTGGACAAGATTGTAGGCTGGGCATTGCTCGAAGGACACATTCCGCTTTCAAGCCATGTGCTGCTGGTCAGCGGGCGAGGCGGATTTGAGATTGTGCAGAAGGCGTTGGCGGCGGGAATTCCGGTGCTTGCATCGGTATCGGCGCCTTCCAGCCTGGCCGTAAAGCTGGCCCGTGAGCTGGGCCTCACGCTGGTTGGCTTTCTGCGCGGTCGCCGCTTTGTGGTCTACTCCGGCCAGTATCGTTGTATCTCTGCCGGAGTCTGTGAATAGCAAAGCTAGAAATGTCTTTACGGATGTTTGCAAGAAGGGCTAGCATAGCTCATTCGTGCTGGAGCGTCGAACCCCATGCAAATCACCGTAAACGGGAAGCGTTTTGAAGTTAAATCCGGCCAGCGGATGATCGATGTGCTCAACAGTCTGGACATTCCCCTGCCCCAGGTTTGTTATCACCCGCAGCTTGGCCCGATCGAGACTTGCGACACCTGCATGGTCGAGGCGGACGGCAAGCTCGTAAGGGCCTGCGCAACGCCGGCCTCGGACGGCATGAGCGTGGTCACTTCTTCGCCGCGCGCAGGCGCAGCGCAGCGGCAGGCTTTTGACCGCATCCTTGGCAACCATCTGCTGTATTGCACGGTCTGCGACAACAACAACGGCAACTGCACCGTTCACAACACGACGGCCCTTCTTGCCGTCGAGCATCAGCAGATTCCTTACCAGCCCAAGCCCTACGCGGTCGATCTCTCCAATCCTTTTTACCGCTACGATCCGGACCAATGCATTCTCTGCGGGCGCTGCGTGGAGGCCTGCCAGAACCTGCAAGTGAACGAGACCCTGTCCATCAATTGGGAAGACCCGCATCCCCGCGTGCTGTGGGATGGCGGCGCGAAGATCGGCGAATCCAGTTGCGTCTCCTGCGGCCATTGCGTAACGGTGTGCCCGTGCAACGCGCTCATGGAAAAGTCCATGCTGGGCGAAGCTGGTTACTTCACATCTCTACCGAAAACTGCGCTCGACGGAATGATCGATGTGGTCAAGGGCATTGAGCCGGAGATCGGTTACGGCGCAATCCTCGAACTTTCTGAAATCGAGTCGGCGATGCGCGAGGGCCAGGTGAAGTGCACCAAGACCGTCTGCACCTATTGCGGCGTAGGCTGCAGTTACGATATCTGGACCAGGGGCCGGCACATCCTCAAGGTGGAACCCGAGCACGGCCCCGCCAATGGCGTCTCCACATGCATCAAAGGCAAGTTCGGCTGGGACTACGTCAACAGCGCGGATCGGCTGACCAAGCCATTGATTCGCGAAGGAGACAGCTTCCGCGAAGCCACATGGGACGAGGCGCTCGATCTGGTGGCGCGCAGGTTCGCGGAGATCAAGAAGGAAAGCGGGCCCGATGCGCTGGCCTTCATCTCCTCATCAAAATGCACCAACGAAGAAAGCTATCTGATGCAAAAGCTGGCCCGCGCCGTGATCGGGACCAACAACATGGATAACTGCTCCCGCTACTGCCAGGCTCCGGCAACGACGGGCCTGTTCCGAACGGTTGGTTTTGGCGGCGACTCCGGATCGATCTCCGACATTGAGCAGGCCAGCCTGGTGATGATCGTCGGCTCCAATGCCGCGGAGAACCATCCCGTGCTGGCAACGCGCGTCAAGCGCGCGCACAAGCTGCACGGGCAAAAGCTCATCGTCTCTGATCTGCGCAAGAACGAGATGGCCGAGCGTGCCGACGTGTTCCTGCAGCCGCGACCGGGAACCGATCTCTTCTGGCTCTCGGCGGTAACCAAATACATCCTCGACAACGGTCTGGCCAAGCAGGCCTTTCTCGACCAGTGGGTCAACGGAGTTGCGGAATATCGCGAGAGCCTTGCGCCCTTCACCCTGGAGATGGCCAGCGAGCGCTGCGGCCTGCCCATTGAGACGCTGATACAAGTCGCGCGCACGATTGCCGAAGCCCCGACTGTTTGCATTCTCTGGGCCATGGGCGTAACGCAGCACGTAATGGGTTCCGATACCTCGACGGCGATCTCCAATCTGCTGCTGGTCACGGGAAACTACATGAGGCCGGGCACCGGCGCATATCCGCTGCGCGGGCATAACAACGTCCAGGGAGCGAGCGATCACGGCGCAATGCCCAACTATTTTCCGGGCTATCAGAAGGTTGACGATGCGGAGATTCGCGCCAAGTTTGAAAAGGCCTGGAATGTTTCCTTGCCCGCCAAGCCTGGACTCGATAACCACATGATGATCGACGCCATTCACGATGGCCGCTTGAAGTCCATGTACGTCTTTGGCGAAGAGATGAGCCTGGTGGACTCGAACGCCAACTATGTCTCCGCAGCGCTGGCCAAGCTGGATTTCTTCGTCATGCAGGAGATCTTCTTCACCGAGACCTGCCGCTTTGCCGACGTCATTCTGCCCGCCAGTCCGAGTCTGGAAAAAGAGGGCACCTTCACCAGCACCGAACGGCGCATCCAGCGGCTTTATCAGGTGATGGAGCCGCTAGGCGAAAGCCGTCCCGACTGGGAGATTATTCAAGACATTGCCAATCGCCTGGGCGCGGGCTGGGACTACAAGCATCCTTCCGAAATTTATGAAGAGATTGCCCCGTTGACGCCGCTCATGGCGGGCGTAACCTACGAACGGCTGGAGGGCTACAAGTCCCTGCAGTGGCCGGTTGCCGAGGATGGCAGCGATCAGCCGCTTCTCTATAGCAAGCAATTCCAGTTCCCCGACGGCAAAGCGCGGCTGTTCCCTGTTCCGTGGTCGGAGCCGTCGAACCAGCAA
>Ga0182012_10006238_pt1 | contig 12182 bp, 9 predicted proteins | sample 612S2SmetaG_FD_120486 | JGI IMG/M metagenome (GOLD analysis project Ga0182012, IMG submission 120486) | Permafrost microbial communities from Stordalen Mire, Sweden - 612S2S metaG | ecosystem: Environmental > Terrestrial > Soil > Wetlands > Permafrost | place: Sweden: Stordalen | collected...
CTGTTCTCCGTCGGGCTGACGGCGCTGCTCGGCATCAGCTTTAGCTTGCTGGCGACGTTGTTTCTCGTGCCGCTGTCAGTTCGCTGGCTGGCGGAAAAAAATTTCCGCCGCGCAATTATTTTGAACCCGAGCGCCGCGCAAACGCGCCGCGCCGTCGGCCGGCTCTACCGTTTTCAAGGGCCGTATGTTTCGCAGTTCGCGTTTTGGAAAATGAAAACCGACCCGCTGTTTTGCGCCGTGGAAAAAACCGCGCCGGCGTGCGGGGAAATTCTGGACCTTGGCTGCGGCTACGGCCTGGTGGCGCACTGGCTCACGCTGTTCAATCCTGACCGGCGTGTGAGTGGCGTGGACTTTGACGCGGAAAAAATCCGCGTTGCGCAAGCCACGGCGAGGGCGAATCCGCAGGTGAGCTTCGATCGGCGCGACATTCTGGAATGGCCGGAATTTCCCGCGTGCGACTGCGCGTTGCTGTGCGACGTGCTGCATTATTTCCCGCACGATCTCAAGGCGGACGTGCTGCGGAAAATTTTTACCTCACTACGCCCCGACGGCTGCCTGATCATCCGCGACGCGATGGCGAAGGAAAATTCTGGCCACCGGGCCGTCGCGCGTTCGGAGAAATGGGCGGTGCGCCTCGGCCAGAACCGCACGCGCCACGGCCTGCATTTTGAAGACGAAAAAGCCCACCGAGCATTACTACGCGAGGCGGGCTTTGCAACAATCGAAGTCCAGAACGGAGCCGGCCTTGGATCAAATTTGTTGCTGATCGCGAAATAGGCTAGGAATGCCACCGTTCGATTTTAGTCAGGTATCCAACTGTGCAATGATTTGTAGTGCTGAAATCCGTTTGACAACGCGGCCCCTTCGGGCGCAGCATCACGCCAAGGCTGACAATGATCACTCTTGGGATGCCACGTTGGCGCAGCCTCAAAGAAAAAACTTAATTATGAAACAGATTCGCCGACTCACGTTTATTGGAATGTCTTTCCTAGCGCTGCTGACCGCAGTGCCGTCAATCAAGGCAGAAACCGAAGACGATCTAATTGCCAAATTCTCATCACCAGACGAAGGCAAGGTGCTTTCGGCTATGACACACTATAAAAAGCTTTACCGGGATAGCACAAAAGCGTTTCCGGTGCTAAAAAGTCTATTGACCGATTCGCGCCAGAAGGTGAGAGAGCGGGCGGCAGGCATGCTAGGGGCTATGCATGCAGATGTTAACGAGCAAGATGTCAAGGCTATCTGCGCGTTGTTGAAAGAGCCAAACGTGGGCGCAAACCAGGAAGGGTTAAAATCCTTGCGCGGACTCCAAGGACCGGCCGTGGCGGGAGCCGTGCCTGATATTTTGCCTTGTCTGAAGAATTCAAATTCTTACGTAGTTCGTGACGCTTGCCGAACCTTGGCCGTTTTGGGTAACAAAGATGTGATCCCTTTGATCGAACCTTTGTTGAATAGTCCTGAATCGAAAGTGAAGAAGGACGCGCAAGACGCCATCGCCGCCTTGCGTTCAAAATCCTGAAACCCAGCCGCAGAGCAGACTGTAAAACGAGTTGGAAATATGCGCTTGAGACGGAAGCGGACGCGCAATGGCGTGAATTTTGAAGAGGAAAGCTAGGCGGGTTTTGTAAAAATAGAAATTCAGAACGATTCCGGACGGGGATACAGCCGACTGATTGACGTTGTCAAACCGGTTTAACGACAGTCATCCTTGGACAGAACCTTGACCCGGTCAGATTTTTCGCCGTTCAGAAAATCCTTTTTGATTTGCTCAACTCGGGCATGTTGACTCGCCTCATATTCAGCTACCCTGGGCGAATTTGGATTGATGGCAATTGTCCATTTTTCCCGACGGCTGAAATCGACCAACTTGGAACGACGGGCGTCATTTTTCGTCATCGGCGACAGAAAGATATTGGCCGTGACCCATCCCGGGGCGACGTCCACCATGATGTCATAGATCTTGTCCGGAGCCAAGTCTGCCTGAACGATGGAAACATGTTCCGCCCAACCAATAAAGGTGGCTTGGCCGGGATCAAGGACAACTTGGGTCAAAGAGGCACCTCGCATATCGGTCAACATTTTGCCGTTGGTGTCAAAAATTGGATAAGCCACCGGCTTGCCAAAACTCGATGGCCGATGAAAGTTCACAAGCGCCTTGCCCGGCGGTGGCTGGTTGATCCGTTCTACTACTTTGGATGTCGAGGGCACGCTCGCGCAGCCGCAAACGAAAAGTGCGATAATGGCAAATAGACAAAACAGTGAGCGGATGTATTTTTTCATAAAAACAGATTATTCCGTTACAATTCTTAAAATAGTCTCCAAAGGAAATCAATAAAGAAAACAACTATTGCCAGAAATTGTTAGCGAAACGGCGGTGATGTCCCTCTGGCAGCGAAAACCTCGGAAATCCGCAGCAGCAAATTCATCCCGACTTTTTCGTCCCAGTTGAATTTGTTCGCCAGCACCACCACGGCGACATGCGTGTCCAGGTCCAACCCAATGAAGCCGCAGTAGCCGGACATGACGCCATCCTTGAAAGTGAGGGTGCGTCGGTCATGGTCGTATTTGGAAACGATCCAACCCAGGGTTTCACCACCCCGCTTGGTTTTTACCTGCACCTGATGCGTGGTGGCGAGAACTGAAGCCAGCGGGGTGGGCACCATGCCCAGATTGGCTTTGGCAAAAATCAGAAGATCATTGACGCTGGAATACATCCCACTGATCGGACGCAGCAGGTCGCCCATGTCCCACGGCGCGAGCGGGTGGTTGGCAGGTTTCCAGCAGGCCTGGCCGCCCACATGGCCGACGGTCAGCCGGTTCGTGTGGCCAGCATCGAGAAAAAAAATTGAATTGGTCATGCCGAGCGGCCGGCAGATTTTTTCGAGAATTAAATTTTCCGCCGGTTCGCCAGTTTTTTCCGCGATCAAATAGGTCAGCAGGCCGGCCCCGAAGTTTGAATAGACATATTCCGGAGGTTTTTTGGGCTGCGGATGGCAGTCGCGCAGGTAATCGAGCAGATATGAGACGGTGAGGTGCGCGTAGAGATTATTGCCATGCAGAAAATAGGAAAACAGCGAGACGAGCTGGCTGCGGGTGAACGGTTCGCGCGGCAGGCCGGAAGTGTGCGTGGCCAGTTCGTAGAGCGTCAGCCGGCCGGCGTCCGTGCTGACGGAAATGTTCGTCGCCAAAATTCCGCGAACGGTGTCGTCATAGTGCAACCGGCCTTCCTCCACGAGCCGGACAAAAAGTGTCTCGGCAAAAAGTTTTGTGAGCGAGCCAATTTGAAACAAATCATCGCCGGTCGGCGGATTCAAGTCACCGGGACGGCCGGTTCTGCCGTAGCCGAAACAGTGGGTCGCGCCGTCTGGCATCACCACGCCAACGACCATTCCAAAAACTTCGCCGCTCGCCAGCAAAGGCTTTACCAGATTGTCGGCTTCGGACTTGACGCTGCCGCCGGCCTGTAGGCGAGTGACGGCCGGTGCCGGGTCAGATACTTGGCGCGTGGCGGTGATTCGGCAGCCGGTGCCGGCCAGCATGGCAAAAACCATCACCGCTGCGCTGCTGATTTTACCAAGGCGTTGGCGCACAAAATAATTTGCTGTGAACGCGGAAAACATTTTGCGCCGCAGCATGGCAAACCAGCGCCGTTGGTCAAGCCCGACCGTTTTTTAGATTGAAAACAGGCGTGCATTTGCCGGCGAGGTTGCCCACACTTTTTTCATGGCTGCAATTGGAAAATATTTTGTGCTCGCGGGTTTGCTGGTTTTGTCGAACTTTTCCGCCCGCGCCGCCGACCTCGTGGACGCGTGGATCGCCGCGCAGGTCGGCCTGCACACTTGGACGGCGGACACCGTGCAGACGCGCAGTTTCAAAACGCTCACGCAGCCGCTCGTCTCCAGCGGCAAAGTCTGGGTCGCCGTGCCAGACCGGTTCCGCTGGGAGCTGGGACAGCCGGCGCAAACCATCGCCCTGCGGCAGCCGGAGTCATTGACCATCATTTATCCCCGGCTCAAGCGCGCGGAAAAATATTCTTTGGCGGCCGGCCAGACCGGGCCGTGGAAAGACGCGCTGGCGCTGCTGGAGGCGAGCTTCCCGCGCAGCCGCGCCAGTCTGGAAGCGCAGTTTCAAATCCTCGCGCTCACGCAGACCAACGGCGTCGCCAGCCTGACGCTGCAACCGCGCAGCGCGGCGGCGCGCAAGTTTGTCGCCCGGCTGGAAATCAGTTTTCGCGCGGACGATTTTTCGCCCGTCGGCACCGGGCTGGTTTTCAGTGACGGTTCCAGTTTGCGCAATGAATTTAGCCATTCCGTGCTGAACGCGCCGCTGGAGCCGCAGTTGTTTGAGGCGAAATTGGAAGCGGATTTTACCGTCGTGGAACCGATGAAACCATAAGCCGGCTTCGCAGAAAAATTTTTCCACGCTGCTCACGAAACACTGGCAACCGCTTCCTGCAAGCAGATATAGTCGGGAAACAATTTTGCCATCTGCCGTTTCAACGACGCGATTTCAGCGGCCAATGAATTCCGCCCGCTGCGGTTTGGCGCGCGGTTGGCGGCGATGGCGGCTTCGAGATTTTTCAAGTCCAGCAGCTCCACCGTCAGGTTTTCGGCGGCAATCTGCGCGGCCAATTCAGGCGCAGCGTCTTCGGCGGCGATGAGAAACAGCACGATGCCCCACGCGGTGAAGCGATCCAGATTCACCTCGATCCATTCGAGAAACCGGCGCGGCGATTTTTTCTGGCCAAGCTCCAAGTGGCTGCGCACGGCCACCGGAAAATCCGCGTAGCCAAGATAATCGTAGCCGGAAACGTCGCGGCCTTGCGCCGTCCAGTCGCGGAACAACTGCTGCACGCGCAGGTTGAGCTGGTAGAATTTCTCGAACTCGCGGCAGTAGCGTTCGAGGTATTCGTCATCAAAATAAATGTCCTGAAAAAACGCCTGGCACACAAAAACCCAATACGAGGCGTTGTCCCAGACGACTTTCGCGGTCATCACCTTCGTGCAGCCAAACGTCGGAAGCTGGTCGCGGAAAACTTCGGTGAAGGCGCGTTGCAGCATCAGCATCGTGGCGTCGCTTTGCGCGACGGCTGCGCGCGTCAAAGTTTTTTCAAAATGCCGCCGGATTAGCCGCGTGACCATTGTGTTGCCCATCGCGATGAAATCCGAGCCGGGGCTGTAAAACGGATCTAGAAACGCCGCCGCCTCGCCGACGCACGCCCAGCGGTCGGCGGAATAAAATTGTTTGGTATCGTAGCTGAATTCCTGGAAAAACAGAAAATCCATCACGCTGAAGCCGACGAGATTTCTCGCGACCACCGGCTCGTGAATTTGCAGCCACGCGAGTGCCTTGTCGTAGGTGTTGATGTTCGCAATCGGATGAATCCGCTCGTCCACGACGATGCCGATGCTGGTGTTGTCGGACGACAGTGGAATGAGCCAGACCCAATAGCCGTGGCCGACGAGATGGTTCGTGGAGCGGTAGCGGTTGCCGCCGGGAACCTTAACGTGCCACGTGGAATTTTCCGCCGGCACAAAATTTTCCACGTCGCATTTTCCTTTCACGCGGAACCAACTGGCGCTGTGCTTCAACGCGCTGGGCAAACCGAGGCTCAATTTTTTCTGGAGCAGCCGCTGGCGGCCGGTGCAATCCACAATCCAGGCCGAACGCAGGGAAATTGTTTTTCCACCATGCCGCTCGCGGATGACGGTCGTGTGCGGCAAGTCATTTTCTCCGAGCGAAATTTCCGCCACGCCAAAACCTTCCAGCAAAGTCACGCCGGCGGCCTGATTCAAATCGCGCAAATGGTTTTCCAACCGGCCGCGGTCCAGTTGAAACGACGTGATGGGCGGAAAATCGCGCGGGCCGTATTCGGGTCGGTTTTCCAGCGGACCTTGCGCGTCTCCGAAAAAGAAGCGCAGGCCGTTTTTCACCAACTGCTCACGGTCGAGGTAATCTTTTAGTTGAAGTTTGATGGCGAAATAATGCGCGCCGAGTTCTGAGGTGGCTTCGCCGACCTTGAAGGCGGCCTCGGGCAGCGGCCGTTTTTCAAAATCCACCACGGCTACGGACAGCTCCGGTCGCGCGAGCTTGAGCTGCCGCGCAAGACATTGCCCAGCCAGCCCGCCGCCGGCGATGACCACGTCAAAAATAGGATTTTCCGCCATGCCGGCGGGAACGTGCCGGAGCGCCGCATGGTTGTCAAATCCGGCATCAACAAAATTTATCCGGCGCATTAAAACCTTGACCAGTTCACTGCCGCGAAGTTCATTTAAGGGCTGTCGCGTCAATTTTTTCCAACCAAAATATTATGAAGGTGCTACTGGTGCGGGCCAATCCACGAAAAAAAGGTTTTACGCAATACCTCACGAACCAATTTGTTCAAGGTTTGCACGAAACGGGTGCCTCATTGACCGACGTGGATCTTACGACTGAAGAATACGCGCTCAAGCCGTGCCTGGGCTGCTATTACTGCTGGCTTGTGAAGCCAGGCCATTGCGTGCATCACGACCCGATGGAAAAACTTCTGCCAGCCATCCTTGATGCCGATGTGTTGGTGTGCGCCACGCCGGTTTATTATTTTGCGATGAGCAGCTACTTGAAAAGTTTTTTCGAGCGCACCATCCCGCTGACCACCGTTGGCCTAGAACCAAGCGAAATGGGAAGCCGCAATCGCCTGCGCGAACCGGCCAAATGGTCAAACAAAAAATTTATTTCCATCACCGTAGGCGCGTTGCGGGCGCGCGAGGCTTTCGAACCGGTGAACCAGACGTTTCGGCTGATTGTAGATGCGCTGGACATGCAACTCGGCGGGCAACTGACGCGACCGGAATCGCACTTGCTGCCTTACAAATTGTCCAAGCCAATCACACTCAAACGTGTCGAGTCGGCATTTCTTAAGGCCGGTCGCGAGGCGGGCACCACCGGCAAGCTCTCTGACAAGACCATGGCGGATGCGGCGTTGATGCTCTCACCGGACGAAACGCATTTCCGAACCTATGCGAACATTTACTGGGATCACGCCGCAGCAATGGACGCCGCAAGCACGAACAACGCCAAGCTGCAAGCAAAAGTCGGCAACGATCCGGATATTTTGATGCGCGAGATGGCGCGGAGCATTGACCCGCAGGCGGCCGCCCGGCTGCGGGCGGTGCTGCAATTTGATTTTCCCGACCACCAGCGGCATTACCGCTTCACGGTGGACAAAGGCCAGTGTGAATTACAATTCGAACCGACGCCCAAACCTGACTTGCGCGTGACCTGTAACGTGGATATATGGGTCGCATTGTTCATGCGCCAATTGAATGTCATTGCCGCTCTGCGCCAGGGTGTGATCACACTCGAAGGCGACAAAAGTATTTTTGCGAAACTCGACCGCTATTTTCCGCCGCCATCGGTTTGAATTCAGGCGCGTAGCATTTTTTGAAATATGAAAAGTTTGGAAACGGATGTCTTGATCATCGGGGCCGGCCCGGCGGGCGCGATTGCCGCGTCGCTGCTGCACCGCGAAAAATTCCGCGTGCTGGTCGTCGAGAAACAGACCTTCCCACGCTTCGTCATCGGCGAAAGCATGCTGCCCATCAGCATGGACTTGTTGAAAGACGCGGGACTGCTCGACGCCGTGCAGCAACAGCAATTCATGCGGAAAAATGGCGCGGTGATCCTGCGTGGCGATGAAACGTGCAATTTCGATTTCTCCGCCCAGTTTAGCGCCGGGTATGATTATACCTACCAGGTGCCACGCGGCGATTTCGACAAGACGCTCGCTGACACCATCGCCATGTGGGGCGTGGATGTGCGCTACCGGCATGGCGTGACGGCGGTGAGTTTCAATGATACCCAGGCGATGGCACTGGTGGAAGAACCCGGTGGCGACCTGGTGGAAGTGAGTTCCAAATTCATCCTCGATTGCAGCGGTTACGGGCGGGTCCTGCCGCGGCTGTTGAATTTGGAAGAGCCATCCACGTTTCCACAGCGCGAGGCGCTCTTTGCCCATGTCACGGGAGATTTGCGTCCGACGGGACGCGAGGAGGGGAAAATCTGGATCTGCATGCATCCGGCCGGCGCCTGGATCTGGATCATACCTTTCTCCAATGGCAGGACAAGCGTTGGCGCGGTGGCGTCGCCGGAATTTTTTAAGAAATTTCATGGCGATCCGGAGACGCAACTGCGCGCTATTCTAATGAGCGACCACAACGCCGCGAAACGGCTGGCAAAAATAAAGTTTGCCGTGCCAGCCCAACGCATCAACAGTTATTCGTGCTCGGTCAAACAGCTTTTTGGTGACAAGTTTGCGCTGGTCGGCAACGCCACTGAATTTCTCGATCCCGTCTTCAGTTCCGGCGTGGCGCTCGCCTTGGCATCATCGCAACGCGCGGCCCAGGTGCTTATCCGGCAGTTACGAGGTGAACCGATTGATTGGCAGGCGGACTACGCCGACCACGTCATGCAGGGTATCAATACTTTCCGCGCCTACGTTGCCGCATGGTATGATGGCAAGCTGCCGCAAATTTTTTTCGCGGAGCAGGTCAACCCTGAAATCATGCGACAGATTTGTTCCGTGCTGGCCGGCTATGTTTGGGATAAATCGAATCCCTACGTCGCACAGGCCAACCGTAAGTTGGCTATGCTGGCCAAGGTGTTGAATCGGCCAAACCGGTTAGCGGAGTAAAATCCTGCAAGCAGTTCAGCTTTATGCTTTCGTTGAGTGAATTGATTATTGTCTTGCCTGTTTCATCGCCCTAAGAATCATCTACGCGCCCTTTGTGAACCCGATCAACATCGAAGGCCATCTCAAGCTCTTGCTGCTGCAATGGGTCGTCATCATTGCTGCCGCTTGGGGCGTTGGCCGCCTCGGCCGGCGATTCTTTAACCAGCCTCTGGCTGTCGGCGAAATCGCGGCGGGAATTTTGCTTGGGCCATCCGCGCTCGGTGCGATTTGGCCGCATGATTGGCCGACGATGTTTCCGAAAGAAACCCAACAATCGCTCCAACTGCTCGGTCAGCTCGGCCTCGTCTTCCTGCTCTTTCAGGTTGGAATGGAATTTGATTTCAGTCATTTGCGCTCAAAATCCAAAACCGTCTCCGCCGTTTCCATTTGCGGCATGACGGTGCCGATTCTGTGCGGCCTCGCCATCGGGCCTTGGCTGCACCAACATTTTGCGCCGGAGACGCCGGCGTTCGGCTTCCAATTTTTTCTCTGCATTGCGCTTTCCATTTCTGCGCTGCCGATCATGGGCCGCATTTTACTGGAAATGAGATTGGAACGCACGGCCATCGGCGTGATGGCCATCAGCGCGGCGGCGATTGACGACATTATCGGCTGGGTGCTGCTCGGCATCGCCACCGCCATGGTGACCGCCAATTTCGACGTGGTTCACCTGCTCGGCCAGTTGGCGGGCATCGCGGTGTTTTTTCTGGCGCTGCACAAAGTTGTCGGCCCGTGGTTGCGCTGTGTGTGGCGGCGCTGTGAGAAAAACTCCAGCGGTGAGGAATTGTCTGCGTCCTTTTTGGTGCTGCTTCTCATCGGGCTTTATTTGAGTTGCCTGATCACGCATGAACTCGGCATCTTCGTTATTTTCGGCGCGTTCCTGTTCGGCACCGCGCTGCATCAGGAAATCACTCTGGTGAAAGCCTGGCGCAAGCGTTTTTCCGACATGGTGCTGGTCGCCTTCGTGCCGATTTTTTTCACGAACACCGGCTTGAACACCAAGATTGGCGCGCTGCAAACGCCCGTGGCCTGGTTCGCGTGTGCACTGGTGCTGGTCGCTGCCGTCGTCGGCAAACTCGGCGGCTGCTATCTTGGCGCCCGCCTCACCGGCCAGCCCGCGCGCGAGGCGGCCTGCGTCGCCGCGCTCATGAACACCCGCGCACTCATGGGTCTCATCGCCATCAACATCGGCCGCGACCTCGGGCTGCTGCCACCCGCATTGTTCACCATGCTAGTCATCATGGCATTGTTCACCACCGCCATGTGCGGACCGCTGCTCCGCTTGTGGCAATCAAAATAGCAATGAACGCGATCGGCACCGGAACAACTTACGCACGAATTCGCCGGTTGCATTTTTTACCACTCCTCATAATTATTGGAGCATTGAGTTTTGCTGGACACGCGCAATGAATATTTTCACACCTGTTCGACGCTTCGAACCAAATGATCCAGAATTAATGGATTTGCCTGGTTTTGACCCGATGTTGTTGCGCGAAGAATTACAGATGCTGGAAGCTTTGAACCGACGCTTAAACGGACATAAATTGACGCTTGGATATGTCGAACGACTTCTCGGTTCAATCCGGTGTGAATCCTTAAGTGTCCTTGATTTGGGGACGGGAGCCGCCGACATTCCTCGGGCCATCACGGCTTGGGCACGTGAACGCCATCTGCCCGTCACCATTACAGCCGTTGATCGGAATCCGGAAGTTTTGAAAATCGCCCAAGAGCTGTGCCGTGACTGGCCAGAAATCCGGCTGGTTCAACACGACTTGCGTTCTTTACCCTATGCGCCCGAAAGCTTCGATCTTGTATTGTGTTCACAAGCGCTTCATCACTTCGATTCGGCGGACGCAATCTTAATTTTAGAACAAATAAAAAAGCTGGCTCGGATCGGTTACATCATAAGCGACCTGCGTCGCAACTGCCTCGCCATCGGGGCCATGGAGTTATTACTGTTTACCATGTTTCGCAGTCGAGTTTTTCGCCACGACGCCCGGCAATCGTTTCGCGCGGCGTTCACTATTTCCGAAATACGGGCATTGACAGCAAAGGCTGGGTTGGACAATTGTCAAATCCACCGGCATCACTGGTTTTTTCGCATGATTATTGCAGGCGAGAATAAGCCGTCAAATAAAGCTCAGGACAGGTTAAGCACTACCATTTTTCCATAACGCCGATGATGGCAATGTGAAATCGCTCGGCGTGATTTACTGCCGAGCCGGCTTCATGGATCTTTGTTGCTGCTGGCATCTCAAACCATGCGCCGGCCGCGAGCCGATCTCGCCGCCGGAATTTTGTTCTTGGCGTTTGTTGTTTTGCCGTCGGCGCCCGCAAGCAGGACGCATCCTTTGCGTCTAGAAATTTTCTTTGGTAACTGACTTTTGCCTGTTAGCCTGATCGTGTCGGAAGCAACCAATTCAAAAGCGTATGGCCAACCCGCGATCCAAAGACCCGGCGAAAAACCAAGCCTCACAAAAATTTTCCGGCGGCGCAGCTTCGCCGGCCAAACCGGTCAAATCGGCTGAACCAGCGATGTCCCCGGCACCGGCGGTTCCCAAACCGGCGAATGAAATCAAACCAGCGGCAACGCGCGCCGTCTCGCCGATTCCGCCCAAGCTCGAACCCGCAAAATCGGCGGCGGAAATCAATCCGGCGGCTGGTATCAACCCGCTGGCCGATGCCTTGCGTTCGGCGGTGGTCAAACACAGAATTGAAGCTACGCCAGCCGCCGGAGCAAATCCGGTCGCGGAAGTCAAACCGGTGACGATATCCGCACCGGCGATTCCAAAACCGGCGGTTGAAACCAAACCGGCGGTCGCGCCGACCGCTGCCAAGAGCACTGCCGCTCCGCTTCCGTCCAAGCTCGAATCTGTTCAATCCGTCGCAGCATCACCAAGTTCACGTCCGACGCCAGTGGCCGGCGAGGCCAAACCAACGCCACCTAAAATCGGGACGCCCGCGAGCGCAATTGCTTCGGTGCCACCGGCGGTCGTGACCGCGAAAGCCCCGATTGCGCCGGTGAAACCGGAGCCGGTGGTTTCCCCAATGTTAGTTACGGTGGTTGCGCCTTCAAAAAAAAATGAGCCGTCACAAAAGCCGCTGACCCCAAAGCCGCTGACCCCACCCGTGCCGCCGATTTCCGAGCAGGCGGTCGTCGAAGAAATTCCCAAGTTGAAAAAAACGGAGCCGGAACCCGGGGAGCCGAAGCCGTCTCTTGAAGTGGCACCACCGCCGCCGCCGGCCATCCCGTCCATGTTCGTGGTGATGATCGCGTCGGAACTCACGCCGGTGGCCAAGGTGGGCGGGCTGGCGGACGTCGTTTATGGGTTGGCACGGGAATTGGAAACGCGCGGCAATGCGGTCGAGATCATTCTGCCGAAGTATGATTGCATGCGCTACGACCACATTTATGGGCTGAGCAAGGCCTACGAAAACCTCTGGGTGCCTTGGTATGGTGGCGGGATCAACA
>Ga0182012_10006242_pt1 | contig 12177 bp, 10 predicted proteins | sample 612S2SmetaG_FD_120486 | JGI IMG/M metagenome (GOLD analysis project Ga0182012, IMG submission 120486) | Permafrost microbial communities from Stordalen Mire, Sweden - 612S2S metaG | ecosystem: Environmental > Terrestrial > Soil > Wetlands > Permafrost | place: Sweden: Stordalen | collected...
AAAGCCGGTGGGATATTTTTCGAAAGCGCTGCCGGTTACGGGGAAGTTGGTGGAACCGGTGGCTCCAGCGACGTAGGCGTCGCCGGCGGAATCGGCGGCGATCGCGACGCCCTGGTCTGTGTTTGAGCCTCCGAGATAGGTGGAATACGCCAGCGTAGGGTCGATGATCAGTGAGCGGGTCGGATCATATTCGCCAATGGCGAAGGCGACTCTGTGATTTGTGAGCAGCTTGAAGCTGCCGGCAACGGGCTGACGCTGGCCGCCTTTTTCCTGGTAGAGCACGGGTTTGTGGAAGGCGATTTGGCCGTTTTTGGCGAGGATTTCGAGGTCGCCGTTGTGCGCGAGTCTGAGTGTTTCCGCGCCGGCGAAATGGAGTTGTATGGGTTTAGGACTGGCGCCTGGGGCGACTACGAAGTCGTATTCGAGCTGGTGCTGGTTTCCGTAATAGATCAGATCAATCCCGGGGTAGATGCCGGTGTATTGTACTTTGGCGTAGGTGGGGATGTTGGTGTGCCAGTTCGTGGCGTCTCCGATGAAGTAGTTGGCGGTGCCGGGGAGTTGGTTGGTTCCTTCAACTCGCGCGGTGGGGTTGGCGTTTGCGAGTTCCATTTTGATGGCATCGGAGTGGGGATCCTTTGCCTTCGGATCGATAGCCTCACTGCCCTTCAAGGCACATCCTTCGTGCGAGGGCTTCGAGAGTGAAAGAACCGCGGCGCGGTCGGTCAGGAAAAGGGCATAGCCTCGGCCTCGCGAGAGAAACTTGACCTGCGGGTCGGATTGTCCCTGATTGGGTTCAAAACTCAAGGGAAGTTTGCCATAGTGGTGCGCGAGCTGAAGTGGGCTGGGCAACGCCTGAGAGACGGCTTCGGGCTTCGGAGCTGCGGCAAACGAGACGCAGGTAACGGCAATCAGAATGGAAGACGAGAGACTGAGGACGAAGAGGCCTGGGCGGCGGAACGAGTGAGTTGCGGGCATAACTTCTCTCCTGAGGGCTGGCGCGGTGGGCTTGGCGGCGAGCGAATCGGATTCCCTCCAGGATTGGAAGGAAATGGCCAATCGGATTACTGAGCGCGGATATGCGCACTCGTTAAAGCGCAAGCGAATCGGGTTTGCGCCAATTTTGCGCAAGTTTTTTTTCGGAATGGGAGCGATTTGATTTTTGTGCGTGGCGGGCGGCTATTGCTGGAGGAGCATTTGCAGGGCTTCGCGGGCGTTTTGCAGGCAGGCGCGGGCTTCGTCTTCGGAGAGCAGGCCCTGATGGACGGCCTTCTTGCCAATGTCGTTGACCTGATTGGCGAGCCTGGGGAAGCCGGGGGCGATGCCGCTGGCGAACAGATTGTTGTTGATTTCGTGGAGCAGGTTGCCGAGGGTGGGGGCGTTGCGGTAGCGGGTTCGGACGAGGCGGCGCAGGCCTTCGGGGAGTTTCTGCTTGATGGCTTCCTCAAGCACGCTGCGGCACATGACGGCGCAGGCGGTGAAGAGGGCGAAGAAATAGCAACGGGTGGCTTCATCGAGATAGCGGTCGGCGTCCTCGGAACTGGCGGAGGCGACGACGCACTCGCGCAGGTGGGTGGCGCGGGCTACGGCTGGCTCGACCAGATCGAGAAACTCGGCGGCGACGGCGGCGCGGAGCAAGTCGTTCTGGCGGGAATCGAGGGCGCGCTGGATGGATTTCCAGGCGGGAGTGTGGCCGTTGCCAGCCTGTTGCAGGCGGGTGAGAGAAGTGAGGCGCTGGCGGGCGTGCTGGATGAAGCCCTGCTGCATTTCGTGGGCCAGATTCTCCCATTCGGCGGCAAAACCAACCGGGTCAATCTGATAGCGATCCCACAGTTCTTCGTACACGACGCCGGGGAGGACGGTCTTGAGATTGGCGAAGCGGCCGGTACGGGCCAGTTCGGCGATGGCGGCGGAGAACTCGCGGCCAGGAGCGTTTTCGTCGGCCATTTTTAGCAGCAGGTCGCTCAGTCGGTCGATCTCAATGGCCATGACGCGGTTCTCCTGAAGCGGCGGAGACGAGGAGGCGGGGGGCAACGATTCCTGATCCGATTTCTGTTCCGGCGCCCGGCGAGTCCAAGGTTTGGCGGAAGGACTCAGTCCACAGTTTAGGAGCGGCAGGGTGGAGATTCGAAAGGGGAAAAGCGTGCGAAGGCGGGGCGATTGCCGGAGTGGGAATGGAGCGCGCGGGGAATTCAAAATGAGAACCGGGCCGGGAAATCCGGGCCCGGAGACTCAAGTCCTGGGGGATTTGGGCGTGGATGTGGAGCTTATACGATCGCGATCAGGTCGATTTCGAGCAGAACGTCTTTGGGAAGCCGGGAGACTTCGACTGTGGTACGGGCCGGGGGTGGGGCGCCCGCGGAGGCCAGGTGTTCGGCGTAGATGGCGTTCATGGCGGCGAAGTCGTCGAAGTTTTTAAGGAAGACGGTGGCTTTGACGACCTGGGCGAAGCTGCTGCCGGCGGCTTCGAGAATCGCTTTGAGGTTGGCGAAGACCTGATTGGCCTGCTCTTCGATGCCGCCGGGAACGACCTGCTGGGTTTCCGGATGTAGCGCGATCTGGCCGGAGGTGAAAACGAGATTGCCGGCGCGGATGCCCTGGGAGTAAGGGCCGATGGCTTTGGGGGCTTCGGTGGTGGCGACGACTTCGCGGACGGGGATGGAGAGTTCTTCGCTCATGAGGGTATTGTAGCGGGAGCGCGGACGGGGGACAGGTCCGCGATTCAGGAGGTTGTTGAGCCTCCGATGAATTTACGGCAGAGCAGGATGCAGACATAGGAGATGGCCAGCGCGAGCAGAATCGGGCCTGCCTGGGTGCGAAGCAGGACGGCGGACGGGGCGTTGGAACGGAGCCACATCAGCCAATCGCTGCCGGTTGCCGGACTTTGGACCATGTCCTGGGCCGTATCAAGGATCATGCGTGCGACGATGGCCAGGCCCAGCAGCAATGCGGCGAAACCGGGAAGCGCGCGTCTCCACGGGAAGGGAATCGGCGCGCGCGCGACGGTCTGCTGCTGCACCGCGTCGAGGACTGAGGCGGCGAAGCCGGAGGAGGGAAGGAGCGCGTCTCGCTCCAGGAGGATCCGATCCAGATTGCTGGAAATCGCGTCATCGGGAGACTTACCGGTTTGCGAGTTATTCACTTTGACCCTCCTCTCTAAGATTTCGCTCGAGACTGCGGTGATCGGCGGCAGGTGGAGATTCTTCCAGTTGCGGGAAGCGTTGACGAAGGATTGCTCGCCCACGCGATAACCTTGCTTTCATTGTACCTTCCGGCAGGCCCAAAGTGGCGGCAGCCGCGCTCAGATCCATTTCGTGAAAGTAATACAGAATCAGCGGTTCGCGATACTTATCCGGCAGGACGAGGACGGCGCGGCGAACTGCTTCTTCGCGGGCGGATGCATCGAGGGCAGCATCATGGATAAATGGCACGGAAGGCTCCGCTGCTGTTTCAAGCGATAGCTGGAGCGAAGGAATTCGCCTGAGCTCGCTGCGGTAGACGTTGGCGGCGACGGAGAAGAGCCAGGTGGAGAAACTGCTCTCGCGGCGCCACTGACCGAGTCCGCGCCAGACGCGGAGAAAGGCCTCCTGCGCCATATCTTCGGCGCGGGTACGGTCGCGGCAGTAGCGCCAGGCGAGGTTGATCAGTGGACCTTGCCAGCGCTGGACGATCTGGGCGAAGGCCTGCATATCTCCGCTGAGAACGCGGTCGACGAGAGCCGTTTCGGGGCTGGGGGCGGGCCTGGGGTCGAGTCGCAGCGATTCGGAGGCCGGATTGTTTGCGGCCGCTGGTTCCGGATCTTCGGCTATGGACTTTGCAGACACGTCTGGCAAGACCCTCGATGACTAGGATTCTCAACTCAGATTCAAAACGGTGGGACCGGGTTTGGACTGCGCCGGTTGCATTATCTTTCCCTGGCAAGAAAGCTCGCACGGCGGCAAAGATAATGCAACCGGTAGATTGAGCTGGTTGTCGTACCAGTCGCAAGGGGGAAAGCCCAATGAGGCAAGCTCCTGACGCGGGAGGATTGTATGGCCAATGGTGGAATTCTGATGTTCTTGTGCGTGGTGATTGTGTGCGCGTTCTCTTTCACTTCGATTGCGGTGTGGGTAGACGGGCGGCGCAAGGAGCGGGAGGCATATTACAAGGCGGAATCGATGCGGCGCATTGCCGAGATGCCCGGGGATGCGGCGAAGAATGTGATTGAGGTGATGCGGGAGGAAGAGCGCATCCTCAAGGACCGAGCGGTGGCTGCGGCAGCCAAGAAGCGCGAGGGAATGATTATCGGCGGGCTGGTGAATATCGGCATCGGCATCGGGATGATGGTGTTTCTCTACTTCCTCACTCTTGACCATAAGGACGGCCCACAGCACGTCTATTTAAGCGGACTCATCATGGTGTTTGTCGGGCTGCCGCTGCTGCTGTACGGGGTATGGATGAAGCCCGGAATTCCGGCTTCCTAGAGCAGAATCAGCATAGGTGTCCCCGATCAGGTATTTGTGCGGTTGGATTTTTCCAGGCAAAAAATCCAGGCTGGCATCTCTGCCGATGGGTACAGTTGTGCTGATTCTGCTCTAGGCATCCCATAAGCGGATCGGGCAAGGAAAAACCCCATCGCGCGGTGCTCGAACGGAGCGGCGGGATGGGGTTTCTGCTGGAACAAGATGGAAGCTATTCCGGCTTCTTGTCTTCCGGCTTTTTCTTGTCGTCTTTCTTCTTGTCATCCTTAGCCGCAGGCTTGGTATTGGGTTTGGCGTCGGCGGGTTTTGTTTCCGGCTTGACCGGCTCTGCTGCCGGCTTAGCTGGCGGTGTTGCGGGCTTCACTTCCGGCTTCATGGGGGCTGGGGGCGCCTTGGCTACCGGGGTTGGAGGTTTCGCCGGTTCGGGCTTGGATACATCCGGCTTTACAGGTTCGGCTTTGGCGGGAGCTGTCTCCACCGGTTTACCGGCAACCATCGGTTTGCCAGCCGGAGCGTGGCCGGGAATCGCTTTGGGAGCGGGAGGCAGTGGCTTGACCGGCGGTGGAACCGGCCTGGCTCCGGGAGTAGCCGCAGCCATCTGGCCCTTGTTGTTGATCAGAACCGGGCGCGCAGCCGGGACGTTGGCCGGTTTGGCAATGGGATGCTCGACCACCGGATGGGCGGGGGCTGCCACGGGAACCCTGGTCATAGGCTGAACGTGCTGGAGCTGTGCCGTGTCGACCTTGACGATCGCGTTGCGGGTGGATTTGCCGGAAGCGAAGTCTTCCTGCTTGACGGCGGTAACGCCGACGACGCGGTTGACGTAGGTGACATTGGTGATATTCACGTAGGTGGTCTGAACGTGAATGACGGTCGATTCATGAATGTTGGTGATGTTGATCTGGTTGATGTAGGTGGGGCTGCACGGATACCAGGGATGATAGGGCTCTCCGGGGCCGAGCGGGAACCAGACCGCCACGCCGCCGCCGCCAAACGAGACGCCGCCGGCAAAGACGACCTGCGCGGGAGACCAAATGGGATGGCCTTCGCGGGGTCCGGGGATCCAGCCCCAGCGACCGCCAATGGCGACCCAGCGGCCGTAGTGGAAGGGCGCTGCGCCCCAGGGCTCATCGGCGACCCAGCTCCAGCCGTAGAAGGGGATGTTAACCCAGTGGCCGTAGTGGTAGGGAGCCCAGCCGGCCTCGACATGCGGGAACCAGATGGGGCCGTAGTCGGACTGCGCCTGCCAGTCGCCGGTTGAATCGAGCTGGTCATAGCCGGGCATTTCGACGTTGACGTAGCGGGCGGAGACGGAGCTGAAACGGTGGGATTCGAGTGCGCCAGACCAATGGGCGAAGTCGTCATAGGGAGCCGGTTGAAGCGGCTGGGCCATGACCGGATTGCTGCCGGTGAGCTGGATGGATTCGCCGGGATTCAGGGTGGCGAGAAACCCTCCGCCGCCGTTGAGCGTCAGGAATCCGCCGCTCTGGTAATTGGTGACGATAGTGGTGTCCTGGGAGGCGAAGACGTCCAGGCGAAACCCGGCTTTGCCGGCGGTGGTGACGGCGCCGTTGGGCGTTTGGATGGAAAAGCCCTGGCCCTGGCCAAAGCCGTCGCTGTAGATGCTGGCGGCGCCATCGGCGATGCCCAGTTCGACGCCTTGATAGCCGTGATTGATGAGCGTAATGTCAGATGCCTCATTGAAGTAGGCGCGTACGGGTCCGGCCTGGAGTTCGCCGCGACCGGGCTGGCCGGCGGCGACGCGGTCGCCGGGACCTACAGGCATGTTGGAGTAGGCCTGGCCCCATCCGTCGACACCATTGGGCTGGATGGAGACGCTGCCTTCCAGAAATGCGAGCCGGGCAGCTCCCGGAGGGGGATCGTTCTGAGCGCGCGAGGGGGTGGCGGCGAGCAGCAACCCGGCAAAGGCGCCGGCGAGGAGCAGAGGTCGAGCGAGGGAGAAGATCTTCACGTACATCGGTCTTTCCTTGAGTTGAGCATTTGGAATGCCCAATCTGTAAATCTGATTGGATACATGGATACTAACCGTCCTGAACACGCATTTTTCGAAAAAGATGTCCAGTCAGGGTACATTGGTAGGAACATGCGGCAGGCGATGCGCGTATCTCTTTGGTGTAAGTCTTTTGTTGAGAGGGAAACCATGAAACCCAGGAATTTGCAGAATTTTCTCGGAGATACGGCGTCCGCGGCGCGGATGGCGGCTGTGTTGAGCCTTTCCTTGACCCTTTTGGGGAGTGTGGCGGGCTGCCGCGTGCATGTGGATAAGGATTCGAGCGGCAAGGAGAAGGACGTGCAGGTGGATACTCCGTTTGGCGGGGTGCACGTGAACACCGATCAGACCTCGGCCGCGGACCTGGGGCTGCCGGTGTACCCCGGCGCGGAACTGGTCAAGGACGACGAAAAGCATAAATCGGCGGATGTGCACCTGGGATTTGGCGAATGGCAATTGCGGGTGAAAGCAGTCTCCTACGGAACGCCTGACAGCAAGGAGAAGGTGACAGCCTTTTACAAGAAGGCGCTGTCGCGCTTCGGCGACGTGATCACCTGCCAGGGAAACAGCCCGGTCGGAACGCCGACGGAGACACACGAAGGCCTGACCTGCGAAGACAACGGAAAAAATGGCAAAGTCAAGCTGGACAACGGCGACTTCAACCAGGATTTCCAGTTGAAGGCCGGTTCCAAGCGGCACCAGCACATTGTCGGTTTTGAAGACCCCAAGGGCGGTCAGACGCGCTTCGCTCTGGTGGCAATCGACCTGCCGGCGAATATGGACGGCGATGATAAGGCACAGTAGCGGAAGGTCCGTCCGGGGCGCCGCGCATTGCGGCGCTTTGGCCTGAGGGTATAGCTTCAGGGATGAGAACGATATTTTGGAAGAAACCTGCCAACGATGCCATGAAACCCTGCGGGGGGTAGACCGCTACTGCCCGGCGTGCGGATTGCCGCAGTTGACTTATACATCCGCGGAGACCCAGCAGGTAGCCGAAGATGACGGGCGGCCTGAGCGCGGCGGATTGGAAGGCGTCCTGCTGGGCGGCGAGAGTGGTATCGCCTGGAGGCCGGCGTTGGAGACCGCGATACTGCTGGCGGTTCCCACTGGACTGTTTTGTTCGAGCCTGACGCCGTTTGGTCAAACTCCACTCAGTGTTGTGTGGATGGTCGCCGCTTCCAGTTGGGCGGTCGCGTTATATGCGAAGCGTTCTCGCTCCGGCTTTGTCCGGTTAGGCTTAGGTGCGCGCATCGGCTTGGTGACGGGTTTGCTTTCCGGTTGGCTGGTGGTGTGCGCGAATGGACTCCATCTGTGGGTTTCGAGGTTTTTGCTGCATCAAGGACAGCAAATCGATTCTGTGATGGCGGATAAGGTCGATGGAAGCATGAAAATCGACCAACAGCTCCTGACTTCGTTAGGTGCAACCACCTCTCAGATAGCCCAAATATTGCAGCAAGCCCGGTCCTCAATGCTCTCGCCGGAGGGGCGCGCCGGTGAAACTCTTTCAGAGGCAATCTTCGAGGCCGCGATCCTCGTACTGTTTGCTGTCCTAGGTGGGATGCTCGGGGCGCGGCTGCGGGCTTCGGCGCGGCGCTCACGGACGTAGAGCTCCACGCTCCACCTTCAGTCCGAGCGCAAGTTGGCTTGGGCGCGCGTGGTGGAACGGTATCTGGCGGCGAGGCCCTACAATAGATCGAAGTCCGGATCGGGTCCGAGACCGAGTTTAAGACCGGGCCCAAATCCCTGAGAGTGTTTATGAGCGAAGCAAGCAAGACTGTGGAAGTAAAGAACCCATCCCTGCGTGAAAAAGGCCGCCTGATGTCGGCCTCGGAGATTGAGCGGACGCTGGTCCGCCTGGCTCACCAGATTGTGGAAAAGACCAATGCCAGCGAGGGATTGGCGCTGGTCGGGATCAAGCGGCGGGGCGTTCCGCTGGCGGATCGACTGGCTGTGCTGATTTCCGGCATCGTGAAGCGGCCGGTGCAGACCGGGGTGCTGGATATTCAGTTCTATCGCGACGATCTGAGCACCCATGGCGTGCGCCCGGTGGTGAGCGACGGCGAGATCGGCTTCGACGTGAACGGCCGCGATGTGATCCTGTGCGACGACGTGCTGTATACGGGGCGAACGATTCGCGCGGCGCTGGACGCGCTGTTTGCGCATGGTCGGCCGCAGCGGGTGCAACTGGCGGTGTTGATCGACCGCGGGCATCGCGAACTTCCGATTGAGGCCACCTATATTGGCAAGCATGTGCCTACCAGCAGCCGCGAGATTATTGAGGTAAAATTCCGCGAGGTCGACAACGACGAGCAGGTGCTGCTGGTTGAAAAGGTTGACTGATACCGATTAGAAATACGGCCCCTTCGCTTTTGATTTTTGTGTGCCCCTATGCCTTCGAACTCACTTTCGCCTCAGCGCGTGCTTACTACCCCTGCGATTCTTACGCCGCCTGAGCCGTTTTCGGCCGGCTCGATGCTCTCTTCGCGTGAACTTACGCCGGAGACGGTGAGCGCGATTCTCACTCTCGCCACGCAACTCGAATCGGAAGATCCGCTCAGGCGCGCCGAACGGCTGGCCAAGCGGCGGATCGCGCTGTTGTTTTACGAGTCCTCGACGCGGACGCGCACCAGCTTTGAGCTGGCGGCGAAGGGTCTGGGCGCGGATACTACGCTGGTTTCGAGTCTTTCGTCGAGCATTGAAAAGGGTGAGACGCTGAAGGATACCGGGCTGACGCTCAAGGCTCTCGGCGCCGAAGCGATTATTCTGCGCCATCCCAGCTCCGGCGCGCCGTGGCTGCTGGAGCGCGAGACGCGGCTGCCGGTGCTCAACGCGGGCGATGGCATGCATGAGCATCCCTCGCAGGCGCTGCTGGATCTGCGGACGATTTTGGCGCATCTGCGGCCGGGCGAAACTCAGGTCACGGCCGAAACGCTGGCTGGGGTGACGGTGGCGATCACAGGCGACATTCTGCACAGTCGCGTGGCGCGCAGCAACATGCTGCTGCTGCCAAAGGTGGGTGCGCGGGTGATTCTTTGCGGACCGAAAGAGCTGTTACCGGAGGTTGCGGCGCAGGCCGGGCCGGGGATTGCTATCGAGCGCAATTTTGAGCGGGCGCTGGCTGAGGCGCAGGTGGTGATGATGCTGCGCATTCAGGCGGAGCGGCTGGCAGGGTTGCAACTGGATCTTGAGGAATACAAGGCCAAGTATCAGCTTACCGAGGCGCGGCTGGCGGCGTTTGCTCCGAAGGCGCTGGTGATGCATCCGGGGCCGATCATTCGCGGACTGGAACTGACCGGCGAAGTGGCTGATGGCCCGCAGTCGGTGATTCTGGAGCAAGTGCATCATGGTGTGGCGATTCGGATGGCGCTGGTGTACCGCGCTTTGACTGTAGGGGTTGGCGCATGAGTGTGATTTTGATTAAAGGCGGCCATCTCATCGATCCCGCGGCAGGCGTGGACGGGCTGAAGGACGTGGTGCTCAAAGACGGGCGCGTGGCGGAGATTGCCGAGCCGGGAAAAAGCTCGCTGGGGAAGGGCAAAGCCGGCCCGGAGTTGCAGATTATCGACGCCAAAGGGCTAACGGTTGCGCCGGGGCTGGTGGATATTCATGTGCATCTGCGTGAGCCTGGCCAGGGGCACAAGGAGACCATCGCGACCGGGACGGCTGCGGCTGCGGCAGGCGGATTCACTTCCGTGGCGGCCATGCCCAACACGACGCCGACCAACGACACGCCGGAGATTACGCGCTGGATGCAGGCTCCGGAACGCGGCGCATCTGTCCGGGTGTTTCCGATCGGCGCGGCCACGCGGGCCATCAAGGGCGAGGTATTGAACGACTACGCGGCGCTCAAATCGGCCGGCGCAGTCGCGGTCACCGACGATGGGCACCCGATCCTCAAGGACAGCATCATGCGCGAGGTGCTGATCAACGCCACGCGGCAGGGACTGAGCGTGATTCAGCACGCGGAGGATACGCGGCTGACCGGCGGCTGCAGCATGAACGCCGGGGCGACGGCCTTCCGGCTGGGGCTGCGCGGCATGCCGCAGGAAGCTGAGTTTGGGCTGGTGGAACGGGATATTCGCCTGGTGACCGAGCTTTCGATGAACGGCAAGGGCGACAAGAACGGGCATCGTCCGCATCTGCATGTGGCGCATACTTCGACGGCGCAGGCGGTAGCGGCGGTTCGGCAGGCGCGGCGCAATGGATTGCGCGTGACCTGCGAGGTGGCACCGCATCACTTTCTGCTGACCGAGGAGCATGTGGGCGCGTACGACACGAATGCCAAGATGAATCCGCCGCTGCGCTCGGCTGCGGACCGGGATGCGATGATTCAGGGGATTCTGGATGGCGTGGTGGACGCGATTGCCACCGACCACGCGCCTCATGCTGCGTTTGAGAAGGAAGTCGAGTTCGAGCGCGCGCCGAATGGCATTACGGGACTCGAATCGGCGCTGGGGCTTAGTCTGCGCTGGCTGCATCAGGAGTGGAAGCTGCCGCTGGGCCGCGTGCTGAGCTTGCTGAGCGCGCAGCCGGCAGCGCTGCTCGGCCTGCGCGGGCGGGGGACTCTGGCGGTGGGCAGCTTTGCGGATGTGGTGATCTTCGATCCTAAGGCTGAGTGGGTTTTCCGTGCGAAGGATTCGCGGTCTAAGTCGAAGAATACGCCGTTTGACGGCTGGACGATGCAGGGCCGGGTGCGCTGGACGATCAGCGAAGGGCGCGTGATTTTTCAGGCTGCTACTGCGTAGACGCCGCGCCGAATTCAGGTTGGTGCGCATTACACTGGACTTGTTCTTTCCTTTGGAGGCCAGAGTGCCATTTCTCAAGTCCCTAAAACTCGATGGGATACTTTCGTTTCCGCCGGGTTCGGAGGCGATTCCGCTGACGCCGTTGAATGTGCTGATTGGGCCGAACGGGTCGGGGAAGTCCAATCTGATTGAGGGGATTGGATTGCTCCATGCGTTGCCGACTGGGTTTGCGCAGGCGATACGCGAGGGCGGTGGCGTTCGGGAGTGGCTTTGGAAGGGAGATGGAGATACTGCGGCATCGAGCTTAGAGGCCGAGTTAGAGCATAATGTTGACTTGAATCAACTTTTATACGGCCACGTACCTCTCGAAAGACCAGCAATCCGATACAGGATAGCGTTTGGTGCTCTCGGCCAACGAGTGGAGATTGCAGAAGAACTCATTGAAGACGCGACCCGATACGGCTCGGATGCCGGCGGAGGCCTCACCTACTACCGATTTGAGAGCGGGGAGGCAAACATCAGGGCAAAGTCCGTAGGAGCCCTGTATAGGACGGTGAGCTGGGAGCAGCGAAAGATTGAAGGAAGCGCTTTAAGATCAGATGAGTCTGTCCTAATGCAGGTGAGGGATTCGTCTGCCTATCCGGAGTTGACCGAGGTTGGTCGGAAATTTGGACAAATCCAGGATTTTCGTGAATGGACGGTTGGGCGGGGGGCCGAAGTTCGCAGGCCTCAGCCTGCGGATCTACCCAATGAATTTCTTCTTTCCGACTCGCGAAATCTTGGCTTAATCCTGAACCAGTTGGAACATTCAGGCGCGTGGTCCGAATTCAATGGCTACCTATCTCGCTTCCTACCTCGGTTTCAGCGATTTAGCACGCGTATTGAGGGCGGAACGGTGCAGTTTTACCTCCACGAGAACGGGATGAAGGCACCGATTCCCGCCACCCGCCTGTCGGATGGGACC
>Ga0182012_10006246_pt1 | contig 12171 bp, 11 predicted proteins | sample 612S2SmetaG_FD_120486 | JGI IMG/M metagenome (GOLD analysis project Ga0182012, IMG submission 120486) | Permafrost microbial communities from Stordalen Mire, Sweden - 612S2S metaG | ecosystem: Environmental > Terrestrial > Soil > Wetlands > Permafrost | place: Sweden: Stordalen | collected...
GCCGCCTGCGGCAAAACCACCGCCGCCGTCGCCATGCTCGGGCTGCTGCGTCCGCCCGGCCGCGTTCTGTCCGGCTCCGTCACGATCGATGGCCAAAACCTGTTCACCCTGAACCGGGAGGCGTTGCGCGCGCTGCGAGGCCGCGACGTCGGCCTGATCGTGCAAAGCCCGCGCGGCGCGCTGAACCCGTTGCTGCCGATCGGCCGGCAGATCGCCACCGTCTATCGCGCGCACAACAAGGTCACCCGCCGCGCGGCGCGCGAGCATGCCGTCGCCATGCTGCGCCGTGTCGGCATCAACGACCCCGAACGCCGCTATCACGCCTTTCCGCACGAAATCAGCGGCGGCATGGCGCAGCGCGTTCTGATCGCCATCGCGTTGAGTTCGCATCCCCGCCTTTTGGTGGCGGACGAGCCGACCAGCGGGTTGGACGTCACCATCCAGGCGGACTTCCTGGACCGGATGTGGCGCACGATCCGCGCCGCCGGCTCGGCCGTGTTGCTGGTCACGCAGGACCTCGGCGTGATCGCGAACTACTGCGACCGGTTGCTGGTGATGCAGGACGGCGCGGTGGTCGAGGAAAGCTCTGTCGCCGCTTTCTTCCGCGGCCCGAGACATCCCTACAGCCGCTCCATCCTGTTGATGCAGGCCGAGCGCGGCGCCGGCGCGATCGAGGCGCCCCCGGCCGACACGCCGCCGTTGGTCTCCATCCGCGGCTTGTTCAAACGTTACACCTTGCGCCGCACCCGCGCGGTGTTGCAGGCCGTCGGCGGCGTTTACCTCGACATCCGGCCCGGCGAGACACTGGGTCTGGTCGGCGAAAGCGGCTCCGGAAAAACCACTGTTGGGCGCTGCATTCTCGGGCTGGAGAAAGCCGACGAGGGCGAACTGATCTACCGCGAAACGAAAATCGATCTGCGGCAAGGCCTGCCGCGGGCGCTGCGGCCGAAGATGCAGATCGTCTTTCAGGATCCGTTCGACAGCCTGGACCCGCGCTGGAGTGTCAACGATCTTCTGGCCGAGCCTTTGGGCCTGCACACGTCGCTGCGCGGCCAAGCCCGTCAGGCGAGGATCGCGGAGTTGCTGTCCCTGGTCGGCCTGGAACCCGCGACGGCGGCGGCGCGGCCGCGAATGCTCAGCGCCGGGCAGCAGCAACGCGTCGGGATCGCCCGCGCGCTGGCCTGCGAGCCGGAACTGATCGTGCTGGATGAGCCGACTTCGGCGTTGGCTCCGGCGGCGCGCACCGCGATCATCCTGCTGCTGCGCGCGCTGCAACAGCGTCTGGGGATCGCGTATCTGTTCATTTCGCATGATCTGGCGACGGTGAAACATCTGAGCCATCGCGTGGCAGTGATGTACCTCAGCCAGATCGTCGAGCAGGGCGACCGCGACCAGATTTTTTCCCACCCGCGGCATCCTTACACCCGCGCCTTGCTGGCCGCGCACCTGGATACCGATCCGACGCGGCGGCGGCCGGATCATCCTCCGGCGATCCGGTTGGAGGGGGAAATCCCGAGCCCGGTCGATCTGCCGCCCGGCTGCTACCTGGCGGGCCGCTGCCCGGTGGCGCTGCCTCGTTGCGCGTCCGAAAAGCAAGATTTACGGGTGTTCGAGACGGGTCGTCTGGTGCGGTGCTGGCGCGCAAGCGAGCCCGATTTGTTTCCGGCGGAGATCGAACCATGACCACACCCGTTGTCCGGCCCAATCGGACCAAGGAAATTCTGGCATCCGGCGGACGCGCTCTGGGCGCGGTGATCGGCAGCGCGACGCCGGAACTGGTGGAAATCGCCGCCGTCGCCGGCTTCGATTTCGTCACCTTCGACGCGGAGCATGAGACGCTGGACGACAGCGACCTGACCAACTGCGTCCGCGCCGCCGAGGCGTTCGGCATCACCCCGATCTGCCGCGTCGCCAAGGACGCCGACCGCTTGTTGAGGCTTATGGATTCCGGCGCCCAGGGTGTGCATGTGCCAAGGTGTACGACGGTGGAGGATATGGAGCGGCTGGTCGAATGGACCCGCTTCCATCCGCGCGGTCAGCGCACGTTTTACCGTCTGGGCCGCGGCGGCAATTACGGGGAAGGCCTGGCGGACGACGAATGGTCTCGCCAGGCGGATGAGGCGATGCTGGTGGTGGCGATGATCGAGGAGGCCGCGGCGCTGGATCACCTGGACGCGATACTGGCGGTGCCGCATGTCGATGCGATCCATATCGGGCCGAAGGATTTGTGGCAGTCCCTGGGGATGCCCGCGGCCGAGGTGGTCGACGCGGCGGTCGCGCGCATCTCCAAGGCGGTGCACGTGGGCGGGAAGTATCTGAGTTTGCAGTTGCGGGCGGCGGGCGATGTGGATGGCCAGATCGCGCGGTGCGTCGCGTTGGGCGCGAACATGATCAGCGTGCCGATTTTGGGGTTGCTGGTCAGAAGCGGCACGGCGTTCGTCGCCGATCTGAAAGCCCGGCCGCGGTAACGGTTCCGCCACCCGGAATTTCGTCTGAACGCATGGTCCGTATCGGCGGGGAGTTCAGGGCACCGGCATCGACGATGAGTTCATGTATGCAAATCGATATCCCCGTCTGTTCACGCCCACCTGGCACCGGTCTTGCTTCCTTACCAGGCATCCCCGGATCAACACGGCAAGGAGGAGTCCAGGTCTCGCGGTACCGCGCAACCGTTTCGTCCCCTGAAGGAGAGGTCCATGGAAATCGGCGTATTTATTCCAATCGGCAACAATGGATGGCTGATCTCGACGACCTCCCCGCAGTACAAGCCCAGTTTCGAACTCAATAAGGCGATCGTGCGACGCGCGGAGCGGTATGGTCTGGACTTCGCGCTTTCAATGATCAAGCTGCGCGGTTTCGGAGGTGAATCGGAGTTCTGGGACTACAATCTGGAATCCTTCACCCTGATGGCGGGACTGGCCGCCGTCACGCGACGGATAAAGCTGTTCGCCTCGGTGGCGGTGTTGACCATTCCACCGGCGATTATCGCCCGCATGGCGGTCACGATCGACAGCATCGCCCAGGGTCGTTTCGGGATCAACATCGTTTCCGGCTGGCACGCGGCGGAATATGCCCAGATGGGCGTCTGGCCGGGGGAGCATTATTTCGCCGAGCGCTACGACTATAGCACCGAATATGTGCGGATCATGAAGGAATTGTGGGAATTCGGGCGGTCCGACTTCAACGGCAAGTACTTCAGGATGGAAGATTGCCGTTTGGGACCGACGCCGTCCCGGCCGATCGAAATCGTCAGCGCCGGACAGAGCGATCGCGGCATGCGGTTCGCCGCCGAGCACGGAGATTATGCTTTTTGCCTCGGGACCGGCGTGAACACGCCGACCGCGCACGCGCCCACGAATCAGCGACTGATCGACGCCGGTCGGCGCGCCGGGCGGGATGTCGGGACTTACGTGCTGATGATGGTCATCGCCGATGAAACCGATGAAGCCGCGATGGCGAAGTGGCGACACTACAAAGACGGCACCGACGTGAAGGCCCTGTCGTGGCTGTTCGATCAGGCGGGCGCGGACGCCACCGCGTCCGAGCATTCGACCGCCAGGGCGATGGTGGTGCCGGAGGGGGCGGTCAACTTCAACATGGGCACGCTCGTCGGATCGTACGCGTCGGTCGCGAGGATGTTGGATGAAGCGGCGGACGTCGCGGGCACCAAGGGCATCATGCTGACATTCGACGACTTTCTGATCGGATTGGATCAGTTCGGCCAGCGCGTTCAGCCGTTGATGCGAAGCCGCGGCCAGACAGAGCCGGCGGAACACCGGAGCCCATGGTGACGTGACCAGCCAACGACACATGCGGCTTGGCCTTTCGATGCGCTACCACGGTTATCATCTGGGCGCCTGGAGGCACCCCGATGTGCCCGCGGCCGGCACGCTGGACTTCAAATACTTTCTCAATACCGCGCGGTTGGCGGAGCGCGCCAAATTCGACATGGTATTCTTCGCTGACGGAATCGGCATCCGCGTACGCGATGAACCCGAAGGATCTCTCTGCCGTTCCCCCCAGACGGTTGAGTTGGAGCCTCTGACGTTGCTGTCCGCCATCGCGACGCATACCGAGGGTATCGGACTCGTGGCGACGGCATCGACGACTTACAATGAGCCGTATCACATCGCGCGCAAATACGCGTCGCTTGACCACATCAGTGGCGGACGCGCCGGTTGGAACATCGTCACGTCCTGGTCCGATGAGGAAGCGCGCAACTTCGGGCGGGACAAGCACCTGGACTACGACACGCGCTATGAAAGGGCGGCGGAGTTCGTCCAGGTCGTCACCGGCCTATGGAACAGTTGGGAAGACGATGCCCTGGTGCGGGACAAGGCCAGTGGCTTATACTTCGATCCCGGGAAATTGCATGTGCTGAACCACAAGGGGAAGCATTTCTCCGTACGTGGTCCGTTAAGTTCCGCGCCGACGCCGCAGGGCCGTCCGGTTCTGGTTCAGGCGGGCGCGGCCGAACAAGGGCAGGAGATCGCGGGCGCCCATGCCGACGTTGTGTATTCGATGGCGTTCGATGTTGGCGCGGCCCAATCCTACTACGCATCGATTAAAAATCGGGCGATAAAGTTTGGGCGCTCACCGGACGCGATCAAGGTGCTGCCTGGGTTTACGCCCTATGTCGGTCGTACCGAGGCGCAGGCGCGTGCCAAATACGACGAGATGCGCCGCTTGATCCATCCCAGGGTGGGTCTGGCCGTCCTGTTCAACAGCCTCGGCGATTTGTCCGCTTACCCGATCGATGGTCCGGTACCCGACCCCGGCGAGGATGTCCGCATTCGCAGTATCGGCGCCGGCCTGGTCGATATGGCGCGCCGCGACAACATGAGCATCCGCGATCTCTACGAGTTCATGGCGGCCGGCAACGGCGGGCGGGTTCTCGTTGGCACGGCCGAACAAATCGCGGACGACATGGAGGCATGGTTCAAGGAAGGCGCGGCCGATGGATTTAATATTTGTCCCTCGCATCTTCCCGGCGGATTACAGGACTTCGCCGATCTGGTCGTTCCGGAGTTGCGACGTCGTGGCTTGTTTCGTACCGAATACGAGGGCGCGACGTTGCGGGAAAACCTCGGCCTGCCGCGTTACGTCAACCCGCGCACGCGCGCTCCGGACGTTACGCGCGAACCCTAGAGACGCCACCTTTGCCGGCCGCCGCGCCGCCGACATGACGGAGCGGGTGGTTCCATTCGCCATCGCCAACGGGAAGGCATGGCTCGCGACCATGCCGGTGGATCGCGCGATCCGGATCGCTCTGGACGCCGGTCCTGGGACGCGGCCCGGCCTGCCGCGCGCGGTCGCCACGGTGGCGGCACTGGTGGGCGAACTGGAACAGACCCGCCGCCGCGGCCATGGCTACGCGGAGGCAGAGGAGGGCGTGGCGGCGATCGCGGTCACTGTCGGCGAACAGGATGACGCGCCCGGCGCGGACCTGGCGCTGACCGTGGACGTCACGGACGACGAGGCGCTGAGCAAGGCAGCCCAATACACCGTCGAGCAGGCTGGCCCGATCGCCGCTCTGGTTGTCAACGCCGGGATTCTGGGGCCGGTCGTCCCGGTCCGGCAGGCCACGCCGGCGGAAATCCGCCGGGTGCTCGACGTCAACCTGACGTCGGCGTTCCTGACGATCCGCGCGGTGGTCCCGCACATGCGGCGCAATCCGGCACCGGATCGCGGGCGAATCGTTTTCATGTCGTCCGTGCAGGCCAAAGAGGGTACCGCGCTGTCCGGCCCCTACGCGGCCTCCAAGGCCGGGTTGATCGCTCTGGCGAAGTGCCTGGCGAAGGAGTTGGCCGGGAAGGCATTCTGGTCAACGCCGTGACCCCCACCGTGGTGCGCACGGTGATGGAGCAATCGATTACCGCGGAACGCCGCGCCGATTTGTTGGCGCGGATTCATCTGGGGCGCTTCCTTGACCCCGATGAGGTCGCCGCGATGGTCGCATGGCTGTGCGGCCCGGAGTGTCGCTTTTCCAGCGGCGCGGTGTTCGATCTGTCCGGCGGCCGGGCGACGTCCTGAGCGCTGGGCGGCGCGCGTTCGCGGCGGGCGACCAGGCGGCGGATCGCTTCGGCCGGTGATGGCGTTCGTTCAGAACAGGCCTTGCAAATGGCCGGCGCCGTATCCGCCTGCGACATTCGCCAACGCGCGCAGCTGAACGAGTTCCAGGGTCAGGTCGGCGGATTTGCCGCAGTCGTCGGGACCGATCGCGGTGCGCGGTCCCGACCAGTGCACACGGAACGCCGGTGGGTGACTCAGTTCCTTGGCTTCGATCACCAGACTGCCGCCATATTGTGCCATGACCGACGGCATCAGGACGCATTCGCGCGTTTTGCCGTGCATGCCGGCGAGCGCCGTGATTCCCGGCTGCGACCAGTAACGCGGACCGTTGAGAGGGTCGAACGAGACGAGTTCGCCGACGCCGGGTCCGATTTGCGCGATCTCGCTGAACGACAGCAGGCAAACGAACAGCGACAGCGCCGAGGCGAGGATTGTCAGGATCGTTGTCAATCCGGATGCGTCGTCGGCGCTGTCCTCAGTGTGATCGTATTCATCCATCTGCGATCGGTCCTCGGTATTGGGCCAGGATGGGTGAGAGATAACAAGCAAGAATAATGCCATGTGACGAGCCTCCCGCATGGCGCCTGGCGTCGTCGCGATCGAAGAGTCGCTGGCCGTTCGCTGTTAAAAAGCCAACAGATTGTCCCGCAGCATCACGTGCTCGTACTTCGTTCGCACGACACCCAGTTTTTGCAGGGCGGGGACGAGGCCATCGACGACTTCGGAGATATAGCGCCGAGTGAATTCCGGATCGGTGACCAGAAAGCCGTCGCCGCCGACTTCGTCCATGATCTCCGCCATCTGCCGCGCCACCAGGTCGGGCGTGCCGACCAGATCGACATCCTTCAGGGAGCGTCCGGCGCGAATGATCTCACGCGGCGTTCGTCCGGAGTATTGCGCCGCGACCGTTTGATGCCCGTTGGAAGTCAGTGTCGGCAGCTTTTCATCCAGGTCATATTTGGAGAAATCGATTCCGGTCAGGCGGGACATGTGCGCCAGGTAAAACTCCTGATGCGTGTTGGATTCCTCGATGCGCGCTTGTTTGCGGGCGTTGGCGGTGTCCTGAAATTCGTCGATGATCGGCGCGATCAGGAACAGCACCTTGATATGATCGGGATTGCGTCCGAACGACACGGCCTGGGCGCGGATGTCGTCGCGAAACTCCTTCATCGCGGCGACGCTTCCGGCCGAGGAAATGATGGTTTCAGCCCAGCGCGCGGCGAAGGTACGGCCTCGGGCGGAGCCGCCGGCCTGACAAATGACGGGGTGACCCTGCGGGGAGCGTGGCGCGGCCAACGGCCCGCGGGAGCGAAAATACTTACCCTCGAAACGCAGCGGATGCACCTTGGTGGGATCGGCGAAAATTTCCCGCTCGCGGTCGAGCACCATCGCGTCGGGTTCCCACGAATCCCACAATTTTTGCACCAGTTCCACGTACTCGTCGGCCATCTCGTAGCGCTCATCGTGCGGATATTGGCGTTCGAGCCCGTAATTCTGCGCGCCGCCGTCGTTGCTGCCGGTGACGAGGTTCCAGCCGGAGCGGCCGTCGCTGACATGATCCAGCGTGTTGGTCAGCCGCGCGAGCATGTAAGGGTTGTACTCGGTCGTCGATAATGTCGTGATGATACCGATACGTGATGTCGCCTGGATCATGAACGGCGCCAGCACCGACGGGTCGAGTTTCGGGGAATCGACCGCGTAACGCAGGTACGTTTCGTGCGAATTTTTATAGGTGTAGGGAATGTTCGAGGAGTCCTCGATCATGACGTAGTCGAACGCCGCCCGTTCCAGCGACTGTGCCAGCGACACGAGCAGGTCCGGCTTGACCCAACTGGCGGCGTTCGGACCGCCCCAGGGCTGGCGCCATCCTTTGGGTCCGTAGCCTTTCGAAATGAACCAGGCGAGGTGAAAAGGCCGTTTCGACATGATCGTCTACCTTTTACAAGTTGCTTTCCGTGAGTTGTCCGACGCGATCGGCGGCGATGTCCGCCGGTCGCGCCAGATGGCACGCGGCCAGGTGTCCGGACCCGACGGCTCGCGGTGCAGGTTCCTGATCCGCGCAGACGGCAACCGCGTGGATACAACGCGGGCGAAATCGGCAACCGGCTTCGGTCGGACCCGACTCGATCGGCAGCACCGCGCGGGCACGCCGCGCGAGGCCGCGTGGCACCGCGTCGAGCAGCGCCTGGGTATAGGGATGCGAAGGCGCGCTCAGTACTTTGCCGGGGCTGCCGCTTTCCACCACCTGGCCGCCATACATCACCGCGACCTGATCGCAAATCCGCGCCACCACCGCGAGATCGTGACTGATCAATACGATCGTCAGGCCGAGCGACGCGTTGAGTTCGCGCAGCAGGTTGATGATCTGGCCTTGCAACGAAACATCCAGTGACGACACAGGCTCATCCGCCACCAGCAAAGACGGCTCCATCGCCAGAGCACGGGCGATACCGATGCGTTGCCGCTGGCCGCCCGAAAGTTCGTGCGGGAAACGGCCGAGAAACTGTGGATCGATGCCGACCTGATCCAGCAAGCCGGCGATCCGCGCGGCGCGCCGGGACCGCGGCACCCCGTGCGCGGCCAACGCCTCGGTCAGCGTGACGCGGATGCGTTTGCGCGGATTGAGCGAGGAATGCGTGTCCTGGAACACCATCTGCACACCCGCCCGGAACTCGCGGCGTTCCTGGGCGGACAGCGCGGGCAACGCCGTGCCGTTCCAGACGACCTCTCCGCCAGTTGGCTGCGTCAGTCCAACCATCAATCGCGCGAGTGTGGATTTGCCGCAGCCGCTCTCGCCGACCAGGCCCAGGATGACGCCTTCGGGGATGGGGAGGGTGACATTATCGACGGCGTTGACGTCGCGCGAGCGGCCGCGAAGCCGGTCCAGAATGCCCCGCCGCAGCCGGTAGGTTTTGCGCAGGTTACGCAACAGCAACAACGGTGCCGCGTCGGATTGCCTGGCGTTATCGTGCGATGTGGGCATACGGGCGGTCATGACGCGGCCAGAAAGCAGGCGGCCATTTGCTCGCCGCGCCATCGCATCGGCGGGTCCTCGGCGCTACAGCGCGGTTCGGCGACTTCGCAGCGTGGCGCGAAGGGACAGCCGGATGGCAACGATCCGATGCGCGGCGGCAGGCCGGGAATGGTCGGCATCGCGCCGCGGCCGCCGTCAAGGCGCGGGACGCAACGGATCAGTTGGCGCGTATAAGGATGGTTCGGCGTCGCGAACAACGTTTCCACGCCGCCGCTCTCGACCACGCGTCCGGCGTACATCACGGTGACCCGGTCTGCGATCTCCGCCACCAGTTCCAGATTGTGACTGATGAACAACACCGCGATCCCGAACTCATTCCGGATCCGGTCGATCAGTTCCATCACCTGCGCCTGCACCGTGACATCCAGCGCCGTCGTCGGCTCATCGGCGATCAACAGGCTGGGATTCGACGACACAGCAAGGGCGATCATGACCCGTTGCCGCATGCCGCCCGACAATTCGTGCGGATAAGCGCGCAACCGTTCTTTCGGAAACGGAATACCCACCAGCGCGAGCAATTCTTCAGCCCTGGTCTGGGCTTGCCGCCAACTGACCGATTGATGCGCGCGGATCGCGTCGCCGAGTTGACGGCCGATCGGCAGCGCCGGATTGAGCGCTGTCAGCGGATCCTGAAAGATCATGCCGATCTCGCCGCCACGCAACCGGTTCATCTCGGAGTTGTTCGCCTCCATCAGGTCGCGGCCGCGGAATGTCACGCGCCCGCTGGTGATGGCGGCGCCGGGCGGCAACAGGCGCATCACGGCCAACGCGGTGATGCTTTTGCCGGAGCCGGATTCGCCGACAAGGCCAACGACCTCGCCCGGTTTGACGCGCAGATCGACCCCGCGCACGACATCGCGCATCTGGTCGCCGGCGCGGAAACCGACATGCAAACCTTCAACGCGCAGCAGATCCTGATCCGTCATGCGGTCAGTGCCGAGGTGCTGTGACGCGGATCCAGCGCGTCACGCAATCCGTCGCCCAACAGATTGATCGCGACGACGCTGAGGGAGATGCAGGCACCGGGGAACACGGACAGCCACCACTCGCCGCTGAACAGATAATTCCGCGCGTCGGCCAGCATGTTTCCCCAGCTTGGCCATGGCGGTTGCACGCCCAGGCCGACGAAACTGACCGAGGCCTCGATCACGATGCCGATCGCCAGCAGCAGCGTGGCCTGCACGATCACGGGCGACAGACAGTTCGGCAGCACGTCGGAGAGCATGATGCGAAGGCCGCTGACGCCTTGCAACCGCCGCGCCGCGACATAATTCGCGCCCGCCTCTCCAAGCGCCGTCGTGTAAGTGATGCGGGCGAGGGTCGGGATATACAGCACGCCGAGCAGCGCGAGCAGCTTGACCTCGTTGCCGAACGTAAATCCGGCGATATGGACGGATCCGACGCCCAGAATGCCGACCAGGGCGATAGCCCAGATCAGCAACGGAATCGAGGCCATCGCGTCGAGGACGCGCATCAATGATTGCTCCAGCCAACCGCCGCTGAAGAAGCCGGCCAGCAAGCCCAGACCGACCCCGCCGCAACCGCCGATGAGGACCGCGAGCGCGGAGACCTCCAGCGACGCGCGGCCGCCCCAGATCACCCGGCTCAATACGTCGCGCCCATTTTGATCGGTGCCGAACAGGTGCGCCGCGTCGGGTGGCGACAGCGCGTTGAGCATATCGACCTTCAGCGGATCGAACGGCGCGACCCAGGGTGCCGCGAGCGCGTCCACGATCAGCAGGAACATCAGGCAGGCGCCGATGAAACCACCGGTGCCGCCGCACGCCGAGATAACGCGTGCCATCATGCCGCGGCCATTGCGATGCGTGGGTTCAACCAGGCGTTGGCGATATCCGCGGCGAGGTTGGCCAGAATGAAGACGAAGGTGAAAACCATGACCACGCCTTGCACCAATGCGAAGTCGCGCTGCTGGATCGCGGTCAGCAACGCGCGCGAGAGGCCGTTGATATTGAACACCGCCTCGATGATCAGTGCCCAACCGAACATGTAGCCGAAGGACATGCCGGCGATGGTCACCACCGGAACCAACGCGTTGCGCAAGGCGTAAATCAACACCCGCCAGCGCGCGAGACCGGTGGCGCGCGCCGTCCGCATATAGTCCTGACCGAGCACATCCAACAGGCTGGAGCGCGTCATGCGGCTCAGCACCGCCATGTAAAAGATGCCAAGGCAGAACGTTGGTAGGACGATGGAGTCAAGATGCGCCAAAAACCCGGCCGACAGCGGCGTAAATCCACCAGGCGGAAACCATTCGCGATCGACCGCGAACGCCATGATCAGGATCAGGGCGAGCCAGAAACCCGGGACCGACACGCCCAGTACCGCCACCAGCCGCACGCCGTAATCGACCACGGTATCGCGCAGCAACGCCGACGCGGTACCCGCCGCCAACGAGAAGACGCAGGCGAACACGAACGCGACAACGACCAGCTCGAACGTCACCGGCAGGGTTTTCGCGATTTCATCGCCGACCGAGCGGCCGGTTATGAACGACCGTCCCAGATCGCCATGCAGAACGATGCCCGAGACCCACCGCGCGTATTGCACGCCAACCGAACGGTCGAGCCCATGATCCCGCTCAAACTGCGCCACCTGATCCTCGGTCGCGTCCTGTCCCAGCACGATCCTTCCTGGGCTGTCCGGAATGGCGCGCGTCAGCAGAAACAGGCACGCGCTGACCAGCAACAGCGACAGCAGCGAGAACCCCGCGCGGCGCGCCAGCATGCCGCCCATCAGCCGAGCGCCACGTCATGCACGTTGACCGTCAGACCGCGGCTGGGTTTGAAATCTTTCACCCGGTCGCGCCACAAATTGGCCGCCGCGAAATAACCGATCCAGGTGTAATAAGAGGAGTCGGCCATGCTGCGAAACAGTTTGGCGTAGACAGGCTTCAACTTCTCGCGGTCGGTTTCCGCGAAGGCGATCTTCAACGCCTCGGCCACGTCGGGATCGACGATATTACCGGACACTTTCGACATGAAGCTGGCGGCGGTGAAGTTGGTCATCAGGAAGTAGGTCGGTTCCCCCGGCGACATGAAATTCGC
>Ga0182012_10006248_pt1 | contig 12171 bp, 8 predicted proteins | sample 612S2SmetaG_FD_120486 | JGI IMG/M metagenome (GOLD analysis project Ga0182012, IMG submission 120486) | Permafrost microbial communities from Stordalen Mire, Sweden - 612S2S metaG | ecosystem: Environmental > Terrestrial > Soil > Wetlands > Permafrost | place: Sweden: Stordalen | collected...
GCCTTTGCGTTCGTCGCTCACCGCCGTCACGCAGCAGGGTTGGTCTGCCAGCACGCTGCGCAACACTTCTTCCACTTTGCCGTGCGGCACCATTTCACCGCCGATTTTGCTGAAACGAGATTGGCGGTCCACGATTCGAATAAAGCCATCGGCATCCATGATGACGATATCGCCGGTCACGTACCAGCCATCGCGAAACGCCGCAGCAGTTTCTTCAGGCTTGTGTAAATAGCCAATCATGCGATTCGCGCCGCGCACTAGCAAGATTCCCTCTTCCCCGTGCGCAACAGCCTCGCCGGTTTCCCGATGAATCACCTTAGCCGCCACGCCGGGAACCGTTTGGCCCACGCTGCCCGCGCGCATGCCGATCTGCGTAACGCCCGATTGTTCGCGATCGGGCACGTTGACCGAGATGACGGGAGACATTTCAGTAGCGCCGTAACCTTCGAGCAACGGGAGACCGAACTTTTCTTCGAACACCTTAGCCAGCGCCGGCTGTAGCTTCTCAGCACCCACCAACACATGCTTGAGGGAAGCGAACTGTTCTTTCGTGCAGGCGCGAACATATGCCTGGCAGAACGTAGGCGGCGCGGGCAGGAACGTGGCCTTGGTCTTTTCAACCAGTTCGCCCAAACCCTTCGCATCGAGCGGAGATGCGTGATAGGCCGCGCTCGCGCCATGCAGCAGCGGGAACCACAAAGTGTAAGTGAAGCCGAAAGAGTGGAATAACGGCAAGACGCCGGCAATGGTGTCTTGCTCGTTGACTTGAAATAAGTCATGCACCGAACTGGCATTCGCAATCAAGTTGCGATGAGACAGCATCACTCCTTTGGGTGTTCCGGTACTGCCACTCGAGAACAGGACCGCGGCCAGATCGTCAGATTTGATACCGCTCGGCGCAAGCCAGCGAACCGGCAGGATGCGCGCGGCCACGAAAGCAGCCACTTGCGCAGGCTTAGCGAATTGCAAGGCCTGTTCGGCGAATTGCATTTCAGGCCGGCGGTCGAGCTTCGCTTTCTCCAAAAACTTTTCGGAGGTATAGATGGTCTTGAGATCGCACTGGCTGAGCGCGCTTTCGAAGGCGTCGCGGCCAACGGTAAAGTTCAGATTGACCGGTACCTTACCCGCAAGCACGATCCCCAAGTTGATGATGGCGCCGGCCGTAGAAGCGGGCAACATCACGCCGATCATCTTCTCTTCTTTGTGTTGGTTCCGCAGGCGGCGCGCCAACAACCAACTGGCGGCCAGCGCTTCGCCATAAGTCAGCGTGCGGCCGCTGGAATCGGTCATCGCGCGATCACGCCAGTGACGGCGAGCGGCTTGGATAAACCGTGTGGCCAGTGTCTCATGCGCGCGCACGTCACTTGCGGCTGTATCCGCCGCCAATTCAGAGACAACCTGCCGCACTTCCGCTGCTTTGGGCGCATGCATTGGGTTACCAAACGCAACCGTGACAGGGCAGGACCAAGTTCGCAGCGAGCGCCAAAAATTCGCCCGGCTATCCAGACTGAAGATGCTGCCCCAAACGCCGCCTAAATGCACGGGGATGACGGGCACATCAATGCCTTGCACAATTTTTTCGAGCCCGCGATGAAACTCCGCCAGATTCCCCGTGCGCGTCAACGACCCTTCCGCAAAGATGCAAACCACATGGCCCTGTTGCAGCTGTTCGCGAGCGGCGGCAATCGTATACACAATGGCGCGGCGCGTGCCATCCGGTACGCGAATAGCGTGAATCCATTTGAAGATGGCCGGGAATTTGTCATACCAGGATTGATAGACCATGAACCGCGTGAAACGATGAACGCAGGCGTTGATTAGAAAGCCATCCACGAAGGTTACGTGATTCGCCACCAGCAGAGCGGCCCCACGCTGCGGAATGTTTTCGGTATTCAGAACGCGAATGCGGTAAACGGTATGCGTGAGCAGCCAGACCACGAAGCGCGTGGTGAAATCCGGCACGATTTGGAACGAAAACACGGCGGCTACCAGCGTCATCACACCTGCTAACGCAATGATGTGCGCGGCGCTCATATGCAGATAGTGCTGGCACAGGAAGGAAACACCGGCAGCGGCCATCATGCCGATGGTATTCACGATATTGGCGGTGGCGATGACTCGGCCTTTTTCATCGGGCTTCGGACGGTGCTGCAAAATAGCGTTCAGCGGAACAATGAACAATCCGCCCATGCCGCCGATGATGATCAGCCAAAGCGCCGCAAACGGCAACGTGTGCACAAAGTGCGAGAACACCAGCGCGCCTATGCCCATACCGAACGCGCCCACCGGCACTAAGCCCGGTTCCACTTTCTGCCCGGAGAGCCGCCCGGCTAACATGCTGCCGAGACCGATGCCAATGGCCAGACTCGCCATCAGCAAACTCGTATTTTGCGCGTTAGCGTGCAACGCTTCCGCACCAAACAAAAGCAACAGGATTTGCAACAGCGCACCGAGAAACCAAAAATAGGTTGTGCCCAGTACCGTGATGAACAACGTACGATCAGCCGCTAAACCCGCAAAGCCGCGGATCGAGTCGCCAATCGGGTTCCAAGTCCAGCCCCGCTTGGCAACACTCACCGGAGTGCGTGTCATGCGAATACCCATGGCCGTACCAACGATGGCGACGGCAATCAGCACCAGACCGATAAAGGTGGGCTCGTGTTTCCATCTGTCCACCAACAAACCGCCACCCACCGTCCCCAGAATGATGGCGACAAAGGTGCTCATCTCAAGCAAGCCGTTCGCACGCGCCAGATGTTTTTCGCCCACCAGTTCCGGCACGATGCCATACTTCGCCGGACTAAAAAACGCCGCCTGGGTAGCCGTGAAGAAGAGCACCGCTAGCATCCAATTAATATTGAGGCTGCGCAATGCAAACAACGCGAACACCATCGCCACAATTTCAATCGCTTTCGTAAACAGCACTACGCTGCGTTTCTCAAAGCGGTCGGCCAGTTGTCCGGCATAGCTCGCAAAAATGAGGAACGGCGCAAAGAAGATGAGGCCGGCCAGTTCCAGATAGTCACCGCTGTGCTCCTGCCCAAAGAGGACGACCGCCAGCAGCGAAACCACAATCTTGTACATGTTGTCGTTAAAGGCGTTGAAGAACTGCAGCCACAGGAACGGCTGGACTCCCGGAACCTTCAAGACTTCGCGATAACTTCCTTCAGTATGCATGTACTCCCTTAGTGCAAAATGCTGGCCAAACTGGTCGCTCCAGCCAGGTCAATGGTTTAGCAGAACAAGATCGGCGTGTTGTTGCGCCGGCTGTACATTTAATGAACAAGCACATACAATGAATGAACCATGGCCTTTCTGAGCGCGGCGAATCGATCCTTCCTGCGAGCCGTATCCCATCTACTGTACGCCAATCCGTTCCTCCCTGAAATGGTGACGTTTGAGCGTCAAGCGTTGCGCGCCGAAATGATCGAAGAAGATCCGCTATGGAGCGCCTCGGTCAGCGACCCCGACCGCGTACGGGCCAACACCTGGCTGATCATGAAGCGCTTGAGCCCGCTTGTGAAAACGCTGCGTGCGTCGCTGGCACATGGCGAGGCGGCCAACCCAAACGATCTTACGCTCTACGAAGACGGCCTGCTCTATTACTTCTATTACAAGCACTACCAGCAACTGGTGCAGGCTACGTTTCACAGCAAAGCGCGCGACAAAGATCGCTGGGCCTTCTATCGAGATTATTGCGATGAATGGAAATTTTACTTTGAGCTTTCGAATGTGACCTTTCCGTCGGGCCACCAAGCGCGGCACACGTTTGCTTGCTACTTCCAGATCGTACGCGCGTTTCATCATATCTTTGACCAGATCATCGGCAATTCAGGGCCAGCGGCACGCCTGAGGGCATCGGTATGGCAGTCGCTCTTCACGCATGACATACGGCGGTATCGGCGCACGCTCTTCGGACGCATGAGTGAATTTGCAACTTTGATCACCGGGCCATCGGGCACCGGCAAAGAGTTGGTGGCGCGTTCGATTGCGATGTCGCGTTATGTGCCGTTCGACGAAAACAAATTGGCGTTCGAAGAAGATCCGCCGAGTCTATTTTTTCCGATCAACATTGCGGCGCTGCCGGGAACGCTGGTGGAATCGGAGTTGTTCGGCCACAAGCGGGGCTCGTTCACCGGCGCCGTGCAAGACAAGCGCGGCTGGTTAGAGGCTTGCCCGCCGCTGGGCGCGGTTTTCCTGGATGAGATTGGCGATTTGGATTTGGCCATTCAGGTAAAGCTGTTGCGCGTGATTGAGACACGAAGTTTTCAGGCGGTGGGTGAAGGCTCGGCGCAGTTGCACAAGTTCGAAGGGAAGTTGATTGCCGCAACGAATCAAAATTTGGAACGCGCCATTCGCAAGCGAACATTTCGTGAAGACCTATATTACCGGCTCTGTTCCGATCAAATTGCGACGCCTTCCTTACGCCGGCAGATGGACGAATCGCCGGGAGTCCTGAAAGATTTGATTCTGTTCATGGCTCGGCGTGTAGCCGGGAGTGAAGGGAATCTGCTGGCCGAAGAGGCGCTGGCTTGGGTGGAAACAAATCTCGGCGCGGATTACGCGTGGCCCGGCAATTATCGAGAGTTGGAGCAATGCGTGCGCAATATTCTCATCCGCAAGGATTATCAACCGCAGCGAGTGCCAGCGGCGCGCGCGAAGAAGGACGATCTCTTCAGCAGCGCTCGCGAGGGGACAATGACAGCCAATGAATTACTAATCCGCTATTGCACTTTGGTGTATGGGCAAACCGGTAGTTATGAGGAGACAGCGCGACGGTTAGAGATTGATCGGAGAACCGTCAAGGCGAAGGTGGATGAGGGCGAGTTGAGAAGGTTAGAGACGACAGCAAACTGAGTGGCGCAAGCATCAGATGTTGAGTCTCAGGAGTCTTGCGTTCATCCTATACTCGGCGATACGGCGGGCGCGCGCCCTGTCCTGCGCTGTTCTCCATTGCTTTCCCGACAGAACAAAGGCGAATATTATCGGCAAGAACACGCTCATAAGTATGCTCGCCAGCAGCGCCAATCGAACAGCAAATCCTATCGAATCCATATGACATCCTCCTACTAACACTCTACAATTTCCCCTGGCTCATGTCACGCGCCGGCGAATCTAGAGTTGTCGGCGCGCAGTCTGGTAATGTCGGTCTTCGATTCGCGGACCAACCAGTATCCGGTTTTGCGAAACGTCCGCGCGTAACCTACGCCGAGCATATTCTCGACCAGTAGCGTCTAGTTCTCCGGTTCGCACCTTGATCGCGAAGACTGATTCCATTTCGACCAACGACAATCTCGAAATTAATCTTCGTGCGCTGGGCTGCGCGATGAGAGCCGCTAAGAAGTCCGATCCAGCTTCCTGGTGATAAAGCTTGGCGAGGGCACTCGTATCGATGAAATAGTTTGCCACTAACTAATCGTTCGGCTGCTAAAAGCGTTCATCCCGTGAGGCAATCACCGCATCGGCGAGCGAGCCCTTAATGGACGATGTCGCTCTTTGGACCTGATCTAGGGTGATATCGTCCCTCTTAGAGGCTTCCGACTCTTCTGATTCGAAATATCCAGAAACGTCCCCGGCGGGCACCCGCACTTCGGCGATGCTCAGGAACACATGTTGACGATTCTCCAGCCCAAGATTCTCCAACGGCCGGAGCACTCCGTTTTCATAAACAGCTTCGAATGTCATTGGCTCCTAATTTGAGTGTATCGTCACTCGTCGATCTTCAAAACTTCTCCTCCAATTCCATATGCGCCTTCACTTCCTTCTTATCCCGCCAAACCGGGCGCAACTTCCGCGCCGCCAACAACGGTAACTGATCCTCCAAATGCGGCGAACCATGCTGGCTCGCATTGCCATAACTCAGCAAACAATTCACCCGCTGCGCCTTCGCGAATTCGATCGCACACACGAACGTCTCCCCGCTCGACGCGTAATGCTTATTCCCTTCCTTGCGCCCAAACTGAAACGTGCGAAACACACCCACCGACCCATCGCCGCCATTCGCGGGCAGATCGGCGTTGCCACTAGCGAAGCGATACACGTCTCCCCAAGGCACATCAATCGCCCCATACAGCTTCCGGCAAGTCTGCGCGGCCGACGCCAAATGCTTCACCGCCTCCCCCGGATTCGCCAACCCATAAAACGAATCCAGCGGTGCCGCCGGATTCCAAGGTACCCGCAGCAACGGATTCATCGCGTGCCCCGCGAAATAATCCTCATAGAACAACTGGAACAACACCGCGCCCCGGCTATCCGCATTTGCTTCGTGGTTCCATTTCCCCAACAGCGCCGCAGCCGCCATCACATCCGGGTCACTCGAACTCGCCGCCGCCTTCAGCAAATCCGGCAGAACCGCATCCGCCAATTCCATCCGCGTCGAATGCTTATCCGCCACCATCTGGTCATAGCTGATCAACTTGTCCTGCGTAATCATATGCAGCGATCGCATGGTACGAAAACTCGGCGGGCTGGCAATACCCGGCGCCACATACGCCGGATATTTCGCAGGGTCCAGCGTCGGAATCGTCGTGGTCCAAGGCGGCTCGTTCGTGTTCTGATTAAACCCGCTCGCCGGATCAATCGACTTCGGCAGTTCCTCAAACGACAAATAATTCTTCCACAAAGTCTGCGACGTATCGCCCGGCACAATTTTCGACCAGTACGTCCAGTCACCCGAAGCGCGCTTCGGCACCAGCCCGTCAAACACCAGCATGATGTGGCCATCCGCATCCGCATAGTTCGCATTCCACATGGGCACCGACATAAAGCGCAGCGCCGCTTTGAACTGCTCCAAATTCTGCGCCTCGCCCATGCGGAACCATTGCTCCAACATCTTCGGACGGTCCAAACCCGCCACCCGCATCGCAATGGTCAGGCCCTGCGCATCATAAACAACCGGACCATGCACGCTGCGCCGGATCTCGAGCGGCACTTCATGGAACGAACCATCCGCCTGCTTCACCTTGATCACCTTGCTCTGATGCTCAAACGGCAGCAGCTTCCCGTCAAACTCATATTCCCCATCACGCACCGTGAGCCGGTAGAAATCCACCGTGTCAATCGTGTTCACCGTGCGCCCCCAACCCGCGTGCCGATTGAATCCCACCACCGGAACCGGGAACCCAATCTGCGGCGCGCCATACAGTTCGTAATCAGGCGCAGACAGATGCACTTCCATGTATCGATAAAAGGTTTCGCCCCATGCCAAATGCGGGTTGATGATCAGCATGGCATTGTGGCTGGCGCTATGCGAAGGCCCGATCGCCCAGGTGTTCGAACCCGGAATCCCTTCGGGCGGATCGGGCAGACGAAGATCCGCCGTCTTGCCCAAATACGCGTCCACTTCCCGCTTCAAACGTTCACGTGAACCCATGTACATGTAGTGCACCGCCCGCAGCGAATGCCCCACCACATCCACCCCCGAAACGGGCAAAACACAACGGTACTCAGGCGCAATACTCTCCGGGTGGGCTTTAGCAAAATCGTTGATCCCGCGCGCGAAAGCATCCAAGTATGTGCGGAAAGTCGGATCTTGCGCGTCGTACCACACCTGCGCCCGTTCGGGCACACCGTTCACTTGCACCCACCGATCAAGACTCAGATATTTGTCGCCCCAGTACTCAGCCGCACGCCCGCGCGATTCACCATAAAGGAGCAGCAGCAGATCGGCCTGGTTGCGCATTTGCGCCCAACCGTGGGCATAAAACATCGATTCCCGGTTGGCGGCATAAATGTGCGGAACGCCGAAGGTATCCCAGAGGATTTCGGTTTTCTGAGCGGAGAAGGCTGGAATGGTGAGTAAAGCTACCGCAAGGAATCGGCGCATGGATTCCCGTAGCTTAGCAAGAAACCGAGCGCAGTGTGCCGGTTATTTCGCGCCGCCCACGGGCCAACCGTCCGACTTTTCCAGATCGTGAAAGGCCTTCGAAATCTGTTTGGCCAGCTTGGCATTGAAGGTCTTCTTATCGTTTAGCTCTGAGGCAAACGCCTGCCAGAGATCGACAAAGTGACGGGCTTTCGAATAGAATTCCTGAATGGCGACAGCCTCTTTGGCTGTGTCGGCTTTCTTGCCATCATCCGGACTGAGTGCCCATTTTTCAAAGGCCTCCTGCTTAATCCGACGCTCCATCTCACTATCGCCCGGAAGCGACTGCCGGGGGATGCCCGGCGCCTGCGCCCAGACAACCTGAGAACAAACTAGAAGTGAAACCGCTAATACTTTTCGCATCACAACGCTCACCTTTTAAGTGGGAATGAGTAGTTGTTTGTATCATCGGCCGACGCGCTATTTCACTACACGAAATTCGTTGCCAACAATTTCACGAGCACTTTTTTCTACACCCGCACCCGTTCCGGTCTGTTCCAGCGGCAGAAGTGGAAAGAGTAACTCGGCCACCCGGTAAGACTCCTCCAAATGCGGATACCCGGACAGAATAAAAGTCTCAATTCCGAGATCGGCATATTCCAACATTCGCTTGGCCACCGTTTCCGGATCGCCCACCAAAGCCGTGCCCGCCCCACCCCGCACCAGCCCCACGCCGGCCCATAGATTCGGGCTGATTTCGAGCTTCGACCGGTCGCCCGGATTCAGTGCCGACATACGCTTTTGTCCCACCGAATCAAAGCGTTCTAAAGCCTTGCGCGAACGGGCTATGGCATCGTCATCCACATATTGGATCAGGTCATTCGCCGCCTGCCAGGCCCGCTCATTGGTCTCTCGCACAATGATGTGAAGCCGAATCCCGAAGCGCATCACGCGCCCGGCCGCCTCCGCCTTCTTGCGAACTTCCGCAATCTTTTCCGCCACTTGCGCCGGAGGTTCGCCCCAAGTCAAATACAGATCCACCTGCCGCGCCGCTAAGTCAATCGCGGCCGGAGACGACCCGCCAAAATACAACGCTGGATGCGGCTTCTGAACCGGAAGATAGATGATCTTCGTCCCTTCCACATGGATGTGCTTGCCCTTGAACGTCACCGTCTCACCCGCCATCACTCGCTTCCAGACATTCAGAAACTCCTCAGTCACTTCATAGCGCTCGTCATGCGTCAGAAATACACCGTCCCCTTTGGCTTCTTCCGGGTCGCCGCCCGTCACTATATTAATGATCAGCCGGCCGTCCGAAAACCGATCGAACGTCGCCGCCATCCGAGCCGAAACACTCGGCGACATCACGCCCGGCCTCAGCGCCACCAGAAATTTCAAGCGTTGGGTCACAGGCACCAGCGTCGACGCCACCACCCAGGCATCTTCGCAGGAATTGCCGGTAGGCAAAAGGACTCCTTCAAAGCCAAGTTGATCCACCGCTTGGGCAATCTGTTTGAGATAGCCATGATCGGTCTGTCGCATTTGGTTGCTGGAAGCGAGATATCGGCCGTCGCCTTGTGTAGGAATGAACCAGAAGAGTTTCATGTATGTTTGTGCAATTTACTGAAGTACAACGGGTTTCAGCCGCTGACTCACGAAGAAAAGTAGAATAACACCCGCCATTGGCATCACGGCCGCTAAGGCGAAAACCGGCGCATACGAAACTTTGTCGGCCAGTATGCCCGTGAGCAGCGGGAAAAGCACGCCAGACAGGCCACCGCAGATGCCGTGCAAGCCTGTGACACGCCCCACAGAAGGGTCGGGAAACATGTCGGGCACAACTGCGAACATATTCGCCGAAAGAAAAGTATGGCCGAACAGTGCCACCGCGATCATGACCAGGCACAGTCCCGCGCTTGGCGCATAGTAAACCCCGAAACTGGCCAGGCACAAAATCGCGCCCAAATACATAGTGAGTTGGCGCGCGCCCGGCACCGAAACATCCCGTTTCAGCAGCCACCCGGCCGCCAGGCCTCCCGCCAATGAGCCCACGCCCCCTGCAATGAATGGGATCCCACCCACCAGCGCTACTTGCTTCATACTGAAGCCGCGAATGGTCACCAAGTAGTCGAAGATCCAATACCAATAGAACTGCGCCACCGGACCTACCAGAAAACGGCAACCCATGATTGCCCAAGTCTGGCGATGCTGCAGTAAGTCCAGGCTCGGCGGAAAATCTTTCGCCCCGGCGGCGTGCCCGCGGCAATACTTCAGCCACAACGGCACCCAAAACAACGCCAGCAGCGCAGGCACTAGAAACGCCCAACGGTATCCCACTTTCGCCGCCAGATAGACCACCAGCGGCGGCGCAACAATCGCGCCAATCATACTGCCACTGTTAAAAAAGCCAATCGCAAAGGCGCGTTCCGCCGGCGGGAACCACGCGCCCACCGTTTTCACGCCGCCCGAATAATTTCCGCATTCGCCGGTGCCCATCCAATAGCGCAACGCCCCCAACGAAAAGCCCGACTTCGCAAACCCATGCAGCCCCGTGGCAATCGACCACCAAATCACCGCGCCCGCCATCCCCAGCCGCACGCCCCAGCGGTCCATAATCCACGCCATGGGAAATTCGCCGCTCATCATGCCGAACTGAAAAGCCGACGCAATGCGGCCATACACCGTGCGCGAAAGATGCAGCGTTTCGCGAATCTGCGGCGCCAAAACCGACAGCGTCTGCCGGTCAATAAAGTTGATCGTCGTAATGCCAAGCAGCAGCGCCAGAATCAACCAACGGCGCTTGTCGCCCTTTGCAGCGGGCACTTCAGCGGCGGAAACAGGTTTGGCGGCAGCGGCAGACATTCCCGGCTTTGAGTCTACCAACTCGATAGGGATTAAGATGCTATCTATGGCTCCTAATCGCCGCCAATTTCTCACCGCAGGAACAGCAGCTCTCACCGCCACCTCGTATTCGCGCATCATGGGTGCCAACAGCAGAATCGGTTTAGCGCTCATCGGCGCCGGCCGGCGCGGCACCGAAGTAGCCAAAGCCTTCGTGGCCGACGAGCGCGTGCAATTGCGCTGCATCTGCGATATCTATGATGTCCATCGCGAGCGCGCCGTTGGCATTCTAGGCAAAGCTAATACGACCGCCGCGCATGAAGACGCGCTGGCTCAAAGCGATGTCGACGCAGTCTTGCTCGCCGTTCCCGATCATCTGCATCTCACGCTCGGCGAAGCCGTACTCGCGGCGGGCAAGAATCTCTACATCGAAAAACCCACCGTGCATCGCTGGCACGAACGCCTTGCCTTGAAGGTCGCGCTCGAGCAATCGGGCAAAGTTCTGCAATGCGGCACGCAACAACGCAGTGGCGCGCATTACCAACGAGCGAAGCAAGAAATCTTCGGCGGCAAGAAACTAGGCCAAGTTCTTTTCGCCCGCGCCGTGTGGAGCAACTTCCCCTGGCAAAGCCGCCACATTCAGCCACAGCCTAAGCCCGAGACTCTCGATTGGAACCGCTTCTTAGGCCCCGCACGCAAAGTCCCGTATGAAACCGTGCGTTATGATTCGTGGCGCTACTTCCCCGATTATGGCGGCGGCGTGCTCGCCGACATTCTCACTCACTGGGCCGACGTCGCGCAATGGATGCTCGATGACGCCGCACCCGAAAGCGCCGTTGCTGTAGGCGGCGTTTACGCTTTCCCCGACGGCCGCGAAAATCCCGACACCGTCAACGCCATCGTCAAATACCGCAACTGGAACTTGAGTTTTGAATCGTCAGTCACATCTATCAGGAACGATAACCCCTCGGTTTTTTTTGAGGGCACGGAAGGCACGCTCGATCTGGCGCGCAGCGGTTACACCTTTACGCCCAACAAAGGGGAACCCGTGCACGTCGCCGCCGAGGGTTCTCTCGAGCGCGCCCACACCACAAATTTTGTCAATGCGCTGCTGAACGGCAGCCCGGTTTCCGCGAAACTCGACAGCGGCATCGAAGCCATACGGCCCGTGCAGATGGCCCTGCGCGCCTATTGGACTAAGAAGCTTGTAACCAGCGCCGATCTTGAAAACTAGAGGTGGGGGCGGCGCCATGCGCGGCCGTTACTTCACCGCTCCATCCGGATGCAAAAACTTCGCCAGAAACACATACACCTCATGCCGCGAATCAATCGCCAACTGCGTATCCAAGCGATTGAAGTAATGCCCGCCCGGCGCATTCTCATAAACCTTGTAGTCGAACTTCTTCCCCTCGGCCTTCAGCGCCTGGATCAGATGTTCCACTTCCATGTAGTTCACATCTTCATCATTCGTATTGGTGTGAATCAGCAGCGGCGTATCCAGTTCCTTCACATGGTTCACGGGTGAC
>Ga0182012_10006249_pt1 | contig 12170 bp, 10 predicted proteins | sample 612S2SmetaG_FD_120486 | JGI IMG/M metagenome (GOLD analysis project Ga0182012, IMG submission 120486) | Permafrost microbial communities from Stordalen Mire, Sweden - 612S2S metaG | ecosystem: Environmental > Terrestrial > Soil > Wetlands > Permafrost | place: Sweden: Stordalen | collected...
CCCGCACGATGTGGATCTGTTTGTACAGGAAGGCGCAGAAGCCTTGTATGTGCAGGCAAGCGCCGGCGCGAACTTTGTGCCGGGCGACAGGGTGCTTGTGGAGGGGCACACGCGCGATAGCTTCCGGACTGACATCCTCAGCGACAAGGTCACCGCGCTGCATCATGGCATTCCTCCTCGTCCGGTCGCTGCGGATTTCGACCGGATGATCGGCGCTCAACTGGATGGAATGCGCGTGACTCTGCGCGCAGTGGTGCGGAGCGCCGACATCGTACTGGATGAAAATCGCTACAACCTTTACATGCATCTGCTGATGGACGGCGGTTATGTGGATGCAAGCGTGGTGTCATTCGATGCTTCGCTGCCGCCAGACCTTCTAGATTCCGAGGTGGAAATCACCGGCGTGGTGGCTGGGAAGTTTGACTCCAAGAACCAGATGACCGGAATCATGATTGAAGTACAGGCGGCGAGCGATGTGCGGATTGTGAAGCCGGCGGAGACCGCGCCCGGCGCGCTGCCGGTTACGCCCATGGACGAGGTGATTTCCGGGTCCCACGTGCGCGACATGACACGCAGAGTGCGGGTGCGGGGAACGATCACGTACTTTCAACCTGGGTCGGCGATCGTGCTGCAAAACGGCTCAAAGAGTCTTTGGATCAATACCCAGTCCGAGCGTCCGCTGCACATCGGAAACGTCGCGGATGTGACCGGCTTTCCGACAGCCAGCGGAGGGTCGCTGACACTGTCACTCGGTGAGATTACGGAAAGCACGGTTCAGGCGCCGATTACACCGAGGACGGTGACCGAACAGGATCTCGCCACAGGGGCAAATGCATTTGAACTGGTCACAGTGGAAGGGAAGGTTGTTACTTCGGTACAGGAAGCGACACAGGATGAATATGTCATTCGAACCGGCAATCATGTGTTCTCCGCGATATATCACCACATGGATCCGGTTGCCGGCCATTCGCAGGCCCCGATGAAGCCCATTCCTGCCGGGTCGACCGTTCGGGTTACCGGCATCAGTACTGTGAGTTACGGTTCCAACCCGTTCCAGGGCCCGGTCTCGTTCAGCCTGTTGCTGCGCTCGTTTGACGACATATCAGTCGTCGCAAGGCCCTCGTGGATCAGCGTTCGCAACCTGATGTGGTTGGTGGGAGCGCTGGTGTTCGTGCTGGCAATCTTCGCCATCCGACAATGGATTGTGGAGCGCAAATTGCGCCGGCAAACGGTTGCGCTGGCCAGCCGCATCGAAGCAAAGGCCGAGTTGGAGCGGCGGATGGCGCAACTTGAGCAAAGACGTTCGCGCATTCTGGAAGACATCAACGGTTCGCGACCACTGGCTGAGGTGTTGGAAGAAATCACCGACATGGTGTCATTTCATCTGAATGGCGCCGCCTGCTGGTGTGAAATCAATGACGGCGCAAGGATTGGTAACTATCCAACCTCCGTCCACCGGACAAGGTCGATTCAGGTGGAAATTCCGTCGCGGACAGGCGTTCCGCTGGGCATCCTTTTTGCCGGCATTGATGAACAAGCGCCACCAGCGGAGTCAGAACGAGATGCGCTCTCACTGGGAGTGCGGCTGGCCACACTGGCGATCGAAACCAGAAAGCTCTACACGAGCTTGATTCACAGGTCAGAGTTTGACTTGCTCACCGAGATCCATAATCGCTTTTCAATGGAGCGCCAACTTGAGTTGCTGATCGAGAGATCCCGCGACGAAGCAAGCATGTTTGGGCTCATCTACATCGATCTGGACGACTTCAAGCAGGTGAACGATGTATTCGGCCACAAAGTTGGGGATCTGTACCTGCAGGAAGCTGCGCACCGGATGAAGCACCAGTTACGTGGCGGGGATATGCTGGCGCGTCTGGGTGGCGACGAGTTCGGTGCGCTGATCGGCGTCGCGCGCAATCGTCAAGACGTTCAGGAAGTGGCACAGCGGCTCGTGCGATGCTTCGACGAGCCATTTGCGATCGAGGGGTACATGCTTCACGGCACTGCGAGCGTGGGAATTGCTCTCTATCCGGAGGATGGGACCACGCGGGACAGCCTTCTGACGGCTGCCGATGCCGCGATGTATGTTACCAAGCACACCAAGCAGTCCAGGCGCAGTTTGCCAAGCGGATTGTAGCCCTACCTGCCCAGCGGACTCGCACCCTGCAGCAAAAGCATACCGGTGGTTCAGAGATGAACCCAGCCACCGCGAATCAGTGTGAGCGATCCAAGGGCAACGACGATCCATAAGGCGACCCCTTGCAGCAAAGGGCGCACACCAACTTCGCGGAGTGTCTTGGTTGAAAGCCCTGTCCCAATCAGAAAGAGGGTCACCGTTAGGCCGACGATGCCGAGATGCCTGAGCACCAGATAGGCAGGCTGGAAGCGGGGCAGGTAGGTGTTGGCGACCGCGGCAAGGCAAAAAAGGAGAATAAACCACGGCCATTGAATACGCGCTTTGCTCTTGCTGGCGATGGCAGTGCCGACTGAGAGCGGAACAATCCAAAGCGCGCGGGCCAGCTTGACGGTGGTTCCAACGGCGAGCGCGACGGCGCCAAACCTTGCCGATGCGCCGACAACCGAGCTCGTGTCGTGAATGGCCAGAGCAGCCCAGAGCCCGAACTGGGTTTGCGTCATGTGCAATGCGGCACCGATAGGTGGAAAAATCAGCAGCGCGACTGAGTTGAGGACGAAGACCGTGCCCAGAGAGACAGCGATCTCTTCTTCGCTGGCGTTGAGGATGGGAGCAACGGCGGCAATGGCGCTGCCCCCGCAGATGGCAGTGCCGGTTGAGATGAGGAACGAGATGCGCTGCTTCACACTGAGGAACCGGCCCAGGCCCCAGCCGAGCAGCAGGGCAAAGCTAATGCTGGCAGCGGTGTAGACGAATCCAGATCGGCCGGCCTGAATTACCTGATGCAGATCCATGCCAAAGCCCAGCCCAACCACAGATGCCTGGAGGAGAAGTCTGGAGAGCTGCTTTGCTTCCACCTGAAATGGATGGACAAATGAGAATCCATAGATCAAGCCCCCGACCAGAGCGATGGGTGGAGATACGAGACCGCTTGCGGCCAGGATCAACCCAATGAAAAAGAAGTTCTTCGACACCATTCAAGTATCGCCGAGAGACCGGGTGGTGTGCGATTTGAACAGGCAATGCCTGGTTGGCGCTCAAATGCGGCAGATCAAAAGTTCGCGTTCGTACACCATCTCGGGAGGGAGATGGTCGTGGAGGTCGATGAAGAGCTCTTCATGGCCTATCAGCTCGCTGCGCCAGGCCGCGCGATCCACCTGCTGCAACTGCGTCCACTGTTCGCGTGAGATTTCGAGGCCCGTCCATTCCATATCTTCGTAATGCGGGGTCCAGCCGATGGGCGTCTCTTTGCCCTGGGCGCGACCGCGCACGCGATCGACGATCCACTTGAGCACGCGCATGTTTTCACTGAATCCGGGCCAGAGGAATTTTCCGCTTTCGTTCTTTCGGAACCAGTTCACATGGAAGATACGAGGGGTGGAGGTGAGGGTGCGCTGCATCTTGATCCAGTGGCGGAAGTAGTCTCCCATATGGTAGCCGCAGAAGGGGAGCATGGCCATGGGATCGCGGCGCACCTTGCCGACTGCGCCGGCGGCGGCGGCGGTAGTCTCGGAACCCATGGTGGCGCCGATGTAGACGCCGGCGCTCCAGTTGAAGGCCTGATAGACAAGGGGGATGGTTGCTGAGCGGCGACCGCCGAAGATGAAGGCGCTGATGGGTACACCCTTGGGGTCTTCCCAGTTGGCGTCGATCACCGGGCATTGCGATGCGGGGGCGGTGAAGCGTCCATTGGGATGGGCAGCGGGTTTGCCGGTGGTTTTGCCGATCTCCGGCGTCCAGCGTTCTCCGCGCCAGTCGAGCAGTTCGGCTGGTGGCTCGTCGGTCATCCCTTCCCACCAGACGCCACCATCCGGGGTGAGAGCAACGTTGGTGAAGATGGTGTTTTTGCGCAGCGTAGCCACGGCATTGGGATTGGTCTTGGGGCTGGTGCCGGGCGCCACGCCAAAGAAGCCTGCCTCGGGATTGATGGCGCGCAACTGGCCGTTGGCGTCGGGCTTGATCCAGGCAATATCGTCGCCGACCGTCCATACCTTCCAGCCGTCGAAAGCGGGTGGCGGCACCATCATGGCCAGGTTGGTCTTGCCGCAGGCGGATGGAAAGGCTGCAGCGACATAGGTCTTTTCGCCTTTGGGGGATTCGAGGCCGAGGATGAGCATGTGCTCGGCCATCCAGCCTTCATCGCGGGCGATGTTGGAGGCGATGCGCAGTGCAAAGCACTTCTTGCCGAGCAGGGCATTGCCGCCGTAGCCGGAACCGTAGCTCCAGATTTCACGGGTTTCAGGGAAATGAACGATGTATTTCTCGTCGTTGCAAGGCCAGGCGACATCTTTCTGACCTGGCTCGAGTGGCGCGCCCACCGAGTGCATGCAGGGCACGACACGCTTTTCGTCCTTGTCGATTTCGGCCAGAACAGGAAGACCAATGCGCGCCATGATGCGCATGTTGACGACGACGTAGGGTGAATCGGTGAGCTGGACGCCGATCTGCGACATGGGAGAACCGACCGGACCCATGCTAAAGGCCAGAACGTACATGGTGCGCCCGCGCATACAGCCGGAGAACAGAGTCTTCAGCCTACGGCGCATGGCGTATGGGTCTTCCCAGTTGTTGGTGGGCCCGGCATTGTCTTTGGAGAGCGAGCAGATGAAGGTACGCTCCTCGACGCGAGCCACGTCCTTGGGATCGGAGCGGGCGTAAAAGCAGCCCGGCCAGTTCTTCTCATTGAGTTTGATGAAAGTGCCGGAAGCGACCAATTCGCCGCAGAGCCATTTGTATTCCTGCTGGCTGCCGTCAACCCAATGGATGGAGTCGGGCTGGGTAAGTGCGGCCATCTTTTCAACCCAGCGGATGAGGTGCTTGTTCCTGGTCAGCGGCCGGGCATGGCTCGCGGAAGTCGTTCTCATAGATAAACGCCAATCCTTCCCGTGGAACCGGGATGCCCAGCCAGTTTATACCAGCGACAGGAGGAGCAACGGAAGGCCGGGGCGCGGGCTGTGGAGTTGAGGTTGGCGAGAAGCGGGATTCGGGGTATACTGAAGGTTCGGCAAGCTGTCGGGGTGGTGTGTCATGAAGGGCACGCCTGCGTGGCCGGGTCCGTTCCCAGTTTTGGGCTGAGCGTGAGGTAATGCGCTCGAAGGGCAAATCCCCAGCACAGACAAGAAAATTCTGGAGTGAAGTCATGGCACAGGTATGCGATATTTGCGGGAAAGGCCCGCAGTTTGGCAATAACGTCTCTCACGCGCACAACGTCACGCGTCGTCGCTGGAATGTGAATCTGCAGGCGGTGAAGGCGCTGGTGAACGGCGCCTCAAAGCGGATCCGGGTGTGCACCAGCTGCATAAAGAGCGGCAAGATCGCCAAGGCGTAAAGCCTGCGGGCAGGTTGGATGCCGGTTTTGTGCGGCTGACGCCAAAATCCCAAAATCAAGTTGAACACGAACCCCGTCCAGGCCGGACGGGGTTTTGTTGTGCCTGGAATTCGGCTGGCTTCATCGACAGAATCTAGGGTTTGGCGGCCGTCGACACCACCGGGTTGTCCCAGGGAAATGCGGCCGCGTCGAGGCCGGCGGGGGACCAGCGGTTGACGATGGCCTTTCCGATTTTGCCGAGCGTCTGTTCGGCTTCGTTGTCTCCAGTCCAACGCTCGTCGGTGTTGTCCCAGGTAAGGGCGGCAATCACGACCGGGCCTTCTTTGGTGGCAATCAAGGCAACATCGTTGCGGACAGCATCCAGGGCTCCCGTCTTGTTGGCGATGGCCGAGCCGTGTTCGCTGGTATCGAGCGCCTCCAGGTAGCGGGGCAGGCTGTCGCGGTCCTGCTGGCTGCGCAGCATGTGCAGGATGGCGCCACAGAGCGGTCCATCTGCCGGGAGCGGCGCCGAGCCATCGAGAGAGAGGCGGCACTCGGCGAAGCGGTCCATGATGGAGGCGATTTCGCGCGCGGTGGTCTTGCCCAGGCCAAAAAGCGGCTGGTCGGCGGGCATGGGGCCTTCGGCAGGCTTGTAGACCTTTTTGTAAAGCCAGGTCTGCTTGAGACCTGCTGCCAGGATGGTCGCGTTGATGTGTGCCAGGCCGAGCCGGTCAATGGCCAGGTTGGTAGCCGTGTTGTCACTCAGGACCACCATCAGGTGCAGCGTATCCCCCAGTGTCAGCGTGAGCGGGGCGGTGAGCTGGCCGATCACGCCGGAGCCGGGGACCTGATTTTCTTTGGTCAGGGTCAGCTTCTCAGAGAGCGAAGCCTGGCCGGCGCGGATTTGTTCGGCGGCGTCCAGCAGGATGCCGAGCTTGATGATCGAGGCGGTCTTGACGGGTCGATCAGGATCGAGCGACGCGGTCTGGCCCGTCTTGAGATTGTGCGCAAAGACGGCGACGTGGCCGTGATGGGCCTGGGCGATGGTTGCCAACTGGCGGTCGAGATCCCGGTCTTCCTGAGGAGCAGGCTGCTGGGCAGAGAGAACGCCGGCGGCGAGGGCCAACGTGAAGATCATTGAAAAACATGAGAGAAGTGGGGCGCGCTTCATGCAATCAGAGTAACGCGCCCCGGAGGGGCCTAGCTATCGCTTGCCTTGGTAAATGTCAGCGAGGCGGAGTTAATGCAGTAGCGCAGGCCGGTGGGCGCCGGGCCATCGGGGAAGACGTGGCCCAGGTGGCCACCGCAGCGGGCGCAGGTGACCTCAACACGGCGCATGCCGAACGTGCGGTCTTCGTGCTCTTGAATGGCCTTGGACTCGGCGGGAATCATGAAGCTGGGCCAGCCACAGCCAGAGTCGAACTTGGCGCCGCTCAAGAACAACAGCGCTCCGCAGCCCGCACAGTGGTAGTTGCCGGTGTCATGGTTCTGGGTAAGTGCGCCGGTGAAGGGGCGTTCGGTTCCCTTCCTGCGCAGGATTTCGTATTGTTCGGGGGTCAGCAGCGCGCGCCATTCGGCGTCGGTACGTTCGATCTTTTCCTGTGTATTGCTCAATTTGTCCTCTTGCGGAAGGCGCGGGGAAGGCCGCCTTCCTCCCATTGGATGCTCTGGAGCAGGTCAAAGTAACGGACGCGTTCAGACCTCGGCGACGAGGTCGATCTCCACCAGCACATCCTTGGGCAGGCGTGAGACTTCGACGGTGGTGCGGGCGGGCGGAGTGACGCCTTCCGGCGCGAGATACGCCCCGTAAACGGCGTTCATGGCCGCAAAATCGTTGAAATCCTTGAGGAATACTGTGGCTTTTACCGCTTTGGACAGGCTGCTGCCGGAGGACTCGAGGATGGCCTTGAGATTCTCAAGCACCCTGGTGGTCTGCTCCGCAATGCCGCTAGCCACCACCTGCTGGGTGGTGGGGTCGAGTGCGATCTGGCCAGCGGTGAAGATGAGATTGCCGACGCGCACGCCTTGAGAGTAGGGACCGATGGCGGCGGGGGCTTTATCCGTGGCGACAACTGTTTTGCTCATGGCTCGATTGTAACGGGCCTATTGCCACTGGGCCAGCAGGCCGCCGGAGATGATGAGGACGACGAGCCAGTAAGAGACATTGATGAAGAAGAGCTTGATCGGACGCTGCTCGTAGAGAGATTGGGAAAGCATCATGGGCGCCACGAAACCCAGCCAGCAGATGAAGCCAATGAATGCACCCCAGGGAAAGTTGGTGGCATAGGCCCACTGAATGACGTGCGCGAGCGCGAAGGCAAGAACCAGGCCGCCAACAAAGGAGGTGGCCATGGCCACAATGGCGCTGGAGCCGCTGGGGGTCTTCTTCATGCCGACCAGCTCCCTCCACTGCTTTCCGAAGAGGGCCGAATACCAAAGCGCGCCCACCACCCACTGGATGACGCCGGAGACCAGGATGGCCAGATGGTTGAGGTGCTGGTGAACGATGTATGGCTGCGGATTGAAGCTCTTCATTGCAAATGCCTCCACGACGGACATGAGTCCAGCTCCGACGGACCGGGAACACAGAGTGGTGGGGGTGCACTGGCTGGCCGGCGTGAATGGAGTGGTCGAGTTGACTGTGCGGCACCGGGTGGGGGGGTGTCAAGGGGATAAGCCGGCGGAGAATTCAGTGGGTTAACGGCGTTTGAGTGCCTCCAACTCGTCGAGTGTGCGCGGCCAGTCGGAGCCGAGCAGGCGGGAGAGGCTGCGGTCGGCCAGGACTTTGCCGCCGGTCTGACAGCGGGCGCAGTAGTTGGTCTCGTTTTCGGCATAGCGGATGCGTTGAATCTTCTGGCCGCATCGCGGGCAGGGCAGGTTGAAGCGGCCGTGGACGGCGAAGTCGGGACGGAAGGCGGTGACGTGCTCAGGGAAGGACTTTTGGGCTTCGGCGCGGAGACGGTCTGTCCAGAGAGTGAGTGTTGACTGCGTGGCGGCAAAGAGACGTTCCCACTCCTCGGCTTTGAGTTTCTGGGTGAGAGTAATGGGCGAGAGCTGGGCGGCGTGGAGAATCTCGTCGGAGTAGGCATTGCCTACGCCGCTGATGAGACGGGGATCAGTGAGTGCGCGCTTGAGTGTGCGGTTCTCGGCGGTGAGAGCGGCGCGGAATCCGGCCAGATCGGTGGAGAAGATTTCCAGGCCGCCTGGGTCGATTTCGTAGAGGGCCTGCTGGCCGCGCAGGACGTAAAGCGATGCGCGGCGCTTGCTTCCGGCTTCAGTCAGCGTGAGCGAGCCGTTGGGAAAATCGAGCGCAAGGAGCGCGTTGCGTCCAGCAAGCTTGGCTCCCGGCGGCTTCCAGTGAAGGCGGCCGGCGATCATGAGGTGGAGGACAAGCCAGATGTCCTCTTCAAAGCCGATGGCGATGCGCTTGCCGATACGGCGCAGAGCGGTGACGGTGCGGCCTTCGACGGAGGCGAGCGGCGGATCGACGGTGCGGAGGAGAAAAACGGAGGTGAGCCGGACGCGCGCAAGCGGCTGGCCCAGAATGCGGGCTTCGAGCGCGGTGATGTAAGCCGAGATGTCGGGCAGTTCCGGCATGGGCGTGTTCCGGGGTCGGTGGAGATTGTGCGCATATACGCACAGCAGAAGCCGGCGAAAAAGCGCGAAAAGGGGTGCAATTTCGTGCTCAAGCGGGCACGGTCAGGTTCACTTTATCGCAAAAGTCGACCAAGGCTGCACGGTTTTGACGATTGAAGGGCACATGAAAAATTGAGTAAGTTGCTTTTTTTCAATGTGTTACGGAGTCTGGTTTGATCCGGAGCCGGTCAATTTCCTCGTCGAGCGTTTTCTCGTAGTGCGCGGATGGAGACACGTTTCGTCTTTCGTTTCCCTTTCGGCCTCGAGCTTTTTGCCATCAAGAATAGTGTGCGCCTTTTGTGGCTAATTCTCTGCAACGATGGCGGAGTTTTTTTTGATCCCTTGCTCGGCTTGCCCTGAGGCGAAATAGACCAGGGCACCTGGCTTTCAGTTTCAGATGGCTGAGATCGCGGCCCGGAAAAAAGTCGCGGACTGAGTTGACCAACGGGCCGCCCGAGATCGCTGGGATTTGTCACCCGCCCAGGACTGCTGCTCGACGCTCGAAAGATCGCGTTTCTTCTAGCCGCGCAGATGTTCCCGCGGTGCATGGCTGTCGAGAATCGCATTGTCGATCAGCCGGGTCGCCCCTACATACGCAGCGACAGCAAAGAGAGTACCCGGAACGGCGATCTCAACCGGGTGGAGTGTTGTCCAGTCCACGAGCGCGATGTAGTCGACGCGGACTTCGGGGACTGCGGCGAAGAGCGCATGGGCCGCGGCGAGCAGAATGTCTGCGCGTCGTTCGCCGTTCGTGGCCAGAGCCTCTACTTCGCGCACGGAGCGGCTGAGGACCAGTGCCTGGGCGCGCTCGACGGGACTGAGGTAGATGTTGCGGGAGCTGAGGGCGAGTCCGTCGGCATCGCGGACGATGGGGCAGACGACGATTTCAACGGGCAGCAACAGGTCGGCGGTCATGCGGCGGAGGACGGCAACCTGGGCGGCATCTTTCTGGCCGAAGAAGGCACGGTCGGGCTCGGCGGCGATGAAGAGCTTGGAGACGACCGTGGCCACGCCGCGAAAGTGGCCGGGCCTGGATGCGCCATCCAGCCGGTTGCTGAGGCCGGCAACTTCAACGAAGGTCGAGTCAGGACCGTTGGGATAGAGATCTTCGACCGAGGGGGCGAAGACGGCGGTTGCGCCTGCGGACTGGGCCAGGGCACAGTCGGCGTCAAAGGTGCGTGGGTAGCGGGCGAAGTCCTCATGGGGGCCAAACTGGGTGGGGTTGACGAAGATGCTGACAACGACCTGGCTGCATGAAGCCGCCGCTGCGCGCATCAAAGACGCATGTCCGGCGTGGAGCGCGCCCATGGTGGGGACAAGGCCGACTATGCTGCCCGCGGTGCGGTGGGCGCGGGACCAGGCGCGGAGTTCGGCGACGTTGTGGAGAACTTCCATCAGGCTTTGCGGAGGGTGGGCGCCTTTTCCATGGTTTCGAGGGCGTGCCGAACGGATTCCGGGAGGTGGTAGCTCTCTTCGTCGGAGGGAAAGGCGTGGTGCTCCACATCTTCACGGTAGTGCTCGATGGCGGAGCGGATGAGTGCGCCGGCGTCGGCGTAGCGGCGGACAAACTTCGCGGGCGGGGCAAAGGTCATGTTGAGCAGGTCGTGGAAGACGAGGATCTGGCCGTCGCAGTCGGGACCGGCGCCGATGCCGATGGTGGGCACGGGGAGCTCGGCGGTGATCTGCGCGGCGGCTTCGCGAGGAATGCCCTCGAGTACGATGGCGCCCGCACCAGCGGCGGCGAGTGCATGGGCGTCGGCCTTGAGCTGGAGAACGGCCTGGGCGGTGCGCGCCTGGACGCGGTAGCCGCCCATGCGGTGAACGCTCTGCGGGGTGAGGCCGAGGTGGGCGACGACGGGAATCTCCGCGTCAGTGAGTGCGCGGACAAGTTCAAAGCGGGGGCCTTCGACCTTGACGGCCTCGGCGCCGGCTTGCTTGACGAAGCGGACGGCGTTGGTGAGGCCTTCGGCGACGGTTGAGTAGCTGCCGAAGGGCATGTCCGCTACCACCAGCGCGCGGTGCACGGCGCGGCGCACGGCACGAGTATGGTGGATCATCTCGTCCACGGTGACGGCGAGGGTGTTGTCGTGGCCGAGAACGACCATGGCCAGCGAGTCGCCCACCAGGATGAAGTCGATGCCAGCTTCGTCGGCGAGGCGGGAAGTGGCGTAGTCATACGCGGTGAGCGCGGAGATGGGTTTGCCCTGGCGCTTCATGTCAGAAAGCGCGGGCATGGTGACTTTTGTGATGGGGGCGGCTTGCGGCGAGGAATTCGCGCCGGGGAAGTTGGTAAGGCTCATCTTGTCTCCAGTGCCGCTCCGCAGACTCAGGATGCGACCCGAACAGCCTTAGTGTACAACCAGACAGAGGCTGCCGCGAAGCCGCGTCTCATTTCTGCCTGAACAGATCATCGAACTTCTGCGGCAGATCTTTAAGGGAGTAGGTCTGGCCTGTTGCAGAACCGGCCGGCTCCACCTGGATTCTGCCGACCCTGGTCTCGACGTCGTATTCGCCAAGAGCCTGATCGAGCATGAGAAAGACGGCCCCGAAGTATGCCTTGTGCGCGGCTTGTGAATAGCCCGGTACGTAGACATCGAGGTCCACGAGATCGCCGGCGCGCTCCATCTTCACCTTGACAGAGTCTCCCTTGATGGTTGTATCTCCAAAGGAAATGTCCATCGGCTCGCGGCGGGGCCGAAATTCGATGAACTTCCAATGTGGTAAGGAAGGAGCCGCGGCGAACAGGGATTTCACCGCAGGGAATGCGGCCTTGATTCCGTCGGCACTGATGACAAACTCTCTGACGCCATTTTGACGGGGCCCGAACTCGAAGGTCAGGTTTGGATTGATCTTGTTCAGTTGCGCCTTGAGTTTTTCGAATGTCCGGTCCTGATCCTTTTCGAACTCATAGAGCATGTTGTCGTTTGCTTCAAACCACTTCCAGAATGTCTGCTCGGGCGTCGCGCGGCTCGTCTGAAAGCCAAAGATGGATATTGCGAGAAGGAGCGAGTGAGGGAGGACATGAGAGTACATTGGCGTTCCCTTTCTGGATTGAGCCTTGCAGGCAGGCTTGCAGCACCAGAGTACGCGAGC
>Ga0182012_10006251_pt1 | contig 12169 bp, 7 predicted proteins | sample 612S2SmetaG_FD_120486 | JGI IMG/M metagenome (GOLD analysis project Ga0182012, IMG submission 120486) | Permafrost microbial communities from Stordalen Mire, Sweden - 612S2S metaG | ecosystem: Environmental > Terrestrial > Soil > Wetlands > Permafrost | place: Sweden: Stordalen | collected...
AGCAATACTTTCCGCTCGGGGCCCAGGCAGTTGCTCCAGACGGGGAGGTCTGGCGAACCGGCCAGTCCGGTGATTTCCGGCAGATCAATGCCATTGGGAATAATGGCAATGGGATTCTTGAGGCCGAAGGCGCGAAAATCCTCCGCCTCCTTCACGGTGTTGGCCTGGAGACATGCCGCCTGCCGCAACATCGTGTTCTCATAAAGCCAGCCAGCCAGTTTTTTCTTCCAGGCGGAATTTCGCAGCGCCCATGGCTCCAGCATGCCATTGGGAGTCACGACATAAGGACGCCGTTTCAGTTTTCCCCAGCGGGCAACCACCGCCGAGGTGTGCATCCAGAGGCAATGCAAATGCGCCACATCGGCCTCCTCCGCGAGGAACGCGGCCATCAATCCGGGGGAATAGCCGAGGGCACGCGGCCCCTTGACCGCAAAAGTTTGCGGGCGCAGCGGCTGCCATAAGGGCAGGTCCTGCCGGGAAAACTCATCTTCGAGCGCGTGGACGGAAACCGCCGTGTCCGGCATGCCCGCCAGCGTCTGGCCGAGTCGCCGTTCGATCTCAAAAATCCCGCCACTTTTCCGGGAGGCGGAGGGGGTGAGGAAAGCTATTTTCATTTTATTACCGCCGCAGCAACAAGGCCAGCACGGCGCGCTGAAGGAGGGTTGGGCGGACAGGTCCCGTGCGCAAAGCGCACTCGACCGCCTGCTGGAGGCCGGCGCCAAACCGCTCCGGGCCCCACTCGGCAATCCGGTTCTGGCTGGCGGCCCCGAACGCCGCCAGTGGAAAGTCCGGCGCGGCGATTTTCGTCATCAGGCCGGCCAGTTGCCCGACATTCTCCGGATCAAATGAAAACCCGTTATCCCCCTCCTGAACCAAGTTCATTGCACAGCCGCAACGATTGGAAACCAGCACGGGGAGCCCGCTCGCCATGGCTTCATTCACCACCAGTCCCCACTGTTCGCTGGTGCTGGCATGAATAAAGGCCCCCGCCAGGCCGTAGTAAACGGGGAGCTCGGGGTATTGTTTAAAGCCCGGCAGTTGCACGGAATCAGCCAGCCCCAGACTTGCCACGAGTCGCATGAGGTCGGGACGCAGCGCGCCATCCCCGAGCAGAACCAGGTTCCAAGGTCCGGCGGCCTGGGAGCGGTACCGGGCGTAGGCTTCGAGCACGCGGGGAAGATTTTTCTTGGAGATAAAGCGATTGGACGCCAGGAAATAACGACCGGGCAGACCATGCCGGACCCGGAGCGCATCCGCTTGCGCGCGAACCGCCCGCGTGGCGCTGACAAAATATTCATTATCCACCACATCGTATCCCAGGAAGACGCGGCGGGCGGGCAGGCCCAGTTGCTCAATGTAGGCTTGATGCGGCGTGCCACCGACCAAGGCGGCGGAACCCAGCCCCACCACCTGGCGTTTGACGGCCTCCCGCCAGGCCTGGCGCGGTTCATCCCAGGCAGTGCTTTCGGACATCAGTACCGTGGGCACCCGGTTTTGGAGGCACCATTGAGAAGCGGCGAGGGCAAAGGCATCCCCCCAACCAGGCACGACTACTACGGAGGGTTTTACCTGATCAAGAACTTCCGCCGTGCGGCGCACGACTTCGGCGGCGGGCAGGGTCTGGGCGTCGGCCTGCTCAAACAAAGTGAGTCGCTGGTACGGTCCTGCGGCGGCCACCTTGTCCCAGGCGTACGTTTTATCCACGCCCGAGGATTCAACGGCCACGACGGTCAACCGGCGGGCGGCCGCCCCGATTCGCGCCAGATGATAAGGCCCGAGCCGGTGAAACAGCACGGCCACGGATGAATTATGCGCGGTCATTTATCTTTCAGACGGACGGACGCGGAAACCGGCGCCGGGTCCAAAACCCGGGCGTAAAAAGCATCGTATTGATTTACTATCCCGTCAATTTGAAACTGCTGTTCAAACCGGGCGCGGGCGCCAGCGCTCATGGTCCGCCACAATTCAGGCGATTGAAGCCAGCGACGCAAGGCGGCCGCCAGTTCCGGCACGCCCCGGGGGATGATGAAACCCGTCGCGCCATCCGTGACCGCCTCGGGGATGCCGCCCACGCCCGTCGCGACCACCGGCACGCCAGCAGCCATGGCTTCAATGATGGTCATCGGCAGTCCCTCATGGCGGGACATCACGGACAAGCCATGAATGCGGGGCAGCAGTTGCCGGCGGGGCCGGGGAACATGGCCGAGAAATTCAATGGCCCCGCCGCTGGCGTCGGCCAGCTGCCGGGCCTGGTCCGCCTCCCCGCCCGCCCCGGCAACCAGCAGGCGAATCTTCAGTCCTTCCGCGCGCAATTGCAACACGGCGTCGGCCGCCAGACGCCAGCCTTTGCGCTCAGTGATACTGCCAATATGCGCCACGGTAAAATCCCCCTCCCCGGTCCAGATCGGGGCGGTTGATTCAGCGTCATCCGCGACCCCGTTGGGAATCACGGTGAACCGCGCGGGATCCAAACCCAGGACCGATTCCGCCAGCGGCAGATTGGATTTATCCACAGAAGTGAGAGTCGCGCCATAACGCGGCAGGCGGGCGGACATCCAGCGGTGAAGGAAGTGACGCAAGGGACGGCCGCCTAGCTGGGCGTTGACCCCGTGAAACGTGGCCACGCAACGGGTTGGCACCGCCGGGCGCGGCTGGAGTGGCAGGAAGACACCCGACATCCAGGCGTTATGGAAATGCACGATCACGCGGGTGGCCTGGCTGCGCCGGGCCAATTCGTCGGCCCAGCGGCCAATGGGCGGGGTTTGCAGGCGCTGCCAGAGGAATTGGGCGGTGCCAAATGAATCCAGGGTCGTTGACTTGAAGCAGGGCAGCCCCAACCCGCGCAACTCCACGTCGTAATTTTCAGGCCATTTGCGGGAATGCACCACCCCCATGCCAACCGCCGCATAGCGGCCGGACCCGGCTTGCGCCAGCGCCAGATCCCGCATCACACTCCACGGGCCGGTAATCGGATTCAGGGCAACGTGAAGCACGGCAGTCGAGGCGGGAGAGGACATGGTTAGCGAGTGACGGCGGCAATTTGGATGTTCTTGATGTAAAAATTACGCGCGCCGCGCGGGGCGGCGTTGCCATAATTCAGGAGTAAATCCCAAACCCCGGCCGGCACGGATAGTAGAAATGTGTAATCCGCGTAATTGGTGGAGGCCAGCGTGGCCGTGGCGCCATGGGCGCCTAAAAAGCAATTGAGCACCGGGAAGATGTTTTCAAACGGAACGGCTTTGGCGGTAACGGTGACTTGATAGGTCCCCGCGTGTTCAAATAGCAATGGCGTTTGAATCGTGCCTCGCGCCCCAAAATGCCAGTTGTCGCGCGCGTATTCAACGTAGTTGCCGTGCAGAATGGCGGGCGCGGTCATCCGCGCGAGGGGAATGGCCAGCCCGCTGCTGGCGGGCACCCGCAGAAATCCCGAGTCATCAGCGAGGTTCACTCGGGCCAGGCCCCGCTGGCCCAGCACCCAGTTAAAACCTTCCCGCACCCGGGCCAGGCGATCTTTAACCACCCAATGCGTGGCCGCCGTTTCCGCCTGTGCCAGGCTGGCCTGCATTCGCCGCAGCAATCCCAGGGGAAACGCACCGGGCGTCAGGCCATAACAGGCCCCCCCGTAATACAGGCTCACGTCATTGCTGATTTCATAATTTTCATAGGCCCGGTAGTAATCCAGCATGGGCTGGGCGGATTCACGAAAATAACCGTTAAAAAACTCCGCGCACAGAGTCGCCGCGTCCTGGCTGGTGTTCCAGCGAATGCGCGGATAGGCATAAAAATTCCACGGATTGTAGGGAAAGCTGGTGGTGGAGGCCTGGCAGCCGCCGTTTAAGGCGCCCAGACCGGCGAGAAAATGCGCCCGGTCAACGATCGCCGCCACCAAGGGCACCGGCATTTGCGGGTCGGGTTGCTGGTAATCGGTGTGGAGCAGCGCGTAATCATAGGTGGCCAGCCGGGCACAACGAGCCCGCCAGGCATCCCATACTGGCTTCAACCGGGCGTTTTGCGGTGACGCGGTGGGCAAATTGGGCGCCCCATACAGGCACACCTCCACTTGGACGTTGTCGGGGAAGGCGGCCGGGGATGCGGGAGGATCATAGACATCGGCATAGGCCAGCGCGCCAATCAGCGCCGAGGAATCCCGGGCACGGACGGCCAGCGCCACCGAATTTACAAAGTGATAATATTCACCGGACATGGAGGGCCGCGAGCCGACGCCCCAAGCACCACCAATCCCTAGTGATGCATCATTAAATCGCGCGCACCACTCGCCGTCCTGGCAAAAAACCGTCGAATCCAACGGCAACAGGTTGTAACTGGCATCCGCGTGAAAGCGGCTCAAGGGACGCTGGCTTGGGAGGGGATACGCGGTGTCAACGGCCATCACTTTGTCCGCCACCCATTGGATCAGTTCCGGATTGTCCATGCAGAAAGTGATGTTTTCCTCACCGGGCCGCATCCGTCGTCCCTGCGCCGCGTCAAATCCCCACCAGTTCGATCCTTTGGCGAGGAGAATCTGGTTCGGCACCACGGCATTAAAATTATGGGGATACCCTTCAAATTTTTCCTGAAACTCCGCCGGCAAGTTTCCCGGCGCCGGCGCGGCGGGGATTTCCTCGCCGCCCAACGGTCCGTCACTGGCCCAAGTATGATTCCAATGGTTGCGCCAGGGATACAAATAACTTTGGCGGATGGACTGGACATCCCAGCGCGGCCAGGGTTGCAGACTGGAAGCGTCCCAGTTGGCGTAAATGCTGGTCGCCGACGGGGTGTAATGCAGCGGTAGAAAGCTCAAATCCACGCTGCGGCCGGCGGGGACAAAATCGCCTTGGGCATCCGGATACACCCAGCGGACACCCTGGCGTTCCAGAAATTCCCAGACACTCCACAACACACTGCGATAAGGCCAGCCGGTGAAATCAACCTGCCGGCCCTGGACCAGAATGTTCACGTTATCGGGCAACCGGCCCGCCTGGATGTTTGTCATCATCGTGGCATAATCCGGGGCCAGGCGCTTCAGATCATCAACTCGATACCAAGTTCCAGGATAATCCCGGGCGGCCTTCGGCGTGACAATGGGCACCGGCCGGCCGCCTAATTCCCCCAAATAATAACTTAATTCGCCGGCCGCCAGGCGCAGCGGGGCGGGCGCCGGCTCGGCCAGCACCACGGCGTCCTGATTTGAACACGCCCCGTTGAAACCATGGATTTCCAACTCCGCCACGCGCCAGTTCAGACCAGATACGTCCGGCGGCCGGGTTGCCACGGCAAATCCAGGCCAGTTGTCCACCCCCCAGGTCACTTCGGTTTCTAATTGGATCAACACGTAACGTCCGGTTATCGGGCTGAACCGAATGTCCACCTCCGTGTCCACCGGGCTGCCCGCGTCGTACGGCACCATGAACGTTCCGGCCCGCCGGCGCGGCGGCCATGAATCCCCTACGTATACACAAACCAATCCCAGCGGCGGCCTGGTTTTGGCGGATGCCACGTCGGGCCATTGCTGCAACTGGCGGTTGGTCCCCGTCAAATAAACCCGGTCAATCGTGTTTTCCGCGCCAAAATCAATGCCGATCTGCCGGCCCGTCAGGCTGGTGGCCAGATTGTTGTCCGTCAGGACCCGCAACGAACCGCCCCCCCCCGTTAAATCGCCCATGAATTTCCACGGGGACGGATCCAGCGTGGCGGCTTGAAGCCGGCCGCCGAGCAGCCCCAGAATCGCGACCAAGGCCAGCCGCCGGCAGCAACGGGCGGCGGTCACGGAGTGACTCCCTCCGGCTGGGCGACCGCCAGGTTTGCGGCCGGATCGCGGGTTTCCGCCCCGCCGCCGGCATTTTGGCGGGCTGCGAGCCCCCGCCGGATAATCCCCACCAACTGGCGGCCGCACGCCTCAATGGAATAAGCTTTCACTGCCGCGCGACAATGCGGGGCCATCCCGGGGGCCAGCTCCGGGTTCCGCGCAAACTGGCGGAGGGCCTCGGCCAGCGCCTGCGGATCACGGGCCGGCACGATAAAGCCGGTTTTACCGTGCTCCACCACCCGGCCGCAATGAGGCGTGGCCACCACTGGCAATCCCCGGGCCAGCGCCTCCAATTGTGTGAGCGCAAAACCATCCGAAAGCGTGGGCAGGACAAACACATCACTTCGCCGGTACCAGCCTTCCACCTGATCCCGGCTGACGGGGCCGTGGAAGCGCATATTTTTAGGGGCACTGGCAATCGCGGCGGGCAAAATGCCTGAGGGTCCAACCACATCGAACTGAATATTCTCCCCCTCCAGGAGCCCCGCTGCCGTCATCAAATAATGGATGCCTTTGCGCAGGTTCACCTGGCCTAACCAGAGCACACGCAAGGACTCAGTTTTGCCCCGGCCACCGCCCTCCGGGCCGGGCGGCGCCACCTCGTCCAACCCATAAGCCAAAGGCAAAACTTCAATTTTACCAGCCGGGACGCCTTGTTGCACCAACGCCTCCCGGCTCCACTCAGAATTAACAATAATGACGTCCGCCAACTCCCATTCCCGCCGAACCCGGTCAAAGTAAGCAACCGGCATTTTCGGTGGCGGACCAGCAATCTCGGGATGCCGGCTCATTTCGGCGGCCACCAGTTGAAACTCCAGGGCGCCGGGATCAATCTGGTCGAGCACAGTGAACACTCTGCGGCGGCGCTCGGCTTCGAGCGTTTCCAGGCTGGCATAGGAGTAACCAAAGAAAACCTCATGCGCGGGCAAATCTAGCCGCCCAACCGACCGGGCAAAGGCGGCGTCCGTCGCGGCAAACGCTTCATACTGCCGTCCGTGTTTGCCCCCTTGCCGGACCTGCCATTTCCATAAAAGGCTGGAAAGCGGGAAGGATTTCACCAGCCGGTCGGGAATCAAATCCAGGCGGGCGGCCATGGCCGAACGGCCCCGGCCGCCGAAAACATGCGTTAGTGCTCCGGCCACCCGCCGCAGAACCGGATTTCCCGGGGCATACCAGTCCACCACAAGCCGGGCCAGCAGCCCTTCCTGGTGCAAAGCCCGGGCCACAGCATAATGTTCCCGGGCTCCCTTTTGCGATATCACCACTTTCATGGGCGATCAATAATTGGTTCCAGACCAGGCGAGCGGGAGAATTTCATACCCGGATACCGGGTGCTGGCCGGCCCCCTTCCCCGAACAAGCCGGCCGCCAGACCATCCAGCGGGCCGGACTTCAAGCTGGTTTTGGCGGGGTCCGCAGCCCAGGCCGGACACGGGCTTTGACGGCCGCCACCGCAGGCAGAAAACAGGTGCCCGCCATCCCCCAGAGCATCCAAAAATGTTTAAGTTGCATCGCGGAAGTGGACGCAATGGCGACGATGGCGACGAGATAAACCGCCAGTAAATAGACAACCTCCAGGTTTTTGATCCGCCGCCAGAGTTCAAAAATGGGTTTGAGAATAAACCAGATGAACATCCCCATTCCGGGAAATCCCCCGGCCAGCCCGGCATCCAGGTACGTCGAATGCGAGGCCCACAAATCCTCGTGCCCTTGATAACTCAGGGTTTTGATCTCGCCCCCACCCATGATGGGGGAGGCAATGATGGCATTCCACGCCGCCGTCCATTCCAGGGTCCGGCCCGCGGTGAGTCCCGCCCCGGTGTTCGCCGCCTCTGTTTCCTGGCGATCATGCATTTCCTGCCAGCTCGCATCCAGGCCCAGCTTGTGCCAGCCGAAGATGATGATCAACGCGCTTCCCGCCACGGCCAGCACCAGGGGCAGGCTGGCCAGCGCCCGGCCGGCCAGCAGGCTGAATACCATTAAAAACACCACACCCAAAAGCAGCGCGGACATGGCCCCGCGGCAACCGGATCCAATCAAGGGCGGAATCAAGGCGGCCAGACACGCGGAGACGATCAAAAAAGCCTTCGCGCCCTGGTTGGACCGGCTGATGAACCAGCCAACCGCGCCAATACCGGCCAAAGCAACGGCCGGCCCCAGCATGTTGGCATTGCCCCGGGCGGTGCCAATCCGCATCCCGTCGGCGGTGGAATCACCGTAAATCTCCACATCGAAAGCCTGGGTGGGAGCCCCCAAATGCAGTTTCACGATCCAAAACAGGCACAAGGCCAGCCCCTGTCCCGCCGCGAACGCCACCAGGCAGGCCGGCAGGCGATTGCCGGATTGCCGGACCAGCGCCGCGGCCACGCAGCCGGTCAGGATGGCAAACAAAACCAGCAGCCAGGCGCGGTAATCCTGGCGCAAAAAATTCAAGCCCGAATACCAAAGGTAAAAAGGCAACGCCGCCAGCCAAAGGGGCCGGCCGGCCGTAAAGACGTCCATGACTTTGCCCCGCAATAACTGCCCGAGGAAAAAACCCACCAAGGCCATTTCCGAAACGCTCACCGGACTTCCCGGGGCATCCGGCAGGACTTGCGCGGCCGACAGGAACAGCATTCCCGAAACCGGGGTGGCGAAACTGACGAGCGAGAGCGCCGCTTCAATGGGCAGGCCGAACGCGTTGTATAAATTCTGGAAATGCAACACCACACACCCTGCAATGATGAGGGCGCACAACCAGCCTTCCAGCAACCGGTTCTCCGGGACCACCGGCCGGGATGGCTTCAATTTGCTCGCTCGCGGAATCATATACACGTCAACCGACCTGCGGAATTATTTCCGCCGCACGTAAATCACGTAACCAAATTTTTCGGCCACCGGCTGGTATTGGTTCTCGAGGGCGGTGAGGGCCCGGGCGGGAACCTCCCACCTTAGTTTTGCAACCTGATCATAATAGATGTTGGCATTGGTGCCGCCCGCAAGATCTTCCACACTCACCAGCACATCCGCCGACCCGGAGGCAACGCCGTCCGCCAGCTGCTGGGGATTCCACGAGGGACACCAATCCGCCCAAAAACCCGGGCGATAATCCCGCAGCGCCCACAACAGACTGCCATCCGTGACCAGGACGCCGACCCGGCCCTGATGATCGGTGAGCCTGGCCACTTCGTCGCGCACCCACGCTTGAATGATGGGGGGGGTGTTGCCCAGCGCATATTCCGCCATCAGCCGTGACTGATGGTCGGCGAGGGTATATCTGTCTTTGCCGTGAATGTCCGTGAGCAGTTTGATCCAGCGAAGATTCGTGGCAGGCACGAAGGCAAAAAACAAGGCGGCGCAGATCATGATGGCAATCTGGCCGGACAGTCGGGGCAGGAGTCGCGTCACCCCCATCCCCGCCACCACCATCAGACCGCCATAAAACGAGACAAAATACCAGCTGTTGAACATGGGTTGGATCGCCCAGTTGACAAAACCGCCGGCCACCAGCGCCCCAAGCAACTGGCATTTGCCCGCGTTCCCAGGCCACAAACCACGCGCGCCCGCCACCACCAGAGGCGAAAGCCAGATGGCCGGCAAAATATCATGCAGCAGTTTGTACAGCGTGCTCCCGGAAAAATAGGCCCCATAGCCATTGCCTCGCAAGCCGGCGTTCACCTTTAACGCCGCCCAGCCCCACCCATGCTGTTCGGCCCATTCGGTCGCCGCGAGAAACGGCAGGCCAATCGCCACGGCGGCGACGGCCGCCCGCACCAGCCACCAGCCCAGCCGGTCCCGGAACCGCCACAAGTCAGCGGCCATCCATACCAGCCAGACCGCCCCCAGGGTGGGTTTGATGGCCAGTCCAACCCCCACCAGGAGTTGCGCCGGGATCCACCAGCGAGAACGCGCGGCCAGCAGGAGCCCGCCGAGGACAAAGGGAAACCCCAGCATGTCCTTGCCCACCAGTTCAAAGGCTGGCAGGCACCGCAATTGGAAAAGCGCAAACAGAAATGCCGTCCATACGCCCGCCGCCGCGCCGCCCATCTGGCGGGCCACCAGACCGAGCAGCGCGGCGGTGACGGTCACATTGAGCGTCACCATGCCCCAATATCCCATTGACCCTTCGCCAAACAAGGCGCGGACGCCGCAGAAATAGGCCCACGTGCCCGCCGGATCAATGGCGAAAAAATCGTGAATCGGATAAAATCCGTGATGAATCAAGGTGGCGCCCCAAATGTAAAAAGCGTCATCGCCAAACAACGGCCGGCTGAGCACCTCGGGGAGGTAAAACAACAGGCCCAGGAGGGCGGCGGCGAGCAACCACGCCGGCCGGGCGCGGCCTGTCTCCCGGGGAATTTCCGGCGGGTGCGATGGTTGGCTGGGAGCGGACATGGGGGTTAATGGTCTTTCGGTGGTTGCGGTGCGGCGAACCCAATCCGGGCTTGCAGGATATAACGCGGCCGCTGCTTGGTTTCGGTATACAGTCTTCCAATGTATTCCCCGATGATTCCCAAAATGAGGAGTTCGATGCCGTGGAGGAACAACATGCCGGTGATCAAGGTCGCCCAGCCCGGCAGATCGCGGGCCATGTGGCCCATAAAATGAAAACCGGCGATCCGCCACACCATGGTGAACACGGCGTAAAGCAGCGAGAACGCCACCGCCAGCAGCCCCGCGTAGGTGGCCAGCCGCAAGGGCACCACCGAGAAGGAAAACAGCCCGTCCGATGCCAGACGGATCAAGCGCCGGAAGGAATACTTGGTTTCCCCCGCCGCGCGCGCGGGGCGCTCATATTCCACCGCCACCTGCTTGAAGCCCACCCAGGCCCGCATCCCCCGCATAAACAGATTTCGTTCGGGCAGATCTTTGATGGCTTCCACCACCCGGCGGCTCATCACGCAAAAATCGCCGGAGTCCACCGGAATGACCACATCGGAAAGGGCGTGCAACACCCGGTAAAACAGTTTGTAGCACATGCGCTTCCACAAGGCCTCCTTGCGTTTGCGGCGCACCGCGTAAGCCACGTCCGCCCCCTGGGTGATCTGGCGCCAGCATTGCAGCAGAATTTCCGGCGGGTCCTGCAAATCCGCATCAATGACCCCCACCGCCTGCCCGCCGGCGGCATCCAAGCCCGCGCACACAGCGGCTTGGTGGCCAAAGTTCCGGGAGAAGGAAAGCACCTTGAACCGGGGATCCGCCGCGGCCATGCCGGCCAGCATGGCCAGCGTTTCGTCCCGGGAACCGTCGTCCACCAGAATCACTTCCCACCCGCACGTCAAACCGCCCAGCGCCTCCAGCAGCCTGGCCTGGAGCAAATGAATAACCTTGGCCTCGTTGTAGCAGGGCACAATGACCGACAAGTCGATTTTTATTTTTTCCTTCACGGGTTTGCTCTCCACTGCGTTTTGAACCATAACCGCGCCAAATTGCTTGCGAAATTTATCTCGTCGGCCCCGTTTTTTCCCAACGCGCGTGCCCCTCGTCCAATGGGCCATGCATCACGCTTCAAACCCCGATGCCCCCAGCCCGCCGGTCTGCCCCAAACAACTCCCGCCGCGCCCGGAAACAGTTTGGCAGCAGGTAAAGGCCGGCCCCCACACCCTGGAGGGTTGCCCGGATATTTCCGTCCTTGTGCAGCAGCCCCCAACCCAGCGCCCGGGCCAGTCCCACCACCACCCCCGTCAGCCCGCCACCGTGGATCACATTTATAATAAAAGTGTTTCGCACATGATAAAACGACGACCAATCCCAGTCCCGCCCCTCCAGCGAACGCGCGTGCTGAATAATCACCGCCGGATCATACCAAATACGATACCCCAGCCGCAACAGGCGAAGTGCCAGTTCGGTATCCTCGCGGGCGAACACCAGCCAGCCCAAATACCCGCCGGACCGCAGCATCGCCGATCGTCGCAACAGGCTGGCGCCGCCCAGAATGGTCGTGGCCGCGCCCGGCACCTCGCCGGCCGGAGCCAGGTCCCCGCCGGGCAAATTACAATAGCGGAACCCCACCACCGCAATGTCCCGATCCTCCGGACGGTCTTCGCACCACCGCGACAGGTCGGGAATGGTTTCGAGGTAACAATCATCATCCATGCTGAAACACCAGGGGGTCACCGCCGCCTGCACGCAACGGTTGCGGCCCTCACCCGGTCCAACCAGGATTTCCGAACGGAGCCGGATCGTATTTGGATGGGATTCAATAATGGTTCGCACCTTGTCCACCTCGGTCGAGGCGTCGTCAAAAACAATGATCTGAACCTCCGCCGGCAGCAACGCCCGCGTCCGGCCCAGACATGCGGCCAGGGAAACCGGGCGGTTCCGCGTGACCATGATAATGGTGACCTGACGGGGATTCATGCGCGTATGCAAATGAAAACGGAAC
>Ga0182012_10006254_pt1 | contig 12164 bp, 11 predicted proteins | sample 612S2SmetaG_FD_120486 | JGI IMG/M metagenome (GOLD analysis project Ga0182012, IMG submission 120486) | Permafrost microbial communities from Stordalen Mire, Sweden - 612S2S metaG | ecosystem: Environmental > Terrestrial > Soil > Wetlands > Permafrost | place: Sweden: Stordalen | collected...
CACGCCGAGAACGGCAAACATGCAGGCGTACTCCACGCCGATGACGCCGCCGCCGACGACGATCAGCGTGCGGGGCAAATCTTCCAGGCCGAGGATCTGATCGCTGTTGACGATGGTGCGGCCGTTGGTGGGCACTTTTGGTGAGGAAGCCGGTTTGGTGCCGACGCCGATGATGACCTGATCGGCCTCGATGGTTACATCGCTCTGCGGACCTTCCACGTGCACCTTATGCGGATCGATAAAGCTGGCGATGCCGTGGAAGACATCGATGCCGTTGCGGGAGAGCTGCGCCTCGGTGACGTCGATCTCCGTGCGGATGACGGCCTGCACGCGGAAGGCGAGATCGGCCATGGTGATCTTTTCCTTAACGCGGTAGTTCATGCCGTAAATATTGCGATAGTTGTATCCGGAGAAATGCAAGACGGCTTCGCGCATGGTTTTTGAGGGAATGGTTCCGGTATTGATGCACACGCCACCGACGACGGAGCGCGCCTCGACCACGGCAACGCGCTTGTTCATTTTGGACGCGGCAACAGCAGCTCGCTGTCCTGAGGGTCCGGAACCGATGACGATCAGGTCGTACTTGACGGCGCTCATGGGGGGAGTGTCTCCAGTTTCGTTTTTCGTAGTCTGGGCTGGAGGGCCGATGAAAACAGAGAATTGGACCCTATATCGGGAGGCTAACACATGCGCCGCTGCCAGTTATGAATTGTTATGATGAACTTCTGGCGGATTGCCCGGATGAAACCGGTTCGGCGATTGATCTTACAATCAGCACACGGCCGCCAATCGAGATTGCTGCTTCCCAGGAGTCAAATATGAAACATGTTCTGCCTCGGGTCATTTTATTGATTGGTGCTACAGCGGTTGCCGCGGCGGCGGCGCAGACGGGCGGCTTTCACGGCGCGCCGGCTTCGGCGGCGGCCAGGCCGAATCCATTTGAAGGCGAGCAGAACGTCAAGGCCGGGCAGAAACTCTACCTGGACAACTGCGCCGCCTGCCACGGCGCGAATGCGCAGGGCTTAGGCAATGTGGCCGCTCTGGCTCACGGTCCCGCGCAGACGGCCAAGGCCGGCGAAGTGTTCTGGTACATCACGCGCGGCGATTTGAACAACGGAATGCCGTCGTGGGCAGCGTTCTCCGACAAGCAGCGCTGGCAGATTATTTCTTATATACGGGCACTGCCCTCAGCGGTGGGTGCGGCCTTACAGGCCGAAGCGAGCAAGCAGCCCGTCGCCGAAGGCACGTTGAACTTGCCGCTGCCTACACCGCCCTTTACCGACTTCCGTTTTGAACGGCCGGGGACGCCGCGCCATATTACGGTCAAAGACTTGCCCGCGCCTTTCTCGACGGAGTCGTCGGGAAATAATGCGCACTTGGTTCCCCGGCCGGCCAGCGCGTGGCCGCAGGCACCGGAGGGCTTCAAAGTGGAGCTCTACGCGACAGGGCTTGCCAATCCGCGCCTCATTCGCACCGCGCCGAACGGCGACTACTTTGTTGCCGATAGCGACAAGGACCGCATTCTTGTGTTTCGCGGCATCACCGCCGACGGCAAGCCGCAGCAGACGAGCATCTTTGCCGCCGACCCTGGCCATCCGTTTGGGATTGCGTTTTATCCGCTGGGACCCAATCCGAAGTGGGTGTATGTAGGCAATACGCAGTCGGTGGTTCGCTTTCCGTATGAGAACGGCGACATGACGGCGCGCGGCCCCGCCGAACACATTGCGGACATCAAGGGAGCCATCGCCGACCACATCACGCGCGATGTGCAGTTTTCAGCGGACGGCAAGACGATGTATGTTTCGGTTGGGTCCGGATCGAATGTCGACGACCCGGACACGCATCCCGACGAGCGAACGCGAGCGCGCATTCTGGCGATGAACCCCGACGGTACAAACGAGCGTGTCTATGCTTCAGGCATTCGCAACCCCGTTGGTATCGCCATCAGCCCCGAGACCGGGCAGCTCTGGACATCGGTGAACGAGCGCGACGCGCTTGGCGACAATCTTGTGCCGGACTACATTACCCACGTTCAAGAGGGCGGATTTTACGGCTGGCCGTGGTGGTACATCGGTCCGCACCAGGACCCGCGCCACGCAGGAAAGCATCCGGAGTTGAAAGACAAGGTCATAGTGCCGGACGTGCTGTTGCAGCCGCATAACGCGTCCTTGCAGATGACTTTTTATGAGGGCAGCCAATTTCCAGCCGAGTACAAGGGAGACATCTTTGCCTCGGAGCACGGATCGTGGAATCGCTCTGCGCGGACGGGCTATGAAGTGATCCGCGTGCCGCTGCATCACACGGGCAAGTCGGACGGCAGCTATGAAGATTTTCTTACCGGCTTCGTGCTGCCCGACGGCAACGTCTGGGGGCGCCCTGTGGGGGTCACGACAGCGACCGACGGTTCGCTGCTGGTGACCGACGATGGGTCGGGGTCAATCTGGCGGGTTTCGTATACGCGGAAGTAGGCTGCATTGCATGGCTGGCAGCAGGAATCCGGCCGGCTTCGCTCAAGGGTTAAATCATCTTGATTTGCGGGCTTTTTCGGCACGACTGAAGCCCTGCCCTGTTACAAAGCAGACTGTGGAGTACACTGTGGAGTAGGGTCCACAGTATGGAAACCATCCAGGTCGTTCTCGATAAGAAACTGCTTCAGGCTGCAGACCGGGCTGCGCGGCGATCCAAGGTGAATCGGTCGGCGCTGGTCAGGGAGGCGCTCCGGGAGCATTTGCGCAAATTGGAGATTCGCGCCATGGAAGAGCGCGAGCGCGAGGCCTATGCGCGCATGCCGCAGTCAACAGAAGAAGCTGACCTATGGGAATCGGTGGCAGTATGGCCTCCCGAGTAGCCCACCGCGTAGTTCGCGGCGACGTTCGCCTGTATAGCTTTCCTCCGCCCGATAAGACACGGCCTGTTGTTGTACTCACCCGCGCCAGCGCGACGGCGTATCTTTCCACCGTAACCGTGGCGCCCATCACCTCAACCATTCGCGGCGTGGTGTCAGAGGTTGCGCTAAACGAAGAAGACGGCATGAAGGCTCCATGCGCGGTGAACTTGCACGGGTTGGTTACCGTCAGTCAGCAACGACTGGGCAGGCGAGTCGCGCACTTGAGCGCGGAGCGAATGAACGAGATCTGCGCCGCACTGCGCTTTTCGCTTGGATGCGGCGCGGGAGGGATTTAAGAAGCAGGATTTGTCGATTCATGATGTATTTGCTTTCGGATTTCCATTCGCTGACCTATCATGCGCTGTATGAACCCGAGCTCATCGAATCGCCTTGCGCATTTCCGCCCTCTCCTGGCTGCGGTTGCCTTTGTTTCCGTTTCCCTTGCGGCGCAGACTCACAGCGCAGGCAAGCAGGATCCGCTTGCCGGAACGGTCTCGGTCGGCGATGCGGTGCAAGGGGAAGATCAAGCCGCGCCTCCTGCAACGGTTTCACTCGGTCACGGCAAGGGCTCTCACGCCATTGCCAGCAATGCGGCGCCGGTTCACTTGATTTATGTACACGGGATCAATGAAATCGGCCCTGGCGATTCCTCACTGCTGCGCGCGGCGATTTGCCGTTACCTCAGGGAATGCGCCCAAACGCAGTTGCAGCCGCTCATCTTTGCCAATGGTCCGTTCGGACCGGATTCGGCGGTTCCCAATCTCACGTATCTCAATCAGCCGATCTGGGCATCGAGGGCGGAGTGGGCTGCGTCGAAGCCTTTCGTGCAGCGATATTGGATATCTGGCGGCGACCATGCGCCGATCCTTCTGGATGAACTGAACTGGTACCCGCTTGTCTATCCGCTGAAGTGCAAGTTTCTTTTGCCCAACGACGAGCGGCTGGCCGGCACGGCTAGCAATCTGGACGCGGCTTGCCGCCCCGCGATAATCGGCCCGGGCAGCAGCCCGCCGGGGTACGATTGGCAGCCGGATACGGCCATCGTGGACACGGAAGCGCGCGCGCAGAAGGCGACGCTGGTCAATCGCCAGCTCAAATTCAATCTCATGGACTGGGGATTTGGCGATGCCGTGTTGGCGCTGGGGCCGATGCAGGAGATTCTGTGCGCTGCGATTCGCCAGCTGCTGTTCCAGTCGCTCGATCTGCCGGCCGTCGATCCGGATGGCAAGCCGGTGCTCGCGAACAAAGACGACATGCAGGTATTTTTTGTCACCCATAGCCTGGGCAGTTTTCTTTCGCTGGCCGCGATCGATTCCGAGTGGCAAGGCGCGAAGGCCGCGGAGCTGTCTGCGTTTCAAATGAGCGGCGATCAGAGGACGGCGTCGGACTACTTTGCGGCGCATACGGCGGGGCTTTACTTTCTGGCCAATCAGATTGGGCTGTTGGAACTCGCGCACCTGACGCCATGCAAAAAGCGGCAAGGCGATTGCGCCACTGTCGATATCGGCAGCGGAGCCGACAAGGCGCAAGGCTCTACTACGCCATCCGCCGCCGTAGGTCATTACGCGCGGCGGCGGCAGCAGTATCTGGACACGCATCCAGCGGCCAAGGCGAAGCAGAGCCACGCGCAGATCATTGCCTGGAGCGCGGCCGACGATCTGCTCTCCTGGTACGTACCCAAGGTGCCGGACCTGAACGCCGTCAATCTGCCGGCCAGAAACTCTTCCTTCCGCATTCCGGGACTCATCGCCGGCCCAGCCGCAGTTCATGGCAACTATGCCAAGAACAAATCCATTGTGAAGACGATCCTGGAGCCGAATAAGAAATGATCCCGCATTAGAAATGAGGGCACGATCATGTTGCTGAAGAGTCCCGCGCTCCATGCACGCCAGCCGCGAAAATTCATTTGGGTGAAAATATCAACCTTGATACCACAGCTCGCTGCTGACGCGGACGGCCCTATCTCTCAAGCTTCTTTGAGCAGCTCCGTTCGATACTTCGGCGCGAGTGACTTTGCTTTTTCTATAAACTCGCGCTCTTGCTCGTTGTCGAACTTTGCAGGTGCAGTTGTGCGGGTCGCAACCGGGACACCTAGTTCGTGAAAAAAATTATCCAAGCCTGCCGGGGAACAGATGCAGAGCAAACGCACATTCTGCGAAGAAGTGTTATGGAACCGATGGGGAGCATTTGACGGAACGTTGACTGTATCTCCGGACCGCGCGATCGATTTCTTGCCACGGAAGGTGACCTCCATCTCGCCTTGCAAAAGAATGAAGGTCTCCTCGAAGTCGTGACGGTGGGGCGGAGGACCGCCGCCGGGTGGGATGTGCATATCGATTACGCAGAAGCGGCCATTGGTCTGATCGCCAGAGATGGTAATCGTGTAGGTGTCTCCGACGATGCCGATATGCGGAAGCGTCTCATCCCCGTCAGGCTGGGCGATGGTGAGAGAGCGCTGCAAGTCGTCGGGAGGAAGCGGCGGATACTGCGGGATCGATTCAGGCATGGCAAGTCTCCTTGGTTTTGTGCGGATTCGGTCATGTGATTTGAGGCGGCAATAGGGAGAATGTCCCTCAAATAGCACGGATCAAAAGCAAGCCAACGATAAGCATTACTGCGCAGGTCAGGCCATGAATGGAGAGAGCTTTCGACTTCGATCCGCCTGACCCCAGGACGACCGACATGTCTCCAAGAGGGATGACGGCAAAAGCGAGAAGAACAATGCCTACCAACCGCGGACCTGCAGCCAGCATCAGGGCAAACACGACCAATCCTGATGCGATGTCCCGGACTCCTTTCAGGCGAAGCCAGGCGCGCGTGTCGGCATCCGATGCGGGCGGCTTGAGGCCGAAGGATCCCGTCATTGTTTGCGGAGATAGAAGGTAGAAACAGCCGATCACCAGGATCGACACAGCGATGAGAGCGGCGACAGAAAGCAGGATTACGTTGTACATGGATAGTCTCCTTTCTAAAAAGACTAGCACTAATAATAAAAACTAGCAATGCTATATTTATTCGATCTCTGTGGAAAAGATTCCCCACTGGTAAAGCATTGATTCTAGCAGTGCTATAATTTCTATCTATGGTAAAGAAATTGGCAGGGAACCGGATTGCGGAACGAAAGCAGCGCGACAAGCAGCTCCGCCGGGCGCAGATTGTCCGTGCCGCGCGGCAAATCGCGGAGCTTGAAGGGTGGTCCAATGTAACCGTTCGGCGACTGGCCGAAGAAATTTCATACAGCCAACCCGTCCTGTACGCTCATTTTGGAAACCGCGAAGGAATTCTTGCTGCCGTTGCTATCGAGGGTTTCCAGGAGATCGGCCTGGCTTTGGAAAAAGCGCGGAAACGGGCTAAAAGGGGAAATGCGGTTGAATCGGTCGCGGCCGCATACCTTGAGTTCGCAGCATCTTCACCGGCACTGTATGAAGTGATGTTTTCGCTCAACCTGAGCGTTCCCTTTGGTGATGCCGCTACTCCTCCGGAGTTGCATTTCGCGTTTACACAACTTCTGGAGCTGTTTCAGGGGCATGGCTCGAAGCCGGAGATACTATCGGAATTGTTTTGGGCGAGCCTTCACGGTATCGCCCAGCTCACAGGAGCCAAGCGATTTCCACGCAGCCGTCAGAAAGAGCGCGTGAGGGTGCTCGTCGAGCTCTTCGCTTTCCCACGATGAAGCGGCACAGGCCGTGAAAGTGCGATGACGAGGTGAGCGATTGAGTTTTTACTCGTTGAAGCACGCGAAATTCCTTCATGCGATCGACCAGCATCAGCTGGCGACGAGCGTGGGCAGGCGGCGGTTGGCGAGCAGGGGGAGCAACTGGCGGTGGGCTTCTTCGACGCTGACGCCGTGGCGGGCGCGGAGGGCATCGACTTTGCCGTGCTCGATGAACTGGTCTGGCCAGCCGATGCGGACTACGGGGACTAAAAAGCCCAGTTCTTCGAGGGCTTCCACAACGGCGGTGCCGAAGCCGCCCGTTTTTGCGTGATCTTCCAAGGTGACGAAGGCGGCGACGCGGCGGGCGTAATTTGCCAGCATCTCTTTGTCGATGGGTTTGATGAAGCGGGGATTGATGACGGCGGCGGAGTAGCCGTCACGGGCGAGGCGCGCACTGAGTTCCTCAGCCAGCGCGCACATGGGGCCGAGGCCGAGGATGGCGACGTCCTGACCGTCAGTCAGGATCTCCGCTTCGCCGATGGGGAGCGATTGCGGCTGCTGCTTGCGGTTGACACCGACGACTGCGCCGCGCGGGTAGCGGATGGCGCTGGGTCCGGCAATATCGAGTGCGGTTTTCATCATGTCGGCCAGTTCGTCTTCGTTTCTGGGCGACATGAGCACGATCTCCGGTATCGACCGCAGGTAGCCGATGTCGAAGAGGCCGTGATGCGTGGGGCCGTCGTCGCCGGAGAGGCCTGCGCGGTCCATGCAGAACAGGACAGGAAGTTTTTGCAGGCAGACGTCGTGGACGATGGGATCGAAGGCGCGCTGCAGGAAGGTGGAGTAGATGGCGCAGACGGGGCGGAAGCCGCGCGTGGCCATGCCGGCGGCAAAGACGACGGCGTGCTCCTCGGCGATGCCGACGTCGAAATATCTGCTCGGGTGGCGGGGGCGGAAGTGATCGAGGCCCGTTCCATTGGGCATGGCCGCGGTGATGGCGACGATGCGGTCGTCCTTGTCGGCCAGGTCAGCGAGGGTGTTGGCAAAAACTTCGGAATAGGTGGGCAGGCCGGAGAACGGGGTGTCGCCGGTTTCTGGATGGTAGGGGCCGAGGCCGTGGAATTTTTTCTGGCCGTCGAGCGCGGGCTGAAATCCGCGGCCCTTCTGCGTCAATACGTGAAGCAGGACGGGGTGGTCGGCGGCCTTGAGGAATTTAAATGTCTCAATGAGCAGGGGCAGGTTGTGGCCGTCGATGGGGCCGAAGTATTCGAGCCCAAATTCTTCAAACATCATCGAAGGCCAGAGGAAGCTTTTGGCGGCCTCCTCGGCGCGGCGCACGACTTTGACGGCTGTCTTGCCGCCGAAGCGCTCGATGATTTCCTTGGCCTTTTTGTGCAGGTGCTGGTAGTGCTCGTTGGTGACGACGCGGTGAAAGTAGCGGGCGATTGCGCCGACGTTGCGGTCGATGGACCACTCGTTGTCGTTGAGCACGACGATGAGTTTTTTTGTCTGCTCGGCGATGTTGTTGAGGGCTTCGAATGTAATTCCATTTGTAAAGGCGGCATCCCCGGCTACGGCGATGACGTTTTCGTTGCCGCCGGCGAGGTCACGGGCTACGGCCATGCCGAGGGCGGCTGAAAGAGCCGTGCCGGCGTGGCCCGCGCCGAACGCATCGTGTTCGCTCTCGGTGCGCAGCATGAAGCCGTTGAGGCCGCCGGGCTGGCGGATGGAGTCAAAACGGGTTGCGCGGCCGGTGAGAATCTTGTGGACGTAGGCCTGGTGGCTGACGTCGAAGAGCAGCTTGTCGGTGGGGGTGTTGAAGACGGCGTGGATGGCGAGGGTAAGCTCGACGACGCCGAGGTTGGGGCCCAGATGGCCGCCGGTTTTGGCGAGGGACTGGATGAGGAATTCGCGAATCTCCTGGGCCAGCGCTTCCATCTGAGCGGGGTTCAGGTTCTTCAAATCGGCGGGCGATTGGATGGACTCCAACAGCTTTCCCATGTGTGTCCTTCTCCCTGTGTGCCGGCCGGAGATCGGTACAAGCCCGGTTTGTTTCCAGCCCGGCACGTGCCTGGCGCAGGTCCCTGACACGGGTATGGATTAGTATACGCGCAACCGGAATTACGGCCGTTGATGATTAGACGCAGCGGCGCGGGTTGCGTCCCGGTTTGGAGGGGCTCTCCCGCCCAGACCATTGGCTTCGGTTGCGCGGGCCGACATATACTTGTGGCAAATGATGGTTGCGCCGATGAAGAGAATCGCATATATTGCGTTTGCGGCGGCGATGGCTGCGCAGGCTGCACCGGCGCAGACTGTCACGGTTGCCGAGTTGGAGCAGAGGCTGGTTCGGCTTAAGGGCAAGTCGGATGGGGCGGCGGCGGACGCGCTTACGGGGATGGAACTGACCGAGCGGGCCAGCGCGGCGAGGCTGGAGCGGTGGCGCAAACAACTTCCCGGCGATCGCAGCCGCGATGCGCTGATTGCGATGGTGGATGAATCGGCATTTCTGAAGCTGCCCGCGGACGATCTATCCGCTGCGCCGCCGCCTGACGAGACTGAGCAGCATGAGATGCTGGCGCGGACGGCTGGGCGGTTGAATGAGGTTTTCTCATTGCTGCCGAATTTCTATGCCACGCGCGCGACGACGCACTATGACGATGCGCCCTTCCAGACGCAGCAAGCCCAGCCGTTCCCGACCTCGAACGGCGGCGGCAGGCGGGGCGCGGCAATCATGGACAACTTTTCGAGCATTACGAGTTGGGGGCCGATTCATCGCACGGGAAGATTCGAGGTCACGATTACCTTTCGCGATGGGGATGAGGCGATTGAGACGCCGAAAGGGAAGGCACCGCAGCAGCCCGTGGGGTTGATGACGAGCGGCGAGTTTGGACCGATTCTGGAGGTTGTGGTTGGCGATGCCGGGCGCGGCAAGATCGCGTGGGACCATTGGGAACAGGGACCGGCGGGAACGCTGGCCGTGTTCAAGTTTTCGGTTACTGAGCCGGAGTCGCATTTTGTAGTGAGCCTGGCCAGCGGGAACGGAATCGACACGGCGCATCCGGCGTATCACGGCGAGATCGCGATCGATCCGGAGAGCGGGGATGTATTCCGTGTGACGGAGGTTGCAGACATGGCGCCCCCTCACGATCGAGTGCAGGCGGATTTGCTGGTGGAGTACGCGCCGGTTGCGCTTGGCGACCGCAGCTACATCTGCCCGGTGCGGGGTGTGGCGATGATCAAGGTGCCGACATCGGCCGATCCGGGAATGCAGAAGGCGGGCGAGCCGGCCTTCAAGACGTATCTGAATGACGAGGTCTTTTCGGACTATCACCTGTTCCGCGCCGAGACGCGGATCTTGCCGGAGCCGAATACACAGTAATACGAGATCGGGAGTTTGAGGGACTATGAAAGCGATTCTCTTAGGAAAGAATCTTTGCGTGGTTGCTGTGTTGGCAGCTTTATTGCCGGCGGCGCGGGCGCAGTTGGCGTTTCCGAGCGCGCAGCAGCAGGATGTGCCGAATCCGCTGGCTGACACGACCGTGAAGCCGGGGAAGATTTTGCTCTTCGATCTGGAAGCGAAGTTTGCGCGGGATGTGGCCGCGCGCGGCGGAGCGGCGTTTGCGGACTGGTTTGCCGACGATGGCGTGGCAATGGGCAACGGGGCGCAGCCGCAGATTGGCAAGGTGGCGATTGCCAAGAGCGCGAACTGGTCGCCGAAGGATTATCAGTTGACGTGGACGCCGACCGACGCAGTGCTGGGCCCCTCGGGCGATATGGGCTATACGTGGGGACACTACGAGGGCCGAGCGAAGGATGCGCATGGAAATCCGGTGGTGACCAGCGGGCGGTATATCACAATCTGGCGCAAGCAGGCAGATGGAAGCTGGAAGGTGGTGCTGGACGCGGGGGCCAACGATACCTCGGCGACGGGGGATTGCTGCAAGCTGCCTACTGGGCCTTAAAGGCAGCTTGCAGCTATCAGCTTACAGCCGACAGTTTTTAAGCGGTGGATTGGGGAAGTGATTTCCCACCCATTCGGCATAGAACGCGGAATGGATGGGGCACCCAGAGTATGTGCGGATGTTTGAGATTGGAATTGTGATTTCCCAACTTTAGATTGCAACTGGTGAATCCTTCGTTCCGATTCCTGTTTCCCAATCTCTGCTGGATTATTCTTGGAGCACGATGCAAGACTCCGCTGTGCTGCTTATCGATTGCCCTGACCGCCCTGGCCTGGTTGCTCGCGTGTCGGGGTTGCTCTTCGAGCACGGGGCGAACATTCTGCACGCCGACCAGCATCAGGACCACGGGCAGAGTTTGTTCTTCATGCGGGTGGAGTTTTCCCTGCTGAAGAAAGACAATCCAGCCGGGTTCGATCTGGAAGCGTTCAAGGCGGCCTTCGCGCCGATTGCTGCCGAGCTGGGCATGAATTGGCAGCTGACTTCCGCTACCCGCCCTCGCGTGGCGCTGTTCTGTTCCCAGTATCTGCACTGCATGGCGGACCTGCTCTACCGCTGGCATACGGCGGAGCTGGAGTGCGAGATTGCGGTGATCGTGTCGAACCATCGCAACGTGGAATCGCTGGCCGCGTTTTACGGCATCCCGTTTGAGCACGTCACGGTTACGGCGGCGACACGAGCCGAAGCGGAGGTAAGGCAGCTTGAGATACTCGCCCGGCACAATGTTTCGCTCGTGATTTTGGCGCGGTATATGCAGATCCTATCGCCTGAGTTTGTCGATCGCTATCCGGCGGCGATCATCAACGTACACCACTCGTTTTTGCCTGCCTTCACGGGCGCGCGGCCCTACCATGCGGCGCACGCGCGGGGAGTGAAGCTGATTGGGGCGACGAGCCATTATGTGACGGCGATACTGGACGACGGGCCGATCATCGAGCAGGACGTAGCGCGCATCTCACACCGCGACCAGGTGGAAGATTTGGTTGCGCGAGGGCGGGATCTGGAGCGGATGGTGCTGTCGCGCGCGGTCAAGTGGCACCTTGACCGGCGCATTTTATGCTATGGCAACAAGACGGTCGTCTTCGATTAAGGCAGTTTAATGCTGTTGGCAGTCACGAATTTGCAAGATGCCCGTTACCAAAGATTTACTATCCCGGCGGGAACTATTTATGTTAGAGTTTCCAAAACTGGTTGAGTTGTAGTTTCTACGGGCCAAATCCCTCCCTTATTGTGTGGCCCGCACAGATTTGAATTCGTTCACAAAGCGTCCGTGGCGACGATTTGCAGTTAATTGCGATCTACGGCATACGTGTTAATTGCCGCTGGATGCGGCTTTCGAGCGCAACGCTGCAGGGACCATATCCGGCATTATTTCGGTTTAGGACTTTTCTTAAGGAGCTCGCACATGAAGCAAACCAAGCAACAGTACCAAGGCCAGCGCATCTTTTTCCGTGGATGCAATCTCTTGCTCTTACTGTTGGCGATGTTTACGGCGAGCAGCGCGCTCGCGCAGCAGAACGCGCCCTCCTCACCGGTCGGTGCGCCGACGATGAATATGAAAACGCCTGTTCCCGCCGCTGTAGCGGCCAAGCCGGCGGTTCAAACTGCGGCAGCTGCTCGGCCTATGGTCGATCCTAAAACCGGCGCGCCGTTTTCCTCCACG
>Ga0182012_10006258_pt1 | contig 12159 bp, 10 predicted proteins | sample 612S2SmetaG_FD_120486 | JGI IMG/M metagenome (GOLD analysis project Ga0182012, IMG submission 120486) | Permafrost microbial communities from Stordalen Mire, Sweden - 612S2S metaG | ecosystem: Environmental > Terrestrial > Soil > Wetlands > Permafrost | place: Sweden: Stordalen | collected...
GATGGCGGTACCGGGGCAGGCGGCGTACAACTCGGCCAAGTTCGCGGTCCGTGGCTTCACCGAGGCGCTGCGACAGGAGATGGTGCTGGCCGGCCATCCGGTGGGTGTGACCACGGTGCACCCCGGCGGCATCAAGACCGCGATCGCCCGCAACGCCACCGCGGCCGAGGGGCTCGACGCGAACGAGCTGGCCAAAATGTTCGACAAGCGGCTGGCCCACACCAGCCCGAAGCGGGCCGCCGAGATCATCCTGGAAGCGGTACGCAAGAACAAGGCTCGGGTGCTGGTCGGCGCCGACGCCAAGGCGTTAGACCTGCTCGTCCGGTTGACGGGGTCCGGCTACCAGCGGATCGTCGGGCTCTCCATGGGCCGCATCATGCCGCGCAAAAGCTAGCACCCCCTCGCTGAGCCTGGGCTCAGGGCGTCCGACGAGCGAAAACGGTGCCTGTGCGCAGGATCGACGCACAGATTCAGGCTCGGTGGTGGCGCGGTGAAAGCTCAACGCCCCAGCGGGTGGTCGGACAGCCAGCCACCGGCCACCGCCTGCGGGTCGGCACCCCCGGCCACTTGGCGGCGCATGTCGGCCAGCGCCGCGGTGTCCAGCACCCCGGCCACTTCATTGATCGCCAGCAGCTGCCGTTCGGTCAGCGCATTGCGGCGATACAACGGCACCACGTTCTCGGCTTGGATCAGCGCGGGTTTGCCGTCAGCCAACGCGACCAGATCACCCGGAATGCCGGGATCGGCGGTGGTGGTCCACGCCGCGGTCAGCTGGCCGACCCGTAGAGCGCCGAAAAGCTCTGTCTCAGAACGGAATTCGCGCGGGGCGGGTAGCCGGCACGACCCCACCACCGACGGTGCCGGAAATCCCGTGACGATCCCGACGACCAGCCCGTCGCAGTGTTTCGTCAGCGCGCTCAGGTCATTACCGCCCCAGTCACTGGCGGTTGCCCCAGTCACCACCAGCACGGGCTTATCTTCAGCAGAGATGGCGTAATCGCCCGCCGCAACGCCCTCGGGCAGCGCCGAGACCATCGTGCGGTACACCTGGGCATCGGAAAGCACCAAGGCGCCAGGCTCCAACGTCTGCAACACCCGCCCGGTGAAGGCGGGGACGACGGTGAACTCGCCCGAGTCCAGCTTCGCCATCGGGTCGACGGCAGTCTCGGCGCGCGCGCCGAAACCGTATGAGTGCAGCGCGGCGAGGTAAAGAGCGGCCAACAGCGTCGACCCGGCATCAGGCGCGGACCCGACCACCACCTCAGGTGCAGCGTTGTGGCCGGCGGTGTCGCTCGCGCAACCCGCCATGAGCGTCGTAATGAGCAGCGCCGCCAGCAGCAGCGCGGCCAGCCTTCTCACACGGGAGTGTCGGCCGCGAGAGCCACCGCTTTGGCAACCGCTTCCCCGACGCGAGGGTCCAATGGGCTCGGGACAATACGGTCCAGCGCGAGATCAGCGCTGACGACGGAGAAAATTGCTTCGGCCGCGGCGATCCTCATCCTTTCGGTGATCTGGCGCGCCCCGACATCCAGTGCGCCGCGGAAAATCCCCGGAAACGCGAGCACGTTGTTGATTTGGTTCGGGAAGTCACTGCGGCCGGTTGCCACCACCGCCGCATACTTGGCCGCGACGCTGGGGTGTATCTCCGGGTCCGGGTTGGACAGCGCGAACACTATCCCGCCGGGCGCCATCTTGGCGATCAACTCCTCGGGGACCTCTCCCCCGGACACCCCGAGGAACACGTCGGCCCCGTCGAGCGCCTGCACCAAGCCGCCCGACAGGCTTTCGGGATTGGTGCGCCGCGCCAGGTCGGCCTTGACATGGTTCATGCCGTCGCGCCCGGTGTGCAGAATGCCGCGGGAGTCGAGCACGGTGATGTCCGAAACCCCCATGTTGAGAAGAAGATTCGTGCACGCCACACCGGCGGCGCCGGCCCCGGATACCACCACTCGCAGAGAAGACATGTCCCGACCGAGCAACTTGGTGGCGCCCATCAGTGCCGCGAGCACCACAACCGCTGTACCGTGCTGGTCGTCGTGCATCACAGGGCAATCCAGCGCCTCGATGACCCGGCGTTCGATCTCGAAGCAGCGCGGAGCGGAGATGTCCTCGAGGTTGACGGCGCCAAATGTCGGTCGAAGCCGCACCAGGGTTTCCACGATCTCGTCGGGGTCCTTGGTGTCCAGTACGAGCGGGATCGCGTCAAGGCCGCCGAACTCTTTGAACAGGGCACACTTGCCCTCCATCACCGGCAGCGACGCCGCCGGCCCGATGTCGCCCAAACCGAGCACCGCGCTGCCGTCGCTGACGACCGCCACGAGCCGGTTGGCCCAGGTATAGCGGGCAGCCAGGGTGTGATCGGCGGCGATCGCGCGACTCACCTGCGCCACGCCGGGAGTGTAGGCGATCGACAGGGAGCGCTGAGTGTCCAGCGGCGCCGTCAGGCCGACGGAAAGCTTGCCGCCCACGTGCGCCTCAAAGATCTCCTGGTCGGCGATGACGATCTGGGGGCTTTCACGCTTTTCGGACACGGGCCCAGGGTACCGACTACTGATTAGTAGGGCTAATTCGCTCAGATCAGCTTCAACTCCGTGACGGCGTCGCGCTCTTCGGCCAGCTCGGCGGTCGATTTGTCGATACGGGCGCGGGAGAACTTGTCGATCTCCAGGCCCTGCACGATCGACCAGTTGCCGTCCTTGGTGGTTACGGGGAAGGAGGAGATCAGACCTTCCGGGACTCCGTAGGAACCGTCGGAAACGACCGCCATCGAAACCCAGTTGCCCTCCGGGCTGCCGAGCAGCCAATCGCGGGCCGCATCGGTAGTCGCGGACGCGGCCGAGGCGGCCGACGAGGCGCCGCGCGCGTCGATGATCGCCGCGCCGCGCTTGGCGACCGTCGGGATGAAGTCGTTCTCGATCCAGGACTGGTCGTTGACCACCTCGACGGCGTTCTTGCCCTTGATTTCGGCATGGAAGATGTCGGGGTACTGGGTGGCCGAGTGGTTGCCCCAGATCGTCACCTTCTTGATGTCGGTGACGGCGGCACCGGTCTTCTTGGCCAGCTGCGAGATGGCCCGGTTGTGGTCGAGCCGGGTCAGTGCGGAGAAACGCTCCTTCGGGATGTCGGGGGCGTTGGACGACGCGATCAGCGCGTTGGTGTTGGCCGGGTTGCCGGTCACGCCCACCCGGATGTCATCGGCGGCGACCGAGTTGAGCGCCTTGCCCTGCGCGGTGAAGATCGCGCCGTTGGCCTCCAGCAGGTCGCCGCGCTCCATGCCCGGGCCACGGGGGCGGGCGCCGACCAGCAGGGCCAGGTTCACCCCGTCGAAGATCTTGTTCGGGTCCGCCCCGATCTTGACACCCGCCAGCAGCGGAAACGCGCAGTCATCGAGTTCCATCACGACACCCTCAAGCGCCTTGAGCGCAGGCTCGATCTCGAGCAGCCGCAGCTCGATCGGGCGGTCGGGTCCCAGCAGCGAGCCGCTAGCCAGACGGAACAACAGGCTGTAGCCGATCTGGCCCGCCGCGCCGGTGACGGCGACCTTGAGAGGACTTGCACTCACTTCGGTTTACTCCTATGGAGAAGGTCGGGATGTGAAGATTTCGGTCCCGGACGGAACCATGTCGAAACTAGCGCACCCGCGCTGGCCCGAAACCTCCGGTCCAACACCAGACCTAGTTCCCGCGGGACGAGTCGGGCAACGGCTACCGGCCAGCAGCCCGCCCAGATACTCCACGCCGCGTTTCGCCTCGACGCGTAGCATGAAGCACCGCCCGGTCAGACCCGCGCCACGATGGGAGGTCGAGATGTTCGAGGGGTTAAACGCATTGCCTGAACCGCTGAGAGCACTCGCGCCGCCGCAGGACGAGCACCCCGCTCCGGTGCGTCACTCTCCGCCGCTGGTTGACTGCGGCATCTACGTCCAAGGCCATCGGCTGTCCGGCAAGTACACATACGCCGCCGCACTGAGCAAGGTGCGCGAGATCGAACTGCTGGGGCACGAGGCGTTCGTCTGGATCGGCCTGCACGAGCCCGATGAGACCGAGATGCAAGACGTGGCGGACGTTTTCGGCCTGCACCCGTTGGCTGTCGAGGACGCTGTGGTCGCTCATCAACGGCCCAAGCTAGAGCGATACGACGACACGCTGTTTTTTGTTTTGAAGACCGTCAATTACGTCCCGCACGAATCTGTGGTACTCGCCCGCGAGATTGTCGAGACAGGCGAGGTGATGATCTTCGTCGGTAAGGACTTCGTGATCACGGTTCGCCATGGCGAGCATGGCGCATTGTCCAACGTGCGCAGTCGGATGGATGCCGACCCCGAGCAGTTGCGGCTAGGTCCGTACGCGGTAATGCACGCCATCGCCGACTACGTCGTGGATCACTACCTCGAGGTGACCCATTTGATCGAACACGATATCGACGCCATCGAAGAAGTGGCATTCTCCCCGGGCCGCACGCTCGACGTCGAACCGATTTACCTGCTCAAGCGCGAGGTCGTCGAACTGCGCCGGTGCGTGACCCCGCTGTCCCAGGCGTTCCTGCGATTGCAGACCGAGAACAGGGACCTGATCTCGAAAGAAGTGCGGCGCTATCTGCGCGACGTCGGCGACCACCAGACGGCGGCCGCGGACCAGATCGCCAGCTACGACGACATGCTGAACTCGTTGGTGCAGGCGGCGCTGGCCCGGGTGGGCATGCAGCAGAACTCCGACATGCGCAAGATATCGGCCTGGGCCGGCATCGTGGCGGTGCCCACCATGATCGCCGGTATCTATGGCATGAACTTCGAGTTCATGCCCGAGCTGAAGTGGCATTGGAGCTACCCGGTGGTGATCGGCATCATGGTCTGCGTCTGCCTTTTCCTGTACCGCACCTTCCGAAACCAGAACTGGCTCTAAGAGTCGACCCGTAATAGGTCATGCAGCGCCAATCAGTTTGGGTGCTGGTTGTTTTCGGCTGGTTCCGCGACGTTCACGCTGCGGGCGTGGTCTGTTCGGGGGTGTGCCGGGTGCTGCTGGTTCAGCAGAGGCCGCCGTAGGGCGGTGGCTGCCGGTCCTGGCCGATCCCTCATCGGGTGATGGTGGCGGCTGGTGCCGGTTGACTGAACCCTCCCACTCTTGCTGGGAGGCCAACCCATCGCGCAGGGCTTGGGCAAGTCGGTAGTCGACCCGCGCGGTGCGCGGATCATCGGGGTCGGTGAGTTCCACGCAGGCCGCCAACGCCGCGGAGACGATGTCGCGATCCGCACGCAGTCCGCAGTGCGCACAGTGGTGGATGCGTTGGGCCAATGTCTTGGGAACGTGCTGGCCGCAGAGGCAGTGCTGGCTCATTGCCGTGGACTGGGCGCCGGCGCGGGTGAGCGTTCCGCCGCTGGCGGCGCACTCGGTGGCCAGGGCTCAACTCTTAGCGCCGTTCTAGTGTGCGCTGAGGGCTTCGCGTGTGCACGTAGGGCGATAATTGGGCCACTGTTTCACCTAGGACGCACACTCAACGCCACCAACGCACACTCAATGATCCTGGTGGGGCCGCTAACTGGGTTGGGCTGCTGGGCGATTCGGATCCAGCACGTCGACGCCGTCGTTCTGCCACGCCTGTCGCATCGCCTCGGCACCTTTGAGTCGCACCCAGGCCGCCTCGGTGGCGGTGATGGGGGTCGCCGCGAGAAAGCTGACAGGGTCACGGGGCGGTTCCAGCGGCAGATCGGGGATGTCGCTGCGGCCCAACAACACCGCGGTGAACGGCGCCCGCCCGGAAGGTCGCGTCCATAATGGCGCGCCGAGGTCGATAAGTGCGTCGCCGACCAGCACCACCCCGTCGACGGCCGGCGTCGCCGCCAATACCGCCAGGCTACGCGCCAACCCGCTGACCGGCCCCGGATCTCGCAGGCGCAGAACGACTTCGACACGCGGGCCGCGCTCTTGGTCGACGACGATCTGCGTCGGATCGGTCATCGGATGGCGCGAGCACCCCAGCGAAACGTAATGCACCAGCCCGTCTGCCCCGGGGCGGAATCGCAGCACGTCGATTGGTTCAGTACCCAGAAACGTCACGCTGGCGGAATCGGGTTCGACTTGCAGGCCGCCGAAATCGGCCTGAGCGAAGTGGGCGCGCAGGTGTTCGCGTACGTCGTCCAGGACTTGTGTCACCAGGTTGCGGGCGGCGCGGCAATGGTGAGGTTTACTCCGGAGCCGGCGTCGAAAACCGCAAGTTTTGTTGTGTCACAAGCTATCTCGATCGACTGTCCGCGAGCCGCCTTCGATTCAGCGGGAACCCTCGCCACACACTGATTTGCCGGCAATTCCGATTCGGCGACGAGCTCGTCCAACTGAGCCGAATGCACGTCGGAGCTCGCGGTGGTGAAGTAGACGTATTTGTCGGCTCCCAGGGATTCGACCAGATCGACTTTCGCCTTGAAGATCAGCGCACTGATGCGCTGATACCCATCGATCAACGCGCCATCGGCCAGATGCTCGGGACGCACCCCGACGATGACGTTGTCCGGCTTCGGGTGTGTTGCGATTGTCGCCTGGATTTCCGGCGTCAGCATCACCTCCCCGAACGGCAGGGCCAGTCCGGTCGGCGTGAGCGTGGCTGGGAAGAAATTCATCGCCGGCGAGCCGATGAAACCGGCGACAAAGAGATTGGCGGGGCGTTCGTAGAGTTCGTCGGGGGTAGCGATCTGCTGCGCGACACCACCGTGCATCACCACCACGCGGTCGCCGAGCGTCATGGCCTCGGTCTGGTCATGGGTGACGTAAACCGTTGTGGTGCCCAGCCTCTTCTGCAGCCGGGCGATCTCGCCGCGCATCTGCACCCGCAGCTTGGCGTCCAGGTTGGACAGCGGCTCGTCCATCAAGAACGCCTTGGGATGGCGCACGATTGCCCGGCCCATCGCAACGCGCTGTCGCTGCCCACCCGACAACTGGGACGGCTTGCGGTCCAGCAGCTCAGTCAGATCGAGGGTTTCGGCCGTCTCCTCGACCTTCTGTGCGATGTCCGCCTTCTTCATCTTCGCCAGCGTCAGCGGGAACGCGATATTCTGCCGCACCGTCATATGCGGGTACAGAGCGTAAGACTGGAACACCATAGCGATGTCGCGGTCTTTGGGCGGCTTCTCGTTCACTCGTTCGCCGCCGATCCGCAGCTCGCCCGACGAAATATCCTCAAGCCCGGCAATCATGTTCAGCGTCGTGGTCTTGCCGCATCCGGAAGGCCCGACCAGGATCAGAAATTCCCCGTCGGCGATGGTGATATTCAGATCCTTCACCGCTGTGGCGCCGTCGGGGTAACTCTTACTGACATGCTCCAGCACAATCTCGGCCATCGCGCTATCCCTTCACAGCGCCAGAGGTCAACCCGGCAACAATTCGTCGTTGGAAGATTAGAACAAAGACGATGATCGGAACCGTAATCACCATCGCACCGGCCGCGATCGATCCGGTTGGCTCCTCGAATTGAGAACTGCCGGTGAAGTTGGCGATTGCCACCGGCGCGGTGATCGCCGCATTGGTCGCGGTCAGCGAGAGCGCGAGCAGCAGGTCATTCCAGGCGAAGATGAACACCAGGATCGCGGCGGTGACCAGTCCCGGCGCGGCGAGCGGGACGATCACCCTGCGGAAAGCCTGACCGGGAGTGGCGCCGTCCATCTTGGCGGCCTTTTCCAAATCCCATGGGATCTCCCGGAAGAACGCCGACAACGTGTAGATGGCGAGCGGCAACGCAAAGGTGATGTAGGGCAGGATCAGCCCGGGCCAGGTGTCGAACAGGCCGACGGCGCGTTCGATATTGAACAGCGGTGTGACCAGCGAGATCGCCGGGAACATGGTGATCAGCAGGGTGGTGCCGACGAGCAGTCGCTTGCCGGGGAAATTCAGCCGGGCGATCGCGTAGGCCGCCATCGCGCCGAGCACCACCGCGATCACGGTGCTGGTCAACCCGATTCCGATGGAGTTGATCAGCGCCGACGTGAAGAAGTCGCCGCGAAAGATGCCGCGGTAGTTGTCGAAGGTCACCGTTGACGGAATCAGCCGACCGTCCCTGACCGTTGAGGTCGGTTTGAGTGACAGGCTGAGAATCCACAGCACCGGAAGCAGCGCGTACACCACCACCAACGTGTCGATGACGACCCAAAACGCCGCGCGCCGCGCGCCCACCCTCGCGCCTCTTCTATTAGCCGCCATCGTTATTACCGCCTGGCGCCGCCGCGCCGAACACCTTGATGAAGACGATCGCGATCAACCCCACGCAAAGAAATATCAGCACGCTGATCGCCGAGCCGAGCCCCACGTTGAAGCCCTTGAACAGGTTGTCGTAGCCGAGCATCGACACCGAGTCGGTGTTGAATTCGCCCTGGGTCAACACGTAGATGTTGTCGAAAATGCGGAAGGCATCGAGCGTCCGGAAGAGCAGCGCAACCACGACCGCCGGCTTGATGATCGGCAAGACGATCCTCGTCAGCCGCCGCCACGCGCCGGCGCCGTCGACCTGCGCGGCTTTGAGCAGATCCTCGGGCACCAAGGCCAGCCCCGCCAGCAGCAGCAGCGACATGAAAGGGGTGGTCTTCCAGACCTCGGCGATCACGACCACGCCCAGCGCCGGGATCTGTTCGGTCAGCGGCGCGCTGCCCTGCGGCAACAGATTGGCCAGATACCCGGTACCGGGCGTCCACGCGTAGTACCAGCTGTACGACGCGGCCACCGTGACGATGCCGTACGGGATGAGCACCGCGGTGCGCACCAGCCCTCTGCCGATCAGGGTGTGATGCATCACCAGCGCCAGCGATAGGCCCAGCACGAACTCGATCGACACCGAAGCCACCGTGATCGCCAGCGTCACCGCGAGCGCCGTCCACCAATATCGGTCGGTGAGGATCGTTTGGTAATTGCCCAGGCCGATGAATGCGGTGTCGCGGGGGGTGGCGAGGTTATTGCGCTGCAGGCTCAGCCACATCGCGTAGCAGATCGGATACGCCGTCACGGCGAGCATCAGAAATGCCGCGGGTGCAACCAGGATTAATGCCAGTCGCTGTTCGCCTCTGCGATTACCGGTGCGCGCAACACCGGCCACCCCTATGCGCCGCTCTCCCCCGCAAGCGGGAGGTGCCCCCACCTCATCGCTTCGCTCTGCATCGTCGCCGGAGCGGGCGGTCACGGCAGCAGCCCCTTCCCGTCGATGGCCTTCTGCACCTGGTTGGTGAGCTCGTCGGCCGTCCTGTCCGGGTCGATCTCGGTGACAGGGCTCAGCGCCGCCGAAAGCCGCAGCGACACTGCCTGATACACCGGTGTCGCGGGTCGCATCGCGGCGTCGGTGAGCTGTTGGCGAATTTCTCTGTGCATCGGGTACTTCGCCTGGAATTCCGGGTCGGAGTACAACGAGGTCCGCACCGCGGGCAGGCCCCCGCTGATCGAGGTGTACTTCTGATTCTCCAGGTTGCGCAGGCATCTGACGGCTTCGAACGCTTCGGCTTTGTGACTCGATGTGCCGGCCACCGCCAAGTTCAATCCGCCGATCGTCACTTTGGCCGGCTCGTCGGGGAGCACCCCCGGGTAGGGCGCGAAACCGAAGACCAACCGGGCGGCGTCGTAGGCGATGCGGAACTGTTCGTCGTTGGGCGCGAACGTCCCGAAGCCGTTGATGCTGCCGGCCAATTCGGGAATCCGGTTGAGCGGAAGAAAGGGCACGCCGCCCTTCACCGCGTTCTCCAACATCGACGCCAGCACGAACGGCCAGTTGACCTCCAGCGCGGCCCTGCCCTGTTCGACCGCCAACCGTGCGGAGCCCTCGTCAGTCCGGGTGATCGACGGGTCGGCACCTTGCGCGGTGGCCACCGATTTGATGATCCGCAGCGCGGCCACGGTGGCGGCCCGGTGTTCGGGGGTATCGGTCAGGGTGACGTGACGGCCGTCCTCGGAGAGCACCTGGCCGCCGGCGCTCACCAACAGGGTGTTGAACCACACCACCAGACCCTCACCCTCGTTGGCCTGCACCGCAATCCAGCCGGGGCCGCCGCCCGCATGCAACCGCGTCGCGTCGGCCACCATCGCGTTCCAGTTCCGCGGCGGTTGGCTAATCAAATCATTTCGATACCAAAGCAATTGGGTGTTGGTGGTGACTGGAGCGCCATACAGCCTGCGCTTCCAGGTGGCGGTTGCGAGCGGGCCCGGCAGGGTATCGGCGGTGGCGTCCGCCTCGGCTTGCCCCGCCGGATCTTCGGAAAGCGGCAGCGCCCATCCCGCCTCGGCGAACTCCGCGGTCCACACCACGTCCAGCGCCATCACGTCCAGGCTGCGGTCGTGGCCGGTCAGCCGCCGGGCCAGTTGCAATCGCTGCTCATCGGGGGACCTGGCCAGGCTGATGTGGGCAATAGCAAACCTGCCGTCGGACTGCTCGGTGCAGCGACGGGCGACCTCGCTGAATGTGGCACCGTCGGTGGCCGGTGTATAGAAGCTGATCACCAGCCCGTTATGGCCGGACCTGCACGCGGACAACACCGACGCGGCGGTAAGGGCGGCCAGCACGGCTGCGCCCACGCGGCGTGCGCACCCGCGACGGATGCCCGGAGCGTCAGATCGCAAGGCGAGCCAGCAGATCCCGCGCTTTCTCCGCGTTCTGCGGATCGCAGAGTACGTCGTAACGGCCGGCCACCAATTGCATGGTCGAGCTGAAATCCCTTGTACCACGCGCCATTGCGTACGGAACCGCGGACGTGATCAGCCCGAAGAACACGCCGGCCACCAGACCGGTGATCAGCGCGCCCCAGGCTCCCGCCGAACTGGGGCTGAAGAATCCGAGTACCAATCCGATGAACAGGCCAAGCCAGGCGCCGCTCACTACGCCACCACCGAGCACCTTGGTCCACGTCAGCCGGCCAGTGACCCGCTCCACCTGCATCAGGTCGACGCCGACGATGGTTACCTGCTGCACCGGGAACTGCTGGTCGGACAGGTAATCGACGGCCCGCTGCGCCTCGGCGTAGGTGGGATACGACCCGACCGGCCAGCCCTTCGGCGGAGTCGGCAGCCCGGGCACCCCGCGCCGACCCGCGCCCGCACCTGACGGCGGCGCGCCGGGAACCCGTCCAGGCTGGAAGGGGCTAGTCATCGCTACTCATTCTGCTCCGCCTTGGCCTTTGTTTCATCTCTAGTTGTTCCACCCTATCCAGGCGACCGCCAGGCAACCTGCAAGCAAACATGTCGCCACCGCGGTGATGGACACGGCGTTGCCGCTGCCACCCGGGCCGCTGCTGCCTAGGCTCTCCCCCATGGGATCGGTCGACAGGGTGTACACGGCGCGGCTGGCGCGGATGTTGGTGCTGGGTCCGCTCGGCGAATCGATTGGGCGCGTCCGCGACGTCGTGATCAGCCTCAGCATCGTCCGCCAGCAGCCGCGCGTCCTGGGGCTGGTCGTCGATTTGGCAACCCGCCGCAGCGTTTTCATCCCGATGCTCAGGGTCTCCTCGATCGAGCCCAACGCGGTGACGCTCAACACGGGCAGTGTGTCGCTGAGCCACTTCGAGCAGCGGCTGGGTGAGGTGCTGGTAATCGGTCAGGTGCTCGACACCCCGGTAACGGTCAACGATCCTGAACTGCCGGAGCTGGCCGGGCGTGATGTCGTGATCACCGACTTGGGCATCGAGCAGAGCCGAACCCGCGACTGGCTGGTGACCCGGCTCGCGGTCCGCAGTCAGCGACGGCTGGGACGGCGCGGTCCGGCGCACGTCGTGGACTGGCACAGCGTGCAGGGATTGACGCCGTCGGCGTTGTCGATGCCGGGCCAGGCGGTGGCACAGTTACTGCATCAATTCGAGGGACGCCGCGCGGTCGACGTAGCGGACGCCATCCGCGGGCTGCCGGCCAAGAGGCAGTACGACGTGTTCAGGGCCCTCGACGATGAACGGTTGGCCGACATTCTGCAGGAGTTGCCCGAGTCGCAGCAGGCCGACGTGCTGTCGCAGTTGGGCACCGAACGCGCGGCCGATGTGCTCGAGGAGATGGATCCCGACGATGCCGCCGACCTGCTCGGCATGCTGAACCCGACCGAGGCCGAGCTGTTGCTGACCCGGATGGACCCTGGGGAATCAGCACCGGTGCGACGGCTGCTGAAATACTCCCCCGACACCGCGGGCGGGTTGATGACCTCCGATCCCGTAGTGCTGAC
>Ga0182012_10006260_pt1 | contig 12157 bp, 13 predicted proteins | sample 612S2SmetaG_FD_120486 | JGI IMG/M metagenome (GOLD analysis project Ga0182012, IMG submission 120486) | Permafrost microbial communities from Stordalen Mire, Sweden - 612S2S metaG | ecosystem: Environmental > Terrestrial > Soil > Wetlands > Permafrost | place: Sweden: Stordalen | collected...
AATGCCGTTGCGGGTCATTCCGTCACGCAACCGGCCCTCCAGGTCCTTCATGCGCTGCATCGATCGCCTCATGCCCACGGCGCGGCGCAATTCTTCGGCTTCGGCGCCGGTAAAGCTGGCAACCGTCATGGCCATGCGCAAGAGTTGCTCCTGAAACAGCGGAACACCGAGGGTTCGTTTGAGCACCGGCTCAAGCGATGGATGCGGATAGGTGACTTCCTCCTTGCCCTGGCGGCGGCGCATGTAAGGGTGCATCATCTTGCCCACAATGGGGCCTGGCCGGATGATGGCCACCTGCACAACCAGGTCGTAAAAGCGAGTCGGCGCGTTGTGTGGAATCGACGCCATCTGTGCGCGGCTTTCCACCTGGAACATGCCCACCGTGTCAGCCTTGCGCAGCGTTTCATACACCTCGGGGTCTTCCGGCAGCGCGGCAAGGTCGATTTCTTTTTTGTAGTGCCGCGGAATCAGCTCCATCGAGTCCTTGAGCACCGCCATCATGCCGAGGCCGAGCAGATCCACCTTGATCAGGCCCATATCCGCGCAGTCTTCCTTGTCCCACTGGATCACCGACCGTCCGGGCATGGAAGCGCGCTCGATGGGAACCACGCGGTTCAGCATTCCTGCGCATATCACCATGCCGCCCGAGTGCTGGCCCAGGTGCCGCGGCAGGTCTCTCATGCGCAGGCACAGATCGAGATAGCGGGCGATGCGCGGATGCCTGACATCGAAGCCAGCCTGCTCAAAGTGCCGCGCCATGGTGTCGTTCTCGCCGCGCCACTCCCAATGGCCCACCAGGCCCGATAGCCGCGCCAGTTGCGCTTCGTCGAATCCAAGCGACTTGCCCACCTCGCGTGCCGCCGAGCGTCCGCGATAAGTAATTACGTTCGCCGTCATAGCCGCGCCCAGTTGCCCGTAGCGCTCGTAGACGTATTGAATCACCTTTTCGCGCTCGTATCCCGAAGGCAGATCGAGATCGATGTCTGGCCATTCGCCCCTGTTCTCATTCAGGAATCGCTCGAACAGCAACTCCATGCCCACCGGATCGACAGCAGTAATTTCCAGCGCATAACACACAGCGGAGTTAGCCGCCGAGCCACGCCCCTGCACCAGAATTCCGTTCTTCTGGCAATAGCGGATCAGATCCCAGACGATGAGAAAGTATCCCGCAAATCCGAGTTTGGCAATCAGTGCGAGTTCATGTTCCACCTGCGCGCGGGCTTTGGCCAGCAGGTTCTGCTTGGCCGCCGAGCCATAGCGTTTCATCACGCCCTCATCCACGCGCTTCTTCAGAAAGCTATCCATCGTACCGCCGTCCGGCACAGGATAGTGAGGAAACTCATAACCCAGATTGTCGAGCGTAAAGTCAAGGCGGCCGCTCACAATTCCAGTGTTGGCTATGGCCTCGGGAATGTCAGCGAACAGCGCGGCCATCTCGACTGCAGGACGCAAAAAGCGCGAAGAGTTGAAACCAAGCAAACGCCCCGCCTTATCCAGCGATGTATGGTTGCGGATGGTGGTAAGCACGTCCAGGATTTCACGGTCCTTGTCGGTTGCGTAGCGAACGCCGTTGGTGGCAACAACCGGCAGCCGCAGTGTGGATGCGAGGCTCAGCAGAGATTGGTTGCGGCACTCTTCGTCACGCTGCTGGTGGCGTTGCAGTTCGATGTAGAGACTACTCCGGCCATAGATCGATGCCAGCCTTTCAATCCTCTTGCGTGCGCCATCGTTGCCTTCCTGTGCGAGCGCCGCCGCCAGCGGCCCCTCGTCGCCACCCGTCAAACAGATCATGCCGGCTGAAAATTCCTCCAGGTCATCGAGCGTCGCCGCGCCCTCGGCCTTGGTAGCTTCACGCATCTTCATCCGCGTAATCAGTTGGCAAAGATTTCGATAGCCGGTTTGCGATGCGCACAGCAACAGCAGGCGAGGCGCCTCGGAAGGGAACTGGTGCGGCAGCCACTTGGGGGGCGTCTGTTGCCTGCCAAAGGAACTCACCGCACTCTCTACGCCGATGTGCGCACGCACGCCGCACTTCTTCGCCATGGTGTGGAAGCGCGCCGAACCGTACACACCGTTGCGGTCGGCCAGTGCAATGGCGGGCATCTCAAGTTGGGCTGCGCGCTCAATCAGCGTCTCCGGCTGCGAAGCCCCGGCCAGGAAACTGAACGCGCTTGCCGCGTGCAACTCGATATATTCATCGCCTCTAGTCATAAAACGCCTCAAAACGCCACTCGTTCCTCTGGCAATCGCGAACCAGCAGGCATGCCACCGATGACCCGCTGACCGTTTCGGCAAGCACATCCCACTCTTCCGCATCCCAGCCATCCATAGACCACCAGTTGCCGCTGGTTTTCCATGGACCATATGCCGCGGTGACCTTGAACGTGCGCTCGCACTCTCGAAACGCTGCAGGCTTCAACGCCAGCAGGCGAACCCGAACGGCCACCGGTGGCCTCATGCGGCGAAGCGCCATGCGTGGACGATTCCCCTCCGCCGCACGCGATTCCCCGGAGATTCGAAAGCTCTCCATGCGGAAACTGCCTGGCCTGTGCGAATCCTCGAGCACGGGAGAGCCCACACGATCTTCGCCCGCAATAGCCTTCAGCCGCGCAATGGTAACGTCAAGCCGCGACGGCTCAGGTGTTTGCGGCGCGAACAGCCCCAATTGCACCTTGCTCGATTGACCGGCCTCCGCTCTCAGCGTGATCGAGACCACGGCGGCCTCAGGGGGATGCGCGCCAATCTCCAATTGCAGCAGCTTGAGCAGGAATTTGCGGTCGGTGGTGGGGATTGCAGGACGAATAATGGTGCGCAGATATGCGCACTCGCGCTCGAGTTTCATGTGTACGGTTAGCGATGCCAGCGAAAGCGCTCGCGCACTGGCCCGCGCAACCAGGCAGTCGATCATGCGCGCGCCGGCAAACAGCAGCGACTCGCTGCGGTCGACCGGCGTCTCAAAGTCGCAAAACTCCTCCAGCCGAAACTGGGCCTCAATCGGTTGAAAGGTATGCGGCAATGCGCCGCGAGCCAGGTCGCGCCATTCGGTGGCCCGCGCTCCCATCCGCGTCACCAGATCCACCTCAGGCAGCGCGGCCAATTCTCCCAGCGTGCGAATCCCCCACACAGCAAAGGTTTCCGCCTGCTGGTCAGGCAGATTCAGAGCCGCCAGCGGAAGCTTGGCAAGCGCCGTTGCTTCCTGCCGGCTGCCAATTACGGTGATGCCGCGCGAATCAGCGGCCTTCAACCGCGCCGCATGGAAGTTGGCGCTGACAGCAACCGAGACGCGAAAGCCGGCTGTGGCATAAGCCGCGCGCAGCCGTTGCGCCAGCCTTTCCGGCGCGCCGAATAGCCGCTCCGTTCCTGCAATGTCCAGAACGCAAGCGCACCACGTTCCCCGGCTGGTGTCCTCAATCCGCGGAGAGAAATGCGCCGCGCACTCAAGGAAAACGGCGCGGGCAGCAGCCTCACACTCAGCCGAGCGCACCACCAGCCGCAATCCTGCAATGCTTTCGGCTTCGAGCTTTGTCATTCCCAGCTCAGCCCCCCTCAGCCGCGCCAGCCGGTTCAGGGAGCAGACCCTTTCCAGCGGCGGACGCCCATCGACCACGGCCACAGGCTCAGCCTCAAGCTCGCTGCGCATACGAGTGAGGGCCTGCGCAGGAAACTCCTCGGCGTGTACACAGGCGTATAGCATTGATTCCATAGACTCTATGCTCATGCGCGTTCTCCACTCTGCCATGCGCCTGCCGCCGTCCAGCCCGCTGCCGCTGTCCAGCTTGACGCTGGCGGCTTGCGCGCACCGACCAGGGCCATGCGCTGCCGGCCACGCCGCACTTCATACCTGAAGCCGCTCAGTATGGTTTGGCACGGCGTCTCTACTCGCAGCGATGCGCATTCCAGTGTCAGCGCGGCGCTCGATTGCGACAACGGCGCCTGTGCTAGAAGCAGCAGGCTGCAGCGTGTTCGATCGGCTGCCTGGCGAAAGCGGAACCACGTGGCCAGCGGAATCCTCAAGCCGTGTTCAGGAGCGGTCGATCCCAGGTCCAGAACCAGTGCGGAAAAGCCACCCGCCTGCAGCAGCAGATCGGTTGCGCGCATAGCCTGGTCGAGCCGTGTCCAGGGCTTCGTTCCGTCTTTACCGGGAACGCCCGCGTTATGGCAGCGAACCCAAAGGAGTTGCCTCAACCTAACTCCATTGGCTGCAGCGGTTTCCACGTCGAAGGTATCGTGGGCATCTACCCAGGCGCAGACCCGGTCTTCCTGGGTGCGCTGAGCCACAAAAGCTTGTGCCAGGCTGGTCCGCCCAGAGGATTCAGGCCCGGTGACTTCGCTTATGGCGCCAACCGGCAATCCGCCCTCAAGGAGCGCATCTACCTCGGCAATACCAGTAGAAGCGGTTTCCCGGATGGTGCGAGGTTGAGGCGTCAGCGCGGCTGGAAAGCGGCGTTCGAGGTCGTGCTCGATTTGGATGCGAAGTGCGGAGGCGGAGGGCATGATTCTATGTTCGCCTTTTCTTCGCTATAGAATCACTCGAAACCCATGCCGTTGTCAAAGGGAATCGTCTGATATTTCTTTATGTCCAATGTTTTCATGCGCTTGCATTTGGATATTCTGAGGTGGAAATGCGGCGGGAGATTTTGGCGTAGAGCCTTTGTCCGGGGTAAAATGTTCCTAAGGTCATGGGCGGTTAGCTCAGCTGGTTAGAGCGCCTGCTTTACACGCAGGAAGTCGGGGGTTCGAATCCCTCACCGCCCACCATGAAAATCAGCTTCTAGCTCCTAGCCTCTAGCTTCTAGCTTTTTGGTCCCCGATTCCGACCTGATGTGCGGTACTATGCGTACGCTGCGATGTTCGCGGAGACCGCGTAGCATGTGCATATAGCGTCAGGCTAACGTGTGACAAATAGTGCAAAATGCGCATATTTAAAGCCGTTATTCGTGCTTATAGTGCACAAATAAGCGTGTTTTCGATGCACTTATTGCGCTCAAAACCGCCTGTGGGGTGAGGAAAATGCATGCACTGCTATCAGTTTGGCGGTGCAATAGCCCCGCGCCAGCCTTTATCCCAGCCCCTCTGAGTTGACAAATGTCAATTTACATTTTACAGTTGGACAGTGATCGAGAGCTTCAAACACAAGGGCCTGCGGAACCTGTTTGAACAGGACGACGGTCGCAGAGTTAGAGCCGATCAAGTCGACCGCTTGCGGCTGATCCTTTCGGCGCTCGATCAGGCCGGAGAGATGCAGGATATGAACCAGCCGGCGTTTCGATTACACCCATTGAAGGGCAGCCGCAAGGGAGTGTGGGCCGTGACGGTAAGTGCCAACTGGCGGGTGACCTTCCGCTTCGAGGGAGGCGACGCCTACGACGTGGATTTGGAAGATTACCATTAGGAGGGAAGACGCAATGCCGATGAAGAATCCCGTTCACCCCGGAACACTCGCCAAGGCTAACCTGGACGAACTTAACTTGAGTGTGGCCGAGGCAGCGAAAGCTATGAGGGTCACGCGCCAGCAGCTTCACAACGTGATGCAAGGCAGAAGCGCCGTTACCCCTCAGATGGCGTTGCGCTTTGAAAAGGCCTTTGGCGGCAGTGCCGATATGTGGCTGCGAATGCAGGCCGCTTACGATCTTGCCCAGGCACGTAAGCTCCAAGGGGAAATAAACATCCCGCGCCTCGTTGTGCAAGCCTCAGTTTAACCGCCGCAACGTTTCACAAACTGGGAGGGGCGCGGGGCGGAATTTCATTCCAAGGCTGGGCTACACATGATCGCCAAGGTACGCCAATACATTGCGGTCCTGCTGCAAATTCCAATCAGGTAATGGCGGGCGGTTGAGGACACCCGCCACGACGCGGGGAATACGTATCATGTCCCCCAATTACCCCTGATATCAGTGATATCAGTGTGCGGTGCAATAAGCCCGTGGCGGCGAGATTCTGGGAAACCGAAAACAGGCGGTCGAGGTCTGAACTTTCCCTGGTCCCCAAAGACGAGGGACCAGGGGCACCCCCCATCGAGATCTATTGAGCGATGATACAATGTATCTACAGGAGGGAACATGCGGGCACAAGTGCTGAAATGGGGAAACAGCCTGGCGGTAAGGATTCCCAAGCCCATCGCGGACGACGCTCATTTTCAGGTGGGCGACCCGCTGGAGATCGCAGTGAGCGCCCATGGGGTTGTCGAGATCCACCGGATTGGAGAAATCCCGACCCTGGCTGAATTGGTGGCCCAGATCACCCCGGAGAATCGCTACGCGGAGGTTTCGCTCGGGCCGGAGATGGGAAGGGAAGCCGTGGAATGGTGACGCCGTACGTTCCAGATACCGGCGACATCGTATTCATGGATTTCGATCCCCAGGTTGGCCGGGAGCAGGCCAAGCGCAGGCCCGCCCTGGTGCTGACCGATATCCGCTACAACCGGGCCAGCGGTTTAGCAGTGGTCTGCCCCTTGACCAGCAAAGTCAAACCGTACCCATTCACCGTGCCCATCGCCGTTGGAGGTGTTGACGGGGCTGTGCTTGTGGATCAATTGAAAAGCATGGACTGGGAGGGGCGCGGGGCGGAGTTTCATTCCAAGGCTGGGCCAAACTTGATCGCCAAGGTACGCCAGTACATTGCGGTTCTGCTGCAAATTCCGATCAGGTAATGGCGGGCGGTTGAGGTTCTTCGTCTTCCGCATCTCGAAATCGAGATGTGGGGCACCCAGGTTTACTGAGGGTGAGGCGCGAACCCGCCCGACCGAGCAAGGCGTCGAATTTGTCCTTATCAACTTTCATGTTCATTCTGATCTAGCTCAAGGAAGCCTGCGAGTTCTGGCGGGACGACCTTTGAAGAAAGACGAATTTTCCCGAACTCCTTTTCGTACGCCCCAACTTGCTGGAGGAGAGTCCAAGCTAGAATCTTAACTTGGGATAAAGCCATCACGACTCGCACCCGTTGCTCAAGCGACAGAGCACCGTCTTGAATCCCTAGCATTTCGCTAAAGACCATCGAAGTGTCAAAGAAATTTGAGGTTACGGCTACATTGTTGGCGTACACAGACGCGTATTGAGGCGATACAGTAGCCTTGATGCTTTCGACTTGTTGAGCTCCACTCATGCTGCTACTCTCCCTTGCTCGATCTTGATCCAATATTGTGGTCCCGAAGGAGGACTCTGAATTGACTCCCTAGCAATGGCGTTTGCGGGAGTTGAAAAGAATTCGTTGGAGAATCTGAACGGATACGCTGCACCGATCTGGTCGGATAGATTCGTGGTTATGCCGCTGGTAAACCAAGTATGCTGTGCGGAAGTTGTATATTCCTTACCCGGCGCAACTGCGGGGGAACTCTCATACCATCCGGAGAAGATTGGTTCGTGAACACGAGATGGCTCTTCTTTCTCAGCATCTTTGGGGAACGTAGCCAGTCTCAGGCCAAGGGAATCATAGATCCCACGAAGCGTTTCGAGAGTTGGATTCCCCGTATCCGAAAGAATGCGGTATAAGCTTTCCCGTTGGACTCCCGTTTCCTTGGCGACCTTTGACATTTGCTTAGCCTGTGCGACGTTACGCAGAGCCTTTAAATAGCTCTCTTGTGATTCCTCCATTGCAGCGTCAAGGTAATGAGCCGCGATGGTCGGATTGGCTAAGCGTTCTAGCAGCAATTCCCGATATGGCCTAGTTTTCTTATTCATGGTCTTCCCAGAACTCCTTGGCAAAATCGATGTTGGCCTGTTGCCCCCTCTTGCTTCCCCCGGTAATCAGGTGGACCACGTTGCCCTTCTGTCCAAAGTAGACGCGGTACCCTGGACCAAAGTCGATTATCAATTCAGAGACTCCCTCGCCCACAGGCTCAACGTCTCCGAAGTTTCCGTCTTCGAGACGGTCGATTCTCTTCATCACGATAGCTTGCGTCTTTTCATCAAGCCGATAAAGCCATTCGCGGAACGGCTCTTTGTCGTTCTCGTCCCGACAAATCAGTATCTCTCTTGGGATTGCTTCCAATTAGACACAGCGCCGACCCAGTGTGACGTTTATACCACACGGAAGCATAGCACTGTCCTCCAGGGGCCTTCAAGATGACCGAATGTACTGCGCCAAAATATAATATACTGTCGGAAGCGGAGGGGGTCGAACCCTCAAAACCCTGTCACAGGTTGGTGTCTTCGAATCTCAGATGGCCTTGTTTTCGACGCTGCGAGCGTCAAGAAGCGGCCTTTCTTAATGGTTACATCGGTTCTGGAAGCCCTCTCGATGCTCCAATAGCGTCCAGTGCTATACTCACAAGGTCAGGCGCGTGCCCGCGCCGGCATTCTTTTTCATTACGCTGAGGTTCTCATGTCCGGCCATTCAAAATGGGCCACAATCAAGCACAAGAAGGGCGCGCTGGATGCCAAGCGCGGCAAGATATTCACCCGACTCCTGAAGGAAATAGCCGTTGCCGCCAAGGGCGGCGGTAACCCCGACACCAACGCGCGGCTGCGTACCGCTGTTCTTGCGGCCAAGGCGGAAAACATGCCCCAGGAGAACATCAAGCGCGCCATCCTGCGCGGCACCGGGGAACTGGAAGGCGTGAGCTACGAGGAGATCAGCTTTGAGGGGTACGGCCCCGGCGGCGTGGCCATCATTGTGGATGTGATGACCGACAACCGCAACCGCGCGGTGAGCGAAATTCGGCACGCGTTCGCAAAAAATGGCGGCAACCTGGGCGAGTCCGGGTCGGTCCGTTTCATGTTCGCAAAGAAGGGCCTGATTGCCGTTGAAAAGGACGCGGCCACGGAAGACCAGTTGATGGACATTGTGCTGGAGCATGGCGGCGACGACCTGAACGACGAAGGCGATACCTGGGAGATTCTGACCGATCCAGCCGCATATGACGCCGTGTTGGCAGCGGTGAAGGCGGCGGGCATTGCCACGGTGATGAGCGAAGTGACCATGGTGGCGTCGGTTTACACCAAGCTCGAAGGCAGCACAGCCAACCAGATGGTTCGGCTGCTTGAGGTTCTGGAAGACCTGGACGATACGCAAAACGTCTATTCGAACTTCGATATGGACGCGGAGCAGATGGAACAGGCGGCCGGCTGAGCGGCTGTTAGGCAGGCGTTAAAAAAGCCGCCCGGATGTGGCGGCTTTTTTGTGGGAATCGTATCTTTGAGAATAGAGGGAAGGGAAGCCAAGTTGGCCAGAACTGCATTGTTGCTCTTTTTTGTTTTGATGGCGGGGACGATCGCCGCCTCCGCCGAAAGCCCCGCAGAGCTGCCGGAAGGCGTCGCGGCTGCCGCCCATGCGGATGCAGACTCGCCCGTCGCCCAGGTTCGCAAGAATATGAGCTGGGAGTACGGGCCGTTCGTCAACGGCGGCTGGGGACTGGGCAACCGGGACAACTTCGGGTTCCTCTCCGCCGGCGTTCAGGCGGGCAAGATTCTTACCCCGGTGCTGGGCTCTGGAATCTTCAAAGGCCAGTTCGAATTTAGCGCAAACATTATGCCGCTGTGGCAGGCTTATACCCCGGCTGCGCATGAGCAGACATTCAGCTATCCCGGCGGATACTTCGAGGGGCCCGACGGCGGCGGTACCTATCACGGAGCCAGCCTTACCCCCGTCATCCTGCGCTGGAACTTCCTTTCCAATTCGCGCCGCTTTCAGCCCTGGTTTCAAGGGGCAGGAGGGCTGATCTACACCACGCACAAGTTTCCGCCAGACCTGCTGGTTCCGCATGGAACTCCGGGCGGAACTTCGGTGTTCAACTTTTCGCCTCAGGGCGGCGGCGGATTTCACTACTTCCTTCGCGACAAGCGGTCCATCGATGTGGGCGTGAATGGCGTACACATCTCCTCGGCCTCATTGGGCGACCGCAACCCCGGCGTCAATGCCAGCGTTCAGGTGCAGATTGGTTACACATACTGGAAGTGATCTGGGGGATGGGGCGTCAAGTCATCGTCCGCGGGTTGGAGCAAGATTATGAACGGGCCACTAGTAGAATGCGTTCCCAACTTCAGTGAGGGCACGGATGCCCGGCGCGTCGAGGCCATTGTGGCCGCGATGCGAGTGGAGGGGGTGCGGCTGCTGGACTGGTCGATGGATGCCGATCACAACCGCTCCGTTGTGACGATTGCCGGCGAGCCCGCCGCAGTGGTGGAGGCGGCCGTGCGCGGCGCAGGCAAGGCGGCCGAGCTGATTGACCTGACCCGCCAGCAGGGAGTTCACCCGCGAATCGGCGCCGCGGACGTGATCCCGTTCGTACCCATCTCCGGCATCAAACTGGAGCAGTGCGCTCTGCTGGCGCGCCAGGCAGGCCTGGAGATCTGGCGGCGCTTCGGTGTGCCGGTCTTCTTCTATGAGGCCGCTGCCGCGAGGCCCGACCGCGCCAATCTCGAAGATGTGCGCAGCGGGCAGTTTGAGGGACTCAGAGACGCCGTGCGCAAGGAATCTTCGCGGCGGCCCGACCTCGGTGGCCCCGGCCTGCATCCTACCGCAGGGGCGTGCGCCGTGGGTGCGCGTAAATTTCTGGTGGCCTACAACATCTATTTCGATTCCACCGACGTTGCAATGGCCAGAGCCATCGCCCGCGAAATTCGCGCTGCTTCCGGCGGACTGAAGGGCGTGAAGGCCATGGGCGTTCTTGCGCACGGGCGCGCGCAGCTCTCCATGAACATTACCGACTTTGCGGCAACGCCGATTTCTCAGGTTTATCGCACGGTCTCAGGGCTGGCGGTTCGTCACAAGGTTGCGCTGGCCGAGGGCGAGGTAATCGGCCTGCTGCCTGAGTCAGCGTGTGAGCGGGAAAGCGAGTGGATGCGTCAATTGATTGGATTCGATCCGGAGACCAAGATTCTGGAGCGTCGTCTCGATGCTCCGCTGGCCTGGCCTGGAAGCGAGTCTGGAAACGAGCCCGGAAGCGGGTAGGCAGACAGGCCCGGACAGTCCTGGTCGGCAAGCGCCGCAACTGGATCGGTGCCGGCAATGCGTCCGGCAGGTACAATAACAGGGTAGGTCCTGAGCGTTTTTCGAATTCAGGCATTAGAAGCCGGGCCTCGTTGCAGAGATTGCCGTGCTTCCAGTTCGATAGACGATCGGCCTTCGGAGGATGAAATTGTTGAAAGCTGTTTTGAAATTCTCGATCGCTCCCATGTTACTGGCGGCAGCTACCGTGGCCCCAGCGGCCCAGTTGAACTCTGACGCCCGTACGGCCGTTCCGCATGAAGTGCAGCAGTTGGTGGTTATCGACTACAGAACCATGCAGAACTCGACCACCGCAATGAATCTGCGCGACCGCGTGATGCCGCCCGAGCTCAAAGCGTTCGACGAAGCGCTGCGCCACTCCGCCCTGAACGACAACCACGACATGGACCAGTATGTTGACCAGTTGGCGTTTGCCTTGTTCCGGCCTTCGGCCACAAGTGAAGGGCTGGTTACCGTGGGCATCGCCCAGGGGCAGTTCCCCGTGACTGACATCCTTGCCAGCTTCCGCAAACAGAAGCTGAAGGCCAGCCTGGTGCGGACCAACAAGATCTACCCCATGCTCAAGACCGACATGGTGCTTTGCTTTGTCGATCCATCCACCATGGTTTTCGGCTCCAAAGATGCTGTCACCAAGGCTCTGGACGCCCGCGATGGAATAAACCCCAGCCTGCTGACCAACGCGCCCATGATGGATGCGATGAAGACCGTGGACGCCGATCCGCTGTGGAGCATTCTCGACGACAAGGGCACGCAGACCATGATGCGCCAGGTGCTGGGCGAGGCCGGCTCGGTCACCGATTTTGAAACCGTGCGCAAGCGGCTCCAGGGCTCGTGGTACGGCATGGATTTTCAGCACGGCGTAAAGTTCGACCTGACCATCTCGACAGGAGACTCGTTTTCCGCCGCCACCATGTCATCGCTGCTGACCGCCGCGGTGGCTTTGCGCAAAATGAGCGGATCGGATGCTGAGAAGCAGGCGCTGGCCGGCACCGAAGTAGCCTCCGATTCTGGCAAGTTATCAGTCCACTTTGCCACCAGCGATGCGGGATTCAACGACCTGCTGCACTCGCCGCTGTTTCAGAGCATGGTGCGCTGACGGCCGGTGGCCCACCGCTGGACTAATCAATCGGGAGTTCCCCCGGCTCTGCCGGGGAGGCAGTCAAACTTTGAGAATTCCGGGAGCATTTCCCGGGCTGTTGCTTTGGCTTTGTAG
>Ga0182012_10006263_pt1 | contig 12153 bp, 10 predicted proteins | sample 612S2SmetaG_FD_120486 | JGI IMG/M metagenome (GOLD analysis project Ga0182012, IMG submission 120486) | Permafrost microbial communities from Stordalen Mire, Sweden - 612S2S metaG | ecosystem: Environmental > Terrestrial > Soil > Wetlands > Permafrost | place: Sweden: Stordalen | collected...
AGGGCGGTTGGATATTGTATCCCGCTGGCGGGATTTCAGGCGTAGTATAAAAAGAGCAATATAGTGCTATTATAATATTGACATAAAGCATATAGATGCGTATTATGAAGGCAAGATATATGAATATCTATCCCTGCAAAGTCGGACGACTCCCCGCCGACCTGGGAGAGCCATTGCCCCAACGACTTGCGGCCGGGGAAGTTAGGCCGGCCACCGTGTCGGCCCCCCCGCCGGAACCAGCCAAACCAGCAAGAAACCAGGCTAAATGCCCAAGAAACCAGGTTAAATTTCCAAGAAACCAAGTTAAACCAGCCGATACGAGCATAAGTTTTCAGCCTCGGTTTCAGCCTTACAGGCCGGGGATGGTTTTGGGGGGCGGTTGACCCGGGCCTTCAGCCCGGGCTGTCACATGCCGGGCTTTCAGCCCTCAGCCATCTAGGTGTCAGTTAATGGTATTGTCATATTTTGTGGCGGTTCATTTCATCGTCATCATCGTCTTTGCCCGCAGCCGTGTTTTGAGGCGCGGGGCGGGGAAAGACAAAGCGGAAGGCGGGAATCCGCCTGCGCTGCGCTTCCGCCGTCGCCAAGGCTTTGCCGGACGAGTTGGCGCGACAAGAGCGGAAACGGGGAAAATCCGCCCTCATCCCGGCCTTCTCCTCCGCCTTCGCTGGCGCTACGGCGCGACAAGCCAGGAGAAGGAGAATGGTTTCCGCTATCCGCTTTGGCCGGCCGGTTTTTATCTGCGTGCATCTGCGGTTGAAAGGCATCGTTCGGGCCAAGGATTGCGACTCCTTCAAATTTGCTGAAAACGGGGATTGCGCCGGGGGGCAAAGACGGCATACTTGCCAGCTCTTTAAATTATGAGCCGGAAAACGACGCAAAAAATCAATCCCGAAGCGCAATTGTTGCAATTGTTGAAACTGGTGCTGCCCAAGGCCACCCATGACCCGGAACTGGCCGGCAAAATTTATGCCGCCATCGAATCCGAACTGAAAACGAAGTCGCGGGCGGTGGCGTTTGAGAAATTTTGCACGCAGGTCGAGTTGCCGGACCTGGAACCCAAGACGCTCAAGGACGTGAAGCTGCAACTGGCGTCCGCGTTTGGCGCCACCGGGGATGTGGTGATCAAGCCCGACGCGAAAACGAAGAGTCTGGCGGTGGAAATTGACCTGCCGGACGGCACCCAACTGCAGAGTCAGATTCCCGTCCGCGCCCTGCCGCCCGAGGGGAGTGAGGAGCAGGAAATCGCGCTGAAATTTGCGCCGTGTCCGGTGAGTCTGCCCGGCGATCCCGAACTGGTCTGGCTGCTGGCCAAGCGGGAAAACATGACGGCGGAGGAGGCGGGCATCGCCATCGCCAAGTTGGAGGATGATTTCTGGGCGTCGAAAACGGGCCAGAAACTGCTGCGCGACCGGGTGGAACGCAGTTTCCCGGAATTCATCAGCCGCGCACCGGCGGGGATGCTGTCCGAAGTGGGGATCAAGCGGCATTACAAAATGCCGGAAGCGGTGAAAATCCTCCGTCCGCTGCCGCCGCAAAAGCGTTCGTGACGGGTGCTGAAACCGACATGGCAAGCCTTGACAAATCCTGCCAACGTCTTAATTTGAGGTTATGAAGGCAGTGACCATCAACATTTCGCTGAACCCCGAACTGGCGGATTTTGCGCGATCAGACTCCGCCGCGCACGCGTTTGGTTCCATGAGTGAATACATGCGCGACCTGATTCGCAAACGCCGGCAGGAGCAAATCAATGCGGACGTGGCCTTTTTGGAGAAGGCCATGGAAGGCGCCCCGGTGGGCGATCCTTCGGATGAGGAAATGGCTGAAATTGTGAAAACCCAGCACCGCCTCCGTGCAGAAAGAAAAAACGGTGCGCGTCGTTCTTGATGCCAACGTCGTCTTTGCCGGGGTGGGCTGGCGTGGGGAAGCTTACCAATGCCTCGTGGCCATGGCCCGAAGGCGAATCATTGTTTTTGCCACGTTGGAAATTTTGGAGGAGGTGCGCTCGCTGACTGCGGAGCGGGGTGATAAATTCAAATACAGCCCGGACACCACCCTGAACCGGTATTACGACCGCGTAAAACTGGTGGAACCGGCGCCTTTGGGAAAGCAACGCAGCCGGGATGCAAAAGACGATCCTTATCTCGCCTGCGCCCTGGCGGCCGGGGCAAAAATCATCGTGTCACGCGATGACGATTTGCTGGCGCTGGAAAAGCCGTTTGGCATTCAAATCATCCCGCCGCGCGAACTGCTGATTAAACTCGCCAGGTTGCTGTGAACATTTGCCAAACCGGGCCGTTCGGGGTTTACTGGGTGCGTGTTGTGGGATTTGATTTTCGGCCGTCCGCCCGTGTCCCCGGTCGCGCCCCCCGTCGCCGGGGAATGGCTGGCGGTGGGTACGCGCCGGGTGCCGCTCCGGCTGGTGCGCCATCCGCGCGCGCGACGCTATTTGCTCCGGTTGCTGCCCGATGGCTCGGCCCGGGTGACCGTTCCGCGGGGCGGCACGGTGCACGAGGCCCGGAATTTTGCCAACCGACAAATTCCCTGGCTCGAACGTCAACTTCAGCGCCTCCAGGAGCAGCCCCCGGTTTCCCCGGCCTGGGCGGTCGGTCAGCCGATCTGGTTCCGGGGCGAAACGGTGATCCTGCAGAGCCCCGCGCCGGGTTGGGTGCAATTTGGCGGTGAATTAGTCCGCGCCCCGGAAGCCGCCGACCTGCGGTCTGTCGTCCAAGGGCATCTCCGCCGGCTGGCCGCCCGGGAACTGCCCGCGCGCGTGGCGGAACTGGCGCACCGGCATGACGTGACCGTCACGCGCGTGACGGTGCGCGACCAGCGTTCCCGTTGGGGCTCCTGTTCGCGGCGCGGCGCCATTTCGCTGAACTGGCGGCTGATCCAGTTGCCCGGCCCGGTGTGCGACTATGTCATTCTCCACGAACTCATGCACCGGCGGCAATTGAACCATTCCGCCGCCTTCTGGCGGGAGGTGAAGGCGGTCTGCCCGGATCATGCAGCGGCCGAACGCTGGTTGAAACAGCACGCGGCGTTGCTGGGGTGATCGGCCCCTTATGGCGGGATCAATTTTGCGGCGGCGTTTGCGCCACGCGGTTTGGTCGGCGAGTTCACAAACGGGTTCCGGCAGGAAAGTCTGCGGCACAAAAAAGCCGCGAAGCTTTCGCTTCGCGGCTTTTGAAGCCATCGCGTCCGGTCAGGCGGTCACGGGCGTTTCGGCGGTTTCGGCCGGTTCCACCGCCGGAGCCGGGGCCGTCCACATTTCGATTTTCTCGATGCGGTGCCGGCGCTTGGTGCCGTGCAATTCAAATTCCACTTCATCGCCCACTTTGTGGTTGAGGAAGGCCGCGCCCACGGGCGAGAGGTAGCTGATCAAGCCTTTGTCCGGGTCGGAATCCCAGGCGCCGAGGATGGTGAAAGTTTCGGGCTGGCTGGTGCCCAGATCGGTGGCCAGCACGATGGTGCCGATGTTGACGACGTCGGTTTTGGCGTTCGAGAAATCCGTGCCCCGGGCGCGCATGAGCTGGGCTTCCAGCTCCTCTTTGCGGCGCATAAGCACTTTTTGCATTTCCTTGGCGGCCTTGTATTCGTGGTTTTCGCGCAAATCCCCGTAGCTGCGGGCAATGGCGATTTCCTTGGAGTTGGCCGGGATTTTCTTCTGGACCAATTCCTGATATTCGGTGCGCCGGCGGTCGAGGCTCTCCCACGAAACCAGCAGTCCGGCGTCTTGCTTGGTCTGTTCGCCGCTCACGAGGGATTGCACGGCGGGATGCTTCTTCACCAGCCGCGCCAGCAGGGAACGCTTGTCCATGTCGTCAAACACGGGCGAGAGTTGCAGGGCGCGGGTGAGGTCTTTGACCACCTCGATGTCCGCACTGGCGGTCAGCTCGCCCAGCAGGTCCTGGTCTTCCAGAATGAAATCCCGCAGGCGGTTGGAGCGTTTTTCGTTGAACTGATCGCGTTCCATGGCGGTGAGCATGGCGCGGAAGACTTCCGGCCCGAGAATGTCGGCGAAGGCATCGCTCCGTTCCCGACCGAGCCACAACAGCAGTTCGCTGCTGGCGGTGTGCTGGTTGACGAGGCGGGCCAGCGATTCCTTGAGCAAGTCCCATTTCCCCTCGGTAATCAGCAGGCCGGCAAATTCCCGGCACAGTTTCGAGGAAACCAAGTTCAGGGAATTGCGCAGAATATCCTGCCAGCGGTCGGGATTGGCCAGTTTGAACGAGGCCAGGGCCCGGTGATGTTTTGCGGCCGGGATCAATTCGAGCAGCGGCCCGAACCGGATGTTGTCCTGCAGCCAGATCTGCCCGGCGGTCACCTCGCCCTCCACCGGGTCCAGCCCGGCGATTTCCCGGAGTTCATCCCGCGCCAGCACGGCCTCCATGGCCACGCTGGGCTGGTTGCGTTGGTAGGTGACGATTTCCGCGTTCAAGGCGGTCACCACTTCCTTCGCGGCGGCGGCCTTGTCCTTTAAGTCCTCGGCGCTCTTGGCCAGTTCGCCGACCACGATCACTTTGGCCTTCAAGCCTTTGGCGGCGCGGAAATCCGTCAGCAGGCGGTCCTGCAGCGAGGTTTCGCGGGCTTGAAACACCACCGGCTCGGTTTTTTTGACGGGCACGATGAAATGGCCGTCCTTTTTCATTTCCCGCTTGGTGGTGTCCCACCATTTTTTCCAGTCATCCCGGATGACATCGGGCACGAGGTCTTTTTGAATCTGGTCCACCGTGGCCTTGCCGCCATGGCTGTTGAGCACCAGCTTGATCAAATCCAGATGGTGCGCCGCCAGATGGCGCACGCCTTCAATATCCGCGGCTTTGCGCGCCAGAATGTGATCCTTCGGGATCGGCTTCAACAATTCAGCGGCAAACGCGAGGTCCATTGTGTGGCCCGGCTTGCCCGGGAAATCAATGGTGAACCGGGCGAAGACCGTGTCCACGGCCTTGATCCGTCCGAAACCCCAACTACGGTGGGTGCAACATCCTCCGTCAGCCAGTTGAGTGAGCGCCTCCACATGGCGTCCCTCAATCTTTCCGGCCGCGGCCAATTTTTCGAATTCTGCTCTCATAAAAAAATCGCAATTTTCCCGTCACGTATTCACTATACCTAATTAAACGTGTTCACCGAACAAAAACCAAGAGAAATTGCGGCCCGGGTGTTGCTTCAAAGGCGCACCCCGGGGGAATTCACCGAAAACCGGCTCGAAACGGCCCTGGCCGGGGCGCACCTGTCCCCCCCCGACCGCAGGCTTTGCCAGGAGCTGGTCTATGGCGTCGTGCGCTGGCAGGCCGCCCTGGACTGGCTCATCGCCCGGAAAACCCCGGGCCGCGAGCAGCCGCCCGCCCTGCAAATCCTGCTGCAACTGGGCCTCTACCAGATTTTCTGGCTGGACCGCATCCCGCCGCACGCGGCCGTCAATGAAACGGTCGAGCAGGCCAAACGCAACGGCATGGGGCCGGAGGCGGGCTTCCTCAACGCCGTGTTGCGCGGCTATTTGCGGGAAACCGAGCCCACCCGCCAACTGCTGGCCGACCTCAAAACCGCGCAGCCGGCCCTCGGCTGGTCCCAGCCCGAATGGCTCGTGGACCGCTGGCAGCGGCGCTGGGGGGTGGCGCGCACCGCCCAACTCCTTGCGTGGAACAACACCCCGCCCAAAAACTATGCCCGCGTGAACCGCCTCAAAACCGATGCCGCCAGCCTGATCGCGCAATGGCGCGAGGAAAATGTGACCTACGATTTCGTCCCGCCCGGGCCCTGGCCGGAAAACCAGGTGTTCGAGCTTAAATCGCATCCGCCCCTGGGTTCGCTGAAAAGCTTCACCGACGGCTGGTTTTATTTGCAGGACCCCAGCACCCTGCTGGCCGTCAGCCAGCTCCGGCCGCAACCCGGCGAGACCATTCTGGACTTGTGCGCCGCGCCCGGCGGCAAGACGGTGTTCATCGCCCAATTGATGAATAATCAGGGCCGGTTGGTGGCGCATGATGTGGCCGAAGACCGCCTGCAACTCATTCGCGACAACTGCCGGCGCCTCGGGGTCACTTGTGTGGAGCCGACCCTGATCCCGCCCGCGAGTTCCGGGGCGGCGGTGTTTGACCGGATTCTGGTGGATGCGCCCTGCTCGAACACCGGGGTGATGCGGCGGCGGGTGGATTTGCGCTGGCGCATTCAACCGGCGGAAATCGCCCGGCTGCGGACCGCGCAACTCGGCCTGTTGGAAAAGGCGGCCGCCCTGCTCAAGCCCGGGGGCATCCTGGTATACAGCACCTGCAGTCTGGAGCCGGAGGAGAATCATGAGGTGGCCGCCCAATTCACCGCCGGTCACCGCGAGTTTGAGTGCCTGGCCGAACACGAATTGATTCCCTTCGTGAATGGCGTGGACGGGGCCTATGTCGCCCGCCTGCAACGCCGGGAATGACGGCGGGGACAGGGGTGCCAGAACTCCCCAATCCTCCGACCAAAGCCAGTTTCTCTAGGGCCAAAGGCCCGACTTTATAACAGCCTGGGGCCCTCGCCCCAGGTTCCATGACCAACGAATAACCAAGGGCTGAAAGCCCGCTCCAATCCTCAGTCGCCCGTCTGAGGAAAATTTCTTCCGATACCAGCACCCGCCGCACCGCGCCGGCAGAACCCGGGCGGACTTGTCGCACCATAGCGGCGTCTCTGGCGAGCGCCGCAAATTCCCCCCCCCGAATTATCAAAGGGGGAAGCTTTAGCGATGGTGGAAGCCATCCCGGAGCATAATTTCAAAGTGGAGGTTCGCTGGTTGACCAAGGGCGGCGACCCTGGCCGGTCCTGCTGGTGCCCTGTTGCGGAGATCACCCTGGATCACCTGCGCCCGTCACCGGCCTGGGAAAAGCAAAGGGCCGAATTGCAACTGGCCAAGGAGTGCGAGGCGGAAATCCGCAAGCGGTTAACGGATATTCACAGATTCAGATGGAGAGTATCTTGAAAAGTGGGAATTACTTGGATTATGACCCGGTTCGACAAGTCGCCGGAGTTAACCGCCGTTGGCTGTTTTAGTTCCGCTGTCCTGGCTTATGTCGCGAGTTGGCTTGCAACAGAGCCGAACGGCGGAAGATGATGCAGTGGTGGGCGGATTATCTGGATGGCAATACAAGCCGGAATCCCTGATCTTCCGCCTCGTTTGCGTCCATAAAGGCATTGGTTGCCTGTAACTCCGCCCTGGCATGGTCGAAGTCATCCCACCGGATTGCCCCGGTGTATTTCTGGGCAAAATCCAGCACCCGGATAAAAGCCGGGCATTTGCCGCTGTGCGACATGGCCTTCAAGACGCTGAGATAATTATTCCGGTAAACCGTGGGGATGATGATTTTCTGTTCCCCTTCCGCCACCAACTCCGCATTCATCATGATGCGGGCGGCACGTCCATTGCCGTCCGCGAAGGGATGAACCTCGCTGACCAAGAGCATCATGAATATGGCTCGGTGAAGTGCCGGCCCGATGCCCCGGTAAATCTCAAACCCTTTTTCCAGTGTTCCCAATACAAGATCAGGGGCGACGAACACCGTGCTGCCCGCTTGGTTGCCCTGCGTCTTGAACTGCCACGGCCTTTTGTCCGGGCGCCATTCCATGAATCCGGCATGGCGGCTTTTCAGAAGGGAAACAAAGCTGTCGAAATCACGCGGTGTCCGCGCCATATCTTTCTGGTCGGAAACAATCCGGTAGGTGCCCAGAACGTCGTGGGCATCCTCCGGGCGATCCTTGGGAATGAAGCCGTTAAAGACGATGTTGACCGCTTCCTCCACTAAAAACTCGGTGCCTTCAATGTAATTGGAAAAATACGCCTCGAAAAACGCCAGATGCGTTTTGGCAGGCTCGCTCATGCGCTCCGCCGGTCGGGTGTTCGGGGCCAGCGCCCGCAATTCCTCAAAAAGTGCCACGAAAAGATTCAGGCGATCAGGGTCATAGGGCGAGCCTTTTTTACGCGCTCGCCCAACGTTGGATTCCATTTTGGCTTCCCGTGTGCCAAGAAACGCACCAATCAACTCGTCCAGCTTTTTGAATTCTGCTTCCAAGCCGATTGGGCGGCTGATGGCGCGGGCGTCATCGCGCAACGCATTGAGGGACTTTTCATCCCCCTGCCGTAACAGCCAGTCAAGCTGCTCCTCCAATTCCACCTTTGACAATGTCCGTGACACCGCGCCGCCATGGCTGCGGGACGGGCGCATGTTTTCCAGCCACGCGCGCGGGGCGGAACATAAGCGGATGCCACCCAAAAACGGGCGGTCACTGTCCAAGGGAGGGGGACCGGGGCGCGGCCGGAAGGTGATGCCCGGCAAAACAACATCTCGTGTGCCTGCGGAGATGATAAAAACCGAACCGTCTGCGGCTGGCCGGTTTTCCAGAGCAGTGCGGTCAGTAATCAGCGCGTCCGGGAAATACTCCTTTAGCAGGGCATACCAGTTGCGTTTGACGATCTTTTCGGGAACCTCGGTCAGGTTGCTGGTGTAAAGCCGTGAGGCAATTTTGCGGAGCCGCCCGGCTTGAACCGCTTTGGACACGGTGGAGGCCATGTCTTTGTTGGAAACAAAAACCTCGGGCAGTCTATCCAGGCTGACAGACAATTTTTTGACCATTAACGACCTCGTAGAACCCATATATTCCACTTTTTGCACTTTAACATGGCACTTGGTGAAGATTGCCGACGGGGGGATCAAACCGCAAAATGTGGATTTTGCCAGCCATTAACCGGTAAAAAGTGGAAATTCAGCCTGATCGGGAGATATTCCAGAACGAAAATATGAAGATTAAGGCTCAGGCTCCTCCGGCTCGCGCTCTTTTGCCGTTCCGGCGTCGGGCTGGACGGCTCAACGGATGGGCTGCGCTTCACCTGTTGCTCCCACTTGTATTCCTCGCGCACGGCGTCCTTGACGGGGTCAATGGATGACTCCGGCGTGGGGTTGGTCTGGGCAAAGCCCTGCCGATAGCCACCAGAGGATTCCTCCGCCGTCATTGAACTTGGAGCAGGTAAAATTGCTGGGGGGCGGCGGGATTGACGGCGTTGGTCGCCGTCAGGGTGAACGGGCCGTCGGCACCGAGCACATTGGTGGCCACGGGGGTCCATTGGTTGATCGGAAGCATCAGATTTGAACTCACCAACACGTCATAAATTCCGCCGGCCACCCCGTTCGATCCGTTGATGATCAGGTTCGCTCCCGCCAGGCTGATGTTGAAGATGGGGGCTTGGGCCTGACCGATCGTCACCGTCAGCGTTGCCCCCGCGCTGATGGCCATGCCCACGGCATTACTGACCACGCAACTGAACTGCGCGCCCGAGTTGGGTAATTGCAGATTACTGGCGGCATAGGCGGCATTGGTGGCCCCGGCAATGAGGTTGGAGTTGCACATCCAGCAGTAGTAAAGCGGGGCCGCGCCAACGGCATTTACAGCGAAGCTGGCTGAGCCTCCGATGGCCACGGTGACATTGGTCGGTGGCGTGATGATGCTGGGCGGGGCGAGTATGGTTAGCGTTGCCGCAGCGCTCGTGGCCGTGCCGACGGCATTGCTCACCAGGCAGCTAAACTGGGCGCCCGAGTTGGGTAATTGCAGATTACTGGCGGCATAGGCGGCATTGGTGGCCCCGGCGATAAAATTGGAGTTGCACAACCAGAAGTAGCCCAACGGGGTGGATCCCGTGGCGGTCGCGCTGAAGTTGGCGGTTCCGCCCACGGCCACGGTCAGATTGGTCGGTGAGGCGGTGATGCTCGGCGGCGACAGCACGGTCAGGGTCGCCGCTTGGCTGGTGACGGTGCCCACGGCGTTGCTGACCAAGCAACTGAACTGTTTGCCTGAATCGGTCAACTGGACATTGTTGGTGGCATAAGTGGCGTTGGTGGCACCGGCGATCAAGTTGGAGTTGCACAACCAGAAGTAGCCCAACGGGGCCGCGCCCGTGGCGGTCACGCTGAAGCCCACCGTTCCACCCACGGCGACGGTCAGATTAGTCGGCGAGGTGGTGATGCTTGGCGGCGATAATACAATCAGGGTCGCCGCCGGACTGGTGACGGTGCCCACGGCGTTGCTGACCAGACAACTGAACTGTTTTCCCGAATCGGTCAATTGTACATTGTTGGTGGCGTAGGTGGCGTTGGTGGCGCCGGGGATGATGGCGGCGTTGCATAGCCAGAAGTAGCTCAAGGGGGCCGCGCCAGTGGCGGTCACGCTAAAGCTGGCGGTTCCGCCCACGGCCACCGTTAAATTGGTGGGGGGCGTGGTAATACTCGGCGGCGAGAGCACGGTCAGGGTCGCCGCTTGACTGGTGGCCACGCCCACGGCGTTGCTGACCAGGCAACTGAATTGTTTTCCCGAATCGGTCAATTGTACATTGTTGGTGGCGTAGGTGGCGTTGGTCGCGCCGGGAATGAAAGCGGTGTTGCACCGCCAGAAGTAGCTTAACGGGGTTGATCCGGCGGTGGTGATACTGAAACTAGCGGTTCCCCCGGTGGCCACGGTTTGGTTGACTGGCGGCGCAGTAACACTTGGCGGGGACAGCACGGTCAGGGTCGCCGCTTGGCTGGTGATGGTGCCCACGGCATTACTGACCAGGCAACTGAACTGGGTGCCCGAATCGGTCAACTGGACATTATTGGTGGCATAGTTGGCGTTGGTGGCACCGGGGATGAAGACGGTATTGCACATCCAGAAATAGCTCAAGGGGGCCGCTCCGGTGGCGGTCACGCTGAAGCCGGCCGTTCCCCCGGTGACGATCGTTTGATTGGTCGGCGAGGCGGTGAGGCCCGGGGGCAACAGCACCGTCAAGGTCGCCACCTGGCTGGTGACCGACCCCTCCGCATTGGTGATCAGGCAACTGAACTGTTTGCCGGAATCGGTCAATTGCGCGTTATTGGTGGTGTAGGTGGCATTGGTGGCACCGGGAATGAGGGCGGCGTTGCACCGCCAGAAGTAGCTGAGCGGGGCCGTCCCGGTGGCGGTCAGGCTGAAACTGGCGGTTCCGCCAACGGCCACCGTTTGACTGGCGGGCGGGTTGGTGATGCCCGGGGCCGTCTCGGCGGTCAGCGTGGTCATCAGGGCGTAGATCAAATTAGTCCCGTTCGGAGTGCCCAGGCCGGTGCACAGGTCATAACCTGGAACGGCATAGAAACTCGAGGGACTGGACGCCGAGGTATTGTTCCCAGTGGTGATGTCGTGAAACAGGGTGGTGTAATTCGTCTGTTGTGCGAACGCATAGATCGTCGGGTTGAGGAAGCCGATGGGGAATTTGTGACTGGCGGCGGCTTCTTGATTAATCAACGCCGTAAAACCGGCCCACAACGGGGCCGACGCACTGGTGCCGATGGACTCGCCATAACTGCCATTGTTGTATTCCACCGCAATGTTGTAGGCGACCATGGCGACATCCGGAATGTTGCGCTGGGAGGTGGAGCCGTGGTTGGTGGTCATGTTGATACCCGCCTGCCAGGAGGGGATGGAATACAAGCTGCAAATCCCGCCGCCACTGCCCCAGTAACCGTTGCCATTCGGCGACCAGCCGCCCGTGAGGCCAACCCCATTCGTCGTGTAATCCCCGAGATTCCAAACGGTTTCAGAGGTGTAGGCTTTGCCGGAACCGCTCATCGTCAGGCTGGTTCCACCCACCACCGTGACATAGGGACTGTCCCCCGGCACCCAGATCGTATTAACCCACGCATCGCCGTCGCCCGCCGCCTGAAAGAAGGACTGACCTTGCGCGGCCATCTCCATGAAAATGCTGTCATAAGTGCCGTTGGGATTACTTCCCCCCGTGTAACCCCACGAGGAGCTGAATTGATTGATCTGGGTGCTGGCCGCCATGGAATCGAGGATGTCCACCCAGTCGGCAATGGTGCCCGGACTTTCGAAGACGACCACCTTGGCCAGGGCGGGCGCCATGGCGATGGCCATTTCAATATCCAGCGCCACTTCGAGTTCGTCCGAAACCGGGGTGCCGTTGAAGCCGTCAATCAGAATGTTTTGCAGGGGCACATTGGTCAGCCCGGCCTTTGATTCATACGACGTAATGTCGTTGGCGTAATAACCATCGGCCTCAAACAAGCCGACGACCTGCCCGCTGCCCGCCAGCGATGAGCCCGGCAGGTAGGCGTTGCGGAAATCCTTGCTGAGGTAAAACCCGTCCGCTCCGGAGCCGGA
>Ga0182012_10006264_pt1 | contig 12153 bp, 9 predicted proteins | sample 612S2SmetaG_FD_120486 | JGI IMG/M metagenome (GOLD analysis project Ga0182012, IMG submission 120486) | Permafrost microbial communities from Stordalen Mire, Sweden - 612S2S metaG | ecosystem: Environmental > Terrestrial > Soil > Wetlands > Permafrost | place: Sweden: Stordalen | collected...
GCAGGTGGCCTTCAGGCCCAGGCACTCGAAGGAATAGTCGACCCCGCCGCCGGTGAGATCCTTGATCTGCTGCACCGGGTCGCCCTGGCCGGGATCGACGCAGTCGGTGGCGCCGGCCTTGCGGGCCAGGTCGAACTTCTCCGGCTGGATGTCGACCAGGATGATCCGCCGGGCGCCGGCGAGGCGGGCGCCCTGGACGGCGGAGAGGCCGACGCCGCCGCCGCCCACCACCGCCACCGTCGAGCCGGGCCGCACCGCCGCCGACTTCAGCACCGAGCCCAGGCCCGTGCAGACGCCGCAGCCGATGATGGCGGCGCGGTCCATGGGGTAGTCGCGGTCGATCTTGGCGACGGCGTGCTCGTGCACCAGCATCTGCTCGGCGAAGGCGCCCAGGTTGGCGAACTGGCCGACCGGCTTGCCCTGGTAGGTGAGCCGCGGGTTGGGCGCGGTGGCGGCGGCGTCGGGTTTGCGGGCGCCGACGGGCGTGGCGCAGATGGTCGGCCGGCCGCCTAAGCAATATTCGCACTCGCCGCAGAACTGCACCAGGAAGGTGATCACATGGTCGCCCGGCTGCACGTAGGTGACCTCCGAGCCGACCTGCTCGACGATGCCCGAGGCCTCGTGGCCGGGGACGATGATGGGGCGGTTCGGAACCTGGGCGTCGATGGCGTGCAGGTCGCTGTGGCAGAGCCCCGAGCCGACCACGCGGATCAGCACTTCGTGCGCGGCGGGCTTGTCGATGACCAGGTCGACGAGGTCGAGCTGTCCCGGCGTCTGCAGGATGGCGGCTTTCATGAGGGTCCTCCCGGATTTTGTTGGTTGGGGAGGGTTTAGCGCAACACCTCTCCCATAGGGAGAGGGAGGGGCCCGCGCTGCGCCAGCAGCGTGGGAGGGTGAGGCGTTACGGTGTGGCCGGGGAGCATGGGCGGTCAGGATAGCCGGCGGCGCCGTAACCCCTCACCCTCCCATCGCTGACGCGATGGGCCCCTCCCTCTCCCTGCGGGAGAGGTGTTCACACCCCTCCCCTTGCGACTCCGGCTTTGCGCCTCTAAACGACCCGCTTAACCTGAAGCCTAGACCGATGACGGGCGCGCCCGACCGCGCGGCCCGCGTCCTTGCGCGAGAGACGATGCCCAAACGGACCGACATCGCCTCCATCCTGATCATCGGCGCCGGGCCCATCGTCATCGGCCAGGCCTGCGAGTTCGACTACTCCGGGGTGCAGGCCTGCAAGGCGCTGCGGGCCGAGGGCTACCGGATCATCCTGGTCAACTCCAACCCGGCGACGATCATGACCGATCCGGGGCTGGCCGACGCCACCTATATCGAGCCGATCACGGCGGAGATGGTCGAGAAGATCATCGAGAAGGAACGGCCGGACGCCCTCTTGCCGACCATGGGCGGGCAGACGGCGCTGAACGTCTCGCTGGAGCTGGAGCGGGCCGGCGTGCTGGCCAAATACGGGGTCGAGATGATCGGCGCCCGGGCCGAAGTGATCGACAAGGCCGAGGATCGGCTGAAATTCCGCGACGCCATGGACGCCATCGGCCTGGAAAGCCCGATCTCGCGCCTGGCGCATACACTGGAAGAGGCGCTGGAGGCGCAAGCGGTGGTCGGGCTGCCGGCGGTGATCCGGCCGTCGTTCACCCTCGCCGGCACCGGCGGCGGCATCGCCTACAACCTCGAGGAGTTCCGCGAGATCGTCGAGCGCGGCCTCGACCTATCGCCCACCCACGAGGTGCTGATCGAGGAGAGCGTGCTCGGCTGGAAGGAGTACGAACTGGAGGTCGTGCGCGACAAGGCGGACAACTGCATCATCGTCTGCTCGATCGAGAACATCGACCCGATGGGGGTGCACACCGGCGACAGCGTCACCGTCGCCCCGGCGCTAACCCTGACCGACAAGGAATACCAGCGCATGCGCACCGCCGCGATCGCGGTGCTGCGCGAGGTGGGCGTTGAGACCGGCGGCTCGAACGTGCAGTTCGCCCTCAATCCGGCCGACGGGCGGATGGTGGTGATCGAGATGAACCCGCGGGTGTCGCGCTCGTCGGCGCTGGCCTCGAAGGCGACGGGGTTCCCGATCGCCAAGGTCGCGGCCCGGCTGGCGGTGGGATACACCCTCGACGAGCTGATGAACGAGATCACCGGGGCGACGCCGGCCAGCTTCGAGCCGACCATCGACTATGTGGTCACCAAGATCCCCCGGTTCGCGTTCGAGAAGTACCCGGGCGCCGAACCCTATCTGACCACCTCGATGAAGAGCGTCGGCGAGGTGATGGCCATCGGCCGCACCTTCGCCGAAAGCCTGCAGAAGGCCCTGCGCGGGCTGGAGACCGGGCTGACCGGGCTGGACGAGATCGAGGCGCCCGGCATGGACGACCCGGACACCGGCCGCTCGGCGATGATGCGGGCGCTCAGCCAGCCGACCCCCGATCGCCTCAGGATGATCGCCCAGGCCTTCCGCCAGGGCCTCAGCGCCGAGGAGATCAACGCCGCGTGCAGCTACGATGACTGGTTCCTGCGCCAGATCGAGCGGTTGGTCGCCGAGGAGGCGCGGCTGCGCGCCGAGGGATTGCCGGCCGACGCAGCGGAGCTGCGGCGGATCAAGGCGCTGGGCTTCTCCGACGCCCGGCTGGCGACGCTCACCGAGCAGACCGAGCACGAGGTGCGCAAGGCCCGGCATGAGCTGGGCGTGCGGCCTGTGTTCAAGCGGGTCGACAGCTGCGCCGCCGAGTTCGCGGCGACCACGCCCTACATGTATTCGACCTACGAGAGCGGCGCCCTCGGCCAGCCGGCGGAGTGCGAGGCTGAGCCCTCGACCCGCAAGAAGGCGATCATCCTCGGCGGCGGTCCCAACCGGATCGGCCAGGGGATCGAGTTCGACTACTGCTGCTGCCACGCCGCCTTCGCCCTCGACGAGATCGGGGTGGAGTCGATCATGGTCAACTGCAACCCCGAGACCGTGTCGACCGACTACGACACCTCCGACCGGCTCTATTTCGAGCCGCTGACCGCCGAGGACGTGCTGGAGCTGATCGCGGTGGAGGCCTCCAAGGGCCAGCTCCTGGGCGTGATCGTGCAGTTCGGCGGCCAGACGCCGCTGAAGCTGGCGCATCCGCTGGAGCAGGCCGGGGTGCCGATCCTGGGCACCACGCCGGACGCCATCGACCTGGCCGAGGACCGCGAGCGGTTCACCGCCCTCCTGACCCGGCTCGGCATCGCCCAGCCGATCAACGCCATCGCCCGCACCGCCGAGGAAGCCTTCGAGGGCGCCCGGCGGGTCGGCTATCCGGTGGTGATCCGGCCTTCTTACGTGCTGGGCGGCCGGGCGATGGAGATCGTCCGCGACGAGGAGCAGCTGGCCCGTTACGTCCGCGACGCGGTGCGGGTCAGCGGCGACAGCCCGGTGCTGATCGACCAGTACCTCAGCCGCGCCACCGAGGTGGACGTCGACGCCCTCTGCGACGGCAAGGACGTGTTCGTCGCCGGGGTGATGGAGCACATCGAGGAGGCCGGGGTGCACTCCGGCGACAGCGCCTGCTCGCTGCCCCCGTTCTCGCTGCGCCCCGAAACCATCGAGGAGATGAAGCGGCAGACCGAGGTGATGGCCCGGGCGCTGAACGTGCGCGGGCTGATGAACGTGCAGTTCGCCATCGAGGAGCCGCAGTCGGCCCATCCGCGGATCTTCGTGTTGGAGGTCAATCCCCGAGCCAGCCGCACGGTGCCGTTCGTGGCCAAGACCATCAACAAGCCGGTGGCCGCCATTGCCGCCAAGATCATGGCCGGCAAGTCGCTGGCCAGCTTCCATCTGAAGCAGCTGCCCTACGACCACATCGCGGTGAAGGAGGCGGTGTTCCCGTTCGCCCGCTTCCCCGGCGTCGACACGGTGCTGGGGCCGGAGATGCGCTCCACCGGCGAGGTGATGGGGCTGGACTGGCGCCGCCCCGGCGAGGATCTGGCCCCGGCCTTCGCCCGCGCCTTCGCCAAGAGCCAGCTGGCCGGCGGTGTCGTGTTGCCGGCGACCGGGACGGTGTTCGTCTCGGTGAAGGAGGCCGACAAGCCCTGGATCACCGAGCCTGTGCGGCTCCTGACTGAGCAGGGGTTCCGGATTCTCGCCACCAGCGGCACCGCGGCGCATCTGGAGCGCGAAGGCTTTACCGTGGAGCGGGTGAAGAAGGTGCTGGAGGGCCGGCCGCACATCGTCGATGCGATGAAGAACGGCGACGTGCAGCTGGTGTTCAACACTACCGAGGGCAAGCAGTCGCTGGAGGACAGCTTCTCGCTGCGCCGCTCGGCGCTGATGATGAAGATCCCCTACTACACCACCGCCGCCGGCGCCCTGGCCGCGGCCCAGGCGATCACCGTCCAGGCCGAGGGTCCGCACGAGGTGCGGCCTCTGCAGAGCTATGACTGAGCCGATCCCCCAGATCAGCGCCATCACCACCTGCAAGGGTCGGCTGGCGCATGTGAAGGAAACCCTGCCGCTCTTGATGGCCCAGCCGTTCCACGAGGTGATCGTGGTCGACTACGATTGCCCCGACGGCGTCGGCGACTGGGTGGCCGGCGTCTTTCCCAGCGTCAAAGTGGTGCGGGTCGAGAACCGGCCCCTGTTCAACGCCGGCGCCGCCCGCAATGCCGGAGTCGCGGCCGCGACCGCGCCCTGGCTGTTCCTGGTCGACGCCGACGTGTGCGTGGCGGCGAATTTCCTCAAGGAAACCCGCGACCTGCTGGAGCCCGGTGCGTACTTCCTCGCCGAGCCTCGGGGCACGGGGACCTGGGGCACGCTGTTCGCCCTGCGCCGCGACATCGACGCCGTCGGCGGCTACGACGAGACGTACCGGGGATGGGGCGGCGAGGACGACGATCTGACCGATCGACTGGAGGACCATGGCCTGGCGCGCGGCGTCTATGACGGGCGGCTGGTAACCTCCATCCCGCACGGCAACGAGCTGCGGATGCGCCACCACGAGGCAGACGATCCCCGCATCACCGGCGCCGTAAACGCCTTCTATCGGCGGGTGAAGCGTGATCTTGGCCGACTCGGGGTCACCCTCGACGCCAAGGCCCGCGAGCGGCTCTACGGCGAGATCGTGAAATCCGTCGCGCCGGGCCGCACGCCCGGGCTGTTCGAGGTGGAATTCGGCCGACACGAAGCCTGGGACTTGGCCTGGGTGGCGAGCCTGAAGTTCAAGTTCGTCCCGCCGGCGCCTTCGGAGCGACCGACCAATCCGAACATGGCGGCCTATGGCGTGCCCAAGGCGTCGGCCAACGAGCCGAAGTCATCGAAGGCGTAGTCGAACGCGCCCTCGGCCGGCCACGCCGCCTCGTGCCCCGGCCCGAACTCGAGCGGCCGGTGGATATAGGCGGTGCGAAAGCCCCGCGCGGCGGCGGCGCGGAGGTCCGACGGGTGGGCGGCGACCATCAGGCACTCGTCCGGCGCCAGGCCCAGCATCCGGGCGGCGCTGTCATAGGCCTCCGGCAGCGGTTTGTAGGCGCGACTGACCTCCGCGCCGAGGATCGCGTCCCAGGGCAGACCGGCGCGGCGAGCCATCGCCACCAGCAGGGCGACGTTGCCGTTGGAGAGTGTGGCCAGCACGAACCGGCGCTTCAGCCGCCCCAGGCCGGCGACCACGTCGGGCCAGGGGTCGAGCCGATGCCAGGCGCGGTTCAGATGGTCGATCTCAGCCTCGCTGAGGCCCGCGATCCCCTCGGCGGCGAGCAACTCAATCAGGTTCTCCCGATGCAGTACGTCCAGCACCGCGAACGGCCGCTCGCCCTTGCGCACCGCCGCCATCGCCGGCTGATAACGCGCGCGCCAGGCGTCGGCGAAGGCGCCCCAGTCGCGCTCGAACCCCTTGGGCGCCAGCATAGCTTCCGCCTCCCGGGCGACGCCGGAGCGCCAGTCGACCACCGTGCCGAAGACGTCGAAGGTGAGCGCCTTGATTTCGCTCATGCGGGTGGAAATAGCTCCGGCGGCCAGTTCATCGCCATGGCTTTCTGATAAGCCGGTCGGCCGGCGATGCGTTCGTTGTAGGCGACGATCACCGGATCGGCTTCCATCCTCTTGGTATAGAGCGACACCGAGATGGTCGAGCCCAGCATCACGTCGGCGCCGCTGAACCGTTCGCCGAGCAGATAGTCGCGGCCGCGGAGCGCGCCGACCAGCAGTTCGGTCACCTGATCCATTGTTCCCCAGCCGCCGCCCCAGGCGGCGGGAGGTGTGTCGATATTCACCTCGCGCATGGCGCGGGCCGGCTCGAGCACCGCGGTGGCGAACACCATCCACTGCAGATAGGGGCCGCGATCGGGGTCCTCGATCCGGGGCGCCAGGGTCCCATAGCCGTGTCGATCGGCCAGCAGCATGCAGATGGCCGGATTTTCCCAGACTACCACCCCGTCCGCGACCAGGGTTGGCACCTTGCCGAGCGGATTGAGCTTCAGATACTCCGGCGTCCTGGTCTGGCCCGACTTGAGGTCGCGCATCTCCACGTCGTAGGGCACGCCCAGCTCTTCCAGCATCCACAGCGCCGTGAACGAGCGGCTGGCGATCGAGCGATAGAGAACCAGATGTTCGGCGGGCATGGCTGTCTCCGATGACGCGAAGTCAGGCTTGGCGCGTCCCGTCGCCAGTGTAGAACCACGGCGAACCATAAGTCTGTCAGGAGGAAGCCATGGGACGGGTCGAAGGCAAGGTGGCGCTGGTCACCGGCGGCGCCAGCGGCATCGGCGCGGCCTGCGCCGAGGTGCTGGCCCGGGAAGGCGCCTCGGTGATCATCGCCGACCTGCAGGACGCCAAGGGCCAGGAGCTGGCGCACAAGATCGGCGGCAATAGCGGCAAGGCCGAGTACCAGCGGCTGGACGTCACCGACGAAGAAGCCTGGAAGAGCCTGATCCACGACATCGCGGTGCGCTACGAGCGCCTGGACATCCTGGTCAACAACGCCGGCATCGCCGTCGGCAGCCCGTCGATCACCACCATGAGCCTGGAGGACTGGCGCCGGCAGCAGGCGGTAAATGTCGATGGGGTGTTCCTAGGCACCAAGCACGGCCTTCGGCTCATGCGCAAAGCCGGCAACGGCGGCTCGCTGGTCAACATGTCGTCGGTGGCCGGGCTGAAGGGCTCGCCGACCCTGGCCGCCTACAGCGCCACCAAGGGGGCCGTGCGCCTCTTCACCAAGGCGGTGGCGCTGGAATGCGCGGCGATGAAGGACGGCATCCGGGTCAATTCGGTCCATCCTGGCATCATCGAGACGCCGATCTGGGAGGCCATCGTCGGCACGCGCGCCGACGGCTCGAATTCCCCGCCGGACCTGGACGCCATGTCGACCATGGCCGTGCCGCTGGGGGTCAAGGGCATCCCCGAGGACATCGCCAACGCGGTGCTGTGGCTGTGCAGCGATGAGTCCCGCTACGTCACCGGCGCGGAGATGGTCGTCGACGGGGGCCTGTCGGTTCGCTGACCTTCTTCCGCACCGGCTTTGCCGCCTTCAGCGCCTCGGCGACGGCGAGCGCCCGGCGGGCCCAGGCGCAGGCTTCGTCCGGGTCGTCCAGAGCCGTGTCCGGCAGCGACCAGTAGCCGCTCTCCTGCGGCCGGGCGGTGTCGGGATCCGGGCGACGGGAGTAGATCCAGGCGTGCGAGCCGGCGGCGGCCAGGTCCGCCTTCAGAGCTGCGTCCGCCTTCAGATAAATGACTTCGTCGTCGATCAGGCCGAACATCACCTCGCCGGCGTAGAGCCCTGCCCCGCCGAACATCCGCCGCCCCCGCACCGGACCCAGGTCCGAGAGCAGCTCGACGGCGAACGCGATGGAGGCGGCGGTTTCACTCATGGCCCAGTCTAGCCCGGCTTGGCCCAAGCCTGTCCAGCCCACGCTTGCCATCGCGACCGCCCGGCGCGAACATACCGCGCAGTCGAAAAAAGCCGCGGCGACAGCGGCGCGGGAGACGAGAGCCATGACCTACGCGACCGGGCGCACCTTCTATGACGCCGACAGCCACATCATGGAGCTGCCGGATTTCCTCAAGGACTACGCCGACCCGGGGATGCGCGATCGGATGCCGTCGATCGCCGTGCCGCGGGTGGGACCGCTAGCCAATCTGCTGGAGGACGCAAAGGCGCGACGCTCGCATACGCCCGAGCGGGTGGCCGAGCTGGTCGGCCTGGGCGACACCCTGATCGCCGGCCCGAAGGGCTATGGCGCGCTGGGCGCGTTCAACGCCGGGGAGCGGACCCGTGCCCTCGACCTGCTGGGCTTCGCCAAACAGCTGGTGTTCGCCACCTTCTCCGAGGGTGTCGCCTTCACCGAGCGGCGGCCGATCGAGGACCGCTACGCCGCCGCCCGAGCGCACAACCGGGCGATGGCCGAATTCTGCGCGTCCGACAAGCGCCTGCACGGCGTCGCCCTGCTGCCGCTGGACGTGAGTTCGCTGGCCCTGGTCGAACTCGAGCACATCATCAAGTCGGGCCTGAAGGCCGCCTGGGTGCCGCACCGGCCCTGCGGCGGCCGCTCGCCAGGCCATAGCGACCTCGATCCGGTCTGGGCTCGGCTGGCGGAAGCGGGCATCCCATTCGTGCTGCACGTCGGCGGCCATCCGCTGCAGATCGGGCCGGAGTGGATGAACACCGGCCGCAAGGTCCCCACCGACTGGCTGGGCGGCGGCGAGAACGTCCGCGGCAAGGACATGACCAGCCTGCACCACGCCGCCGAGACCTTCATCGGGACCATGGTGCTGGACGGGGTGCTGGAGCGGCATCCCACCTTGCGCGGCGGGATCATCGAGCTGGGCGCCGGCTGGGTCCCGTCGATGATCACCCGGCTCGATTGGGTGGCGGAAATCTGGAAGAAGTCCGAGCCGGAGCTGGCCTCGTTGAAGCGCAAACCGTCCGAGCAGATCATCGCCCAGCTCGCCTTCACCCCGTTCGTCTATGAGAACGTCGGCGAACTGATCCGCCAGTCGGATGAACGCCTCTACCTGTTCTCCAGCGACTATCCGCACACCGAGGGCGGCCGCGCGCCGCTGGCCCGCTTCGAGGCCAGCCTCAGCGGTCACGACGAGGACGCCAAGGAGCATTTCTACAGCCGCAACTTCGCGCGCTTGTTCGAAGCGGCCTAAGCGCTCGATACCCACTCATCCCGGCGACCCCATCACTGCCGTGCTGACCCTCTGGAACGCCAGCGCTTCGCAGAGCACGCAACGAACCCGACCGTTACAACGTTCCGTAGAAACGTCGCATTGACGCGCGCGTCGCGTAGCCTCGGGAGATGCCGCTTTGTCGATCGTCCCACCGCCAAAGCTCGGCGAGCCACGAAGCTGGAGCGAAGACATCGACATGGCCAACGACGCCGAGGTCAGCGCTCGGGCGGCGCGCCTCGGGGTTACGCCGAGCGAACTTCGCGAGATCGTGGAGGAGATGGGTGATCGCAGCGCGCGCGTGGCGCCCGCCAACCGGGCAACTTCCCGCACGCGGGGCCAATTCCCGCGATAGGCGGCAAGTGCGGCCAGAGCCGTTGCGATCCTTCCGGGTAAGCGGCCAAAACGAAGGCCCCGGCGGCTTTTGGGGGCTGCGTCGGGGCCTTCAGACCGTCCCCGTCGGGGGGGCTTCGAAGGACGGCGTATATGCAATGCGCGGTCTCAGGAATGGTTCCAGTGGAGCGGCCCGGCAGACTCGCGGATTGGTGGTGAGGTCCGAGACGCCGGAATTTCGGGTCAGGATTCGTCTCATGGCGCCGGCTTTCGCCGGGATGCGAAATCGAGGGGGCGGACGGGCTAGGACGTGGCCGTGATCGGCGCGGTGGATACCCCGATCCGGGAGTCGGCGAGGCCGACGTAGAGCAGCCAGCGGCCCTTCCAGGCGACCAGGCCCTCGGCGAAGCAGACGTTGCCGACCTGGCCGCTGGCCTCCGCCGGATCGATGCGCAGGAAGGGCTCGGTCGCCCGGCCGATCAACTGCGTCGGCTCGGAGGCGTCCAACAGCAATTGGCCCGGCTGGTAGGCGTAAGCGGGCGTCGATGGCTCGCCGGACTGCGGATGGTTTGCGCCGTTGTAGATCAAGACGACGCCGGCGTCGGTGAGGATCGCCGGCGGACCAGGCTCGGTGAGCAAGGAGTCGAAGCGGCCGCGCCGGGGCCCGGCGATCGGCTGCAGCGCCATCGGGCCGGCAACCCGGTCGATCCGCCAGCTGCGCTCGCCGCCATCCCGGTTCCGCCGCCAGGTGAGGTAGCGATCCGGCGAGGCCTCGATCTCCCCCGGCGTCCAGCGGATCAGGTCGTCGGAGGTGGCGACGTAGGTGACGCCCTCGCCCCAGTACATCCAGTATTTGCCATTGAGCTGGGCCGCCAGCAGCCGGCCATCGACCAGATGGGTGAGGATCGCGCCGGATTTCGACGGCCGCCGCACGTAGGGCGTACGGGCGAACGCCGGCCCGTGCTTGGTCCAGTGGCTCAAGTCCGGGGACGTGGCCACGAAGAGCGTGCCGACCTTGCCGTCGAAGGCGGTGTAGGTGCAGACGAAGCTCCCATCCGGGGCCTGGACCACGCGCGGATCCTCGCAGCCGCCGGGCCACTCCCAGGCCTGCCAGTCGTCGTCGCCCGGGGCCAGCACCGGCTCGGGTTCGAGATCGAAATGGACGCCGTCAGGGCTGGTCGCCAGGCCGATGCGGGACACCCCGGCGTAGCGGCCGACCGCGTCCTCCGCCCGGACCAGCAGGCAGATGCGGCCGTCGTGGACCACGGCGCCGGGGTTGAAGACGTCCTTCGCCGCCCAGTCGACCCGCTCGCGCGATACCGGGCAGAGGAAGCTGAGCGCCGGACGCTCGGCGAGCACCCGTTGGGGCTGAGAAAACGGGCCGAGGGACCAGGGCGGGGCGGTTTCGGTGGCGTCCGGCATCCGCCACCCTTCACCACGGGCCGCCTGGAAAAGCCAGCATCGCCGGAGCGCGGGAAGCTGGGCTATAGCTGAAGCGTAGCAACCCAAGGACGCTCGATGCGCCTCGCCCTCCTCGCTCTCGTCGTCGACCTGACCGCCCTCACCGCCTCGGCGGCGCTCGCCGCGCCGGCGGCCGAACGGCTGGTGGTGAAGCCCTACCCGGGCAAGTGGAAGCGGATCACCGATCAGACCGATGGCGCCAGCTGGTTCCACGAGCAGATTCCCGCCGACCAGGACGTGAATAGCTTCACCGACATCCTGTCCGACCAGGCCTTCGCAAAGCTGGCGGGCTACGACCCGTCAAAGTTCCTCACCGGGCTCTTCCAGCGGATCAACGGCGGCTGCACCGGGCTGGTGGTCAACGGCCCGGCGGCCGCGGTCGAGGGCGGCGTCACCGTGGTCTACGGCCAGGCCTATTGCGGCCAACAGACCGGCCAGTCCTTTGGCGTGCACATGTTCTACAAGCTGATCGCCGGGCGCGACGCGCTCTATGTCATCGACCGCGAGTTCCACGTGCCGCCCTCGGCCAACGGCGGCCAGCTCAGCTTTCCGAAGGACCAGGCCGCCGCCGCGATGGCGCTGCTGAAGAACGAGGCGGCGGCGAACAAATACCTCACCGACGACGTCTACCTCTGCGGCGGCGCCTCGACCGATCCGCGGTGCCGGTAGCCAGCCCAACAACCCGCTCATCCCTGCGAAGGCCGGGACCCAGTCGCCTGGTCAGATTCAAACCGCAAAGACCGCAGAGATACGCGGAGGTCTCTGCGAATCTCCGCAGGCTCTGCGGTTGAAAGCTATACCTGCCTGGGTCCCGGCCTTCGTCAGGATGAGCGGAAAATGTGGGTTAGCCCGCCCACTCCACGTCGGCGCCCAGGGCGATCAGGTTTTCCACGAATCTGGGGTGGGCGCGGCGGATCGGGTCGGCGTTGAGGATGGTGGACTGGCCCTCGATGCTGGCGGCCAGCATCAGGAGGGCGATGGCGACGCGGATGATGTACGGGCTCTCGACCGTGGCCGGGCCGAGCTGCTTGCCGCCGAAGGTGATCACCCGGTGCGGGTCGCACTGCAGGGCGTGGGCGCCGAACTTGGCCAGTTCCGAGGTCCAGCCGAGCGCACCCTCGTAGACCTTGTTCCAGAACAGCATCTCGCCGTCGGCCTTGGCGCCCAGCGCGATGAAGATCGGCAGCAGGTCCACCGGCAGGTAGGGCCACGGCGCCGCCTCCACC
>Ga0182012_10006267_pt1 | contig 12147 bp, 10 predicted proteins | sample 612S2SmetaG_FD_120486 | JGI IMG/M metagenome (GOLD analysis project Ga0182012, IMG submission 120486) | Permafrost microbial communities from Stordalen Mire, Sweden - 612S2S metaG | ecosystem: Environmental > Terrestrial > Soil > Wetlands > Permafrost | place: Sweden: Stordalen | collected...
GCTGGACGCGGGCGTCTACCCGCCGTGCAGCGCCTTCGAGGCGTGGTTCGTCTCCGCCGCGCTCGACGACACCGCGTTCGACCGGATCGCCGATGTCTTGCCCGCTGCGGCCCGGGCGGCCGCGCAGGAGCGGAAGCCCTGATGGCCGAGCAAACCCGAGTCCACGTGGTGCGGCACGGCGAGGTATTCAACCCCACCGGCATCCTCTACGGCCGGCTGCCCGGATTCCACCTCTCCGAAAGGGGCAGGGCGCAAGCGCAGGCGGTCGCCGACGCGCTGGCCGACCGCGACATCGTCGCGGTCATCGCCTCCCCGCTGCAGCGGGCCCAGGAAACCGCCGCGCCCATCGCCGCCTCGCACAACCTGCCGGTGGACACCGACCCCGACCTGATCGAATCGGCCAACTCCTTCGAGGGCAAGCGCGTCGGCCCGGGCGACGGCGCCTGGCGGGATCCGCGATTCTGGTGGCGGATGCGCAACCCGTTCACCCCTTCGTGGGGCGAGCCTTACGTCCAGATCGCAGCCCGAATGTCGACCGCGGTGGACAAGGCCCGCGTCCGCGCCGCCGGACACGAAGTGGTGTGCGTCAGCCACCAACTGCCGGTGTGGACGCTGCGGCTGCACGTGACCGGTAGACGGCTCTGGCACGACCCGCGGCGACGAGAATGCGGGCTCGCCTCGGTAACAACCCTGGTCTACGAGGGTGACCGCCTGGCCGACGTGGCGTATTTCCAACCGGCGGGCACTTGAGCATGTGGCGGCGGGCGATCGCCGGTGCCCTGTTGTCGACGGTGCTGGGTGGTTGCTCCGCACTTCTCGCAGGCTGTACCGGACGCGATGCGGTAGCGCAGGGCGGCACCTTCGAATTTGTGTCGCCCGGCGGGAAGACCGACATCTTCTACGACCCGCCTGCGAGCCGTGGCCACCCGGGCCCGCTGTCCGGGCCCGACCTGGTGGATCCCACGCGCACGCTGTCGTTGGACGACCCCGCCGGGCCTTTTGCCGGTCAGGTCGTGGTCATCAATGTGTGGGGGCAGTGGTGCGGGCCATGCCGGGCCGAGATCACCCAACTGCAAAATGTCTACGACTCCACCCGGGCCGCCGGAGTCTCTTTTCTAGGTATCGACGTTCGCGACAGCAGCCGGCAGGCGGCCCAGGATTTCGTCAACGACCGGCACGTGACCTACCCCTCGATCTACGACCCGGCGATGCGCACGCTGATCGCGTTCGGCGGCAAGTACCCCACCACCGTCATCCCGTCCACGCTGGTGCTGGACCGCCAGCACCGGGTGGCGGCGGTGTTCCTGCGTGAATTGCTGGCCCAGGATCTGCAGCCCGTGGTGCAGAGGGTGGCCCAGGAAACTGCGGGGGTCCAGACGCCGCGGGGCCGGCAATGACCGGGTTCGCCCAGATCGCCGCCGCCGGGCCGCTGCTGGTGGCGCTGGGGGTGTGCTTGCTGGCGGGGCTGGTGTCGTTCGCCTCGCCGTGCGTGGTGCCGCTGGTGCCGGGCTATCTGTCGTATCTGGCGGCCGTGGTGGGGGTGTCAGAGGGGTCAGAGGCGGATGAGCTTCGGCAACCGGGCGCGATCAAAGCCCCGCCCGCCGCCCGCTGGCGGGTCGCGGGATCCGCGGCATTATTCGTGGCGGGGTTCACCACGGTGTTCGTGCTCGGCACTGTCGCGGTCCTGGGTATGACCGGCACGCTGATCACCAACCAGCTGCTGCTGCAGCGTGTGGGTGGCGTGCTCACCATCGTCATGGGACTGGTGTTCGTGGGCCTGGTCCCGGCCCTGCAGCGTCAGGCCCGGTTCAGCCCGCGGCAGCTGACGACGGTCGCGGGGGCGCCGGTGCTCGGCGCGGTTTTCGCGCTGGGCTGGACGCCGTGCCTGGGGCCGACGCTGACCGGCGTGATCACCGTGGCTTCTGCCACCCAGGGCGCCAACGTGGCGCGCGGAATCGTGCTGGTGATCGCGTACTGCCTGGGGCTGGGCATCCCGTTCGTGCTGCTGGCCTTCGGTTCGGCCCGGGCGGTCGCGGGCTTCGGCTGGTTGCGCCGGCATAGCAGGGCCATCCAGATCTTCGGTGGCGCAGTGCTGATCGTGGTCGGCGCGGCGTTGGTCAGCGGGATGTGGAACGACTTCATCTCGTGGCTGCGGGATGCTTTCGTCAGCGATGTGAGGCTGCCGATCTGATGGCGCGAGCAGACGCAAAAGCCCCCAAAACGGGCCGTTTTGGGGGGCTTTTGCGTCTGCTCGCACCCGTTCTTGCCAGGGTGCGCAACACATGGCGCGGACTGACCTCGATGGGGACCGCGTTGGTGCTGTTGTTCTTGCTTGCGCTTGGTGCCATACCCGGCGCACTGCTGCCGCAGCGCAGCCTCAACGCCGGCAAAGTCGCCGACTACCTGGCCTCGCATAAGTTGATCGGGCCGTGGCTGGATCGGCTGCAAGCCTTCGATGTGTTCTCCAGCTTCTGGTTCACCGCCATCTACGCGCTGCTGTTCGTGTCCCTCGTCGGTTGCCTCACACCGCGGATGATCGAACAAGCCCGCACGCTGCGTGCCACGCCGGTGGCTGCCCCGCGCAATCTGGTCCGGCTGCCCAAGCACGCCAGCTCCGAAGTTGTCGCCGACGAGCCCCAAAACCTGGACGCCCTGGCTGCGACGATCGTCGGCCGGCTGCGCGGCTGGCGCACCGCCGTCCGCAACCAAGACGGCACCGACACCGTCTCCGAAACGGTCGAGGTGTCCGCCGAGAAGGGCTACCTGCGCGAATTCGGCAACCTGGTCTTCCACTTCTCGCTGCTGGGCCTGCTGGTCGCGGTCGCCGTCGGCAAGCTTTTCGGCTACGAGGGCAATGTGATCGTCATCGCCGACGGCGGTCCCGGCTTCTGCTCGGCATCGCCGGCCGCGTTCGATTCGTTCCGGGCCGGCAACACCGTCGACGGCACGTCGCTGCACCCGATTTGCATCCGGGTCAACGACTTTCAGGCGCATTACCTGCCGTCGGGTCAGGCCACCTCGTTCGCCTCGGACATCGACTATCAGGACGGGGGCGATCTGACGGCCAACAGCTGGCGGCCCTACCGGCTGGAGGTCAACCATCCGCTTCGGGTTGGTGGCGACCGGGTGTACCTGCAGGGCCATGGCTACGCGCCCACCTTCACCGTGACCTTTCCGGACGGGCAGAAACGCACGTCGACCGTGCAATGGCGACCGGACAACCCGCAGACGTTGCTCTCGTCGGGTGTGGCGCGCATCGACCCGCCCGCCGGCAGCTATCCCAACGCAAGCGAGCGAAGCAAACACGAGATCGCGATCCAGGGACTGCTGGCACCGACCGAGCAACTGGACGGCACCCTGCTCTCGTCGCGTTTCCCGGCGCTCAACGCCCCCGCAGTGGCCATCGACATCTACCGCGGTGACACCGGCCTGGACAGCGGGCGGCCCCAGTCGTTGTTCACCCTGGATCCCCGGCTGATCGACCAGGGCCGGCTGATCAAGGAAAAGCGGGTCAACCTGCGCGCCGGCCAAGAGGTTCGGCTCGACCAGGGCCCGGCAGCCGGTACGGTCATCCGCTTCGACGAGGCTGTTCCGTTCGTCAACCTGCAGGTCTCTCACGACCCCGGCCAGGTCTGGGTGCTGGTCTTCGCCATCACGATGATGGCCGGCCTGCTGGTGTCGCTGCTGGTGCGCCGTCGTCGGGTATGGGTTCGTCTCACGCCGGTTGAAGCAGCGCCAGGTACGGTAAAAGTCGAGCTGGGTGGTCTGGCGCGCACCGACAATTCCGGCTGGGGCGACGAGTTCGAAAGGCTGGCCGAGCAGTTGCTGGACGGCCTGGGCAAGTCGCCCGCACCCAAACCGACCGACACCCCAGCGTCCAGAAGGAGTTCTCAGGTGGACGTCAAATGAACACCCTGCATGTCAACATCGGCCTCGCGCGGTACTCCGACTGGGCCTTCACCTCGGCGGTAGTGGCCCTGGTCGTCGCGCTGCTCTTGCTGGCCTTCGAGCTGGCCTATGTGGGAGGCCGCCGCGCAGATGCCCGCGCCCGGGTGCTGGCCGGGTCGGTTGCCGCCGACAGCGAGACACCCGGAATCGTCGTCGAGGACGCTGCGCAGCGTCCATTCGACGAGCGCGTCGGACGGGCTGGATTGGCGGTGGTCTACCTCGGCATCGGGCTACTGCTGGCATGCATTCTGCTCCGCGGCCTGGCAACCATGCGGGTGCCCTGGGGCAACATGTACGAGTTCATCAACCTGACCTGCTTTAGCGGGCTGGTAGCCGGCGCGATCGTATTGCGCCGCCCGCAGTACCGCGCGCTGTGGGTTTTCCTGCTGGTGCCGGTGCTCGTCCTGCTGACTGTTTCCGGACGCTGGCTCTACACCAATGCGGCACCGGTGATGCCTGCGCTGCAGTCCTACTGGCTGCCCATTCACGTGTCGGTGGTCAGCCTCGGTTCCGGGGTGTTCCTGGTGGCCGGTGTCGCCAGCATCCTGTTCTTGCTGCGCACATCGCGGCTGGGTGACCCCGACACGCCTGGCACACCGGCGCGGCTGGTCCAGCGATTTCCCGACGCGCAGACGCTGGACCGGATCGCCTACCGAACCACGATCTTCGCTTTTCCAGTGTTCGGATTCGGGGTGATGTTCGGTGCCATCTGGGCCGAGGAAGCCTGGGGCAGGTACTGGGGGTGGGATCCCAAAGAGACGGTGTCGTTCGTCGCGTGGGTGGTGTACGCGGCATACCTGCACGCCAGGTCAACCGCGGGATGGCGGGACAGGAAAGCCGCGTGGATCAACGTCGCGGGATTCGTGGCCATGGTCTTCAATTTGTTCTTCGTTAACCTGGTGACCGTAGGCCTGCATTCCTATGCGGGCGTGAGCTGATTTTCGTCAGTAACCGCCGATAACTGCAGCAAGGGGGAAGTGCACGTGTCCGAGCATCCAACGACCGGCTCAGGGGCGCCCCAACCCGCGACGGCGCAGTTGCCGCGTCAGCCTGGCGAACCGCCGGCAGACTCCGGCGCCGAAAACCCAACCCGAGCCTTCGCCGGATTCCGCACCGAGCGCCGGGTCCCCCGACCCGAAAGGCCAGGGGTGACTGGACCCCCGGCACCCACCGGAATGCCGCACTGGGATTCCACACCCGTTACCGGCATCCCCCGGGTCGACCCGACGGCTTTCGGGGCCTATTACGGTGGTCCTTTTGAAGGCCCGGTGGGCGCACCGCCAGTGCAGACGCCGCATCCCCCCGAGCGCGTGCCACACACTCCCTATCCGGAGCTGTCCACCGGTGTGCTCTTGCGACCGGTCAAACCGCCGCCATCGGAGGGCTGGCGCCGGTTGCTCTACGTGCTGTCCGGCCAGCTGATCAATCTGGGGGAGAGCCCCCGGGCCGCCCGTTACAACAATCTGGTGGCCCAGGTGAACCAGCCGCTGCGGGGTTGCTACCGGATCGCGATGCTGTCGCTGAAGGGCGGTGTCGGCAAAACCACGATCACCGCGACCCTGGGATCCACCTTCGCCGCCCTGCGCGGCGATCGGGTGGTGGCCCTGGATGCCAGCCCCGACCGGGGCACCCTGAGCCAGAAGGTCCCGCTGGAGACGGCGTCCAGCGTGCGGCAGCTGCTGCATGACGCCGGAACCATCGATCGCTACAGTGACATCCGCCGCTACACCTCGCGGGGTCCGAGCGGAATGGAAGTGCTGGCCTCGGACAGCGATCCGGCGGTGTCGGATGCATTCAGCGCCGACGACTACGCCAGCACCCTGTACCTCTTGGAGCGGTTCTACGGCCTGGTGCTCACCGACTGCGGCACCGGGCTGCTCCATTCGGCGATGTCGTCGGTGCTGGATACGGCGGACGTTCTGCTCGTGGTGAGCTCGGCATCCGTCGACGGCGCGCGCAGCGCTTCGGCGACGCTGGATTGGCTGGACGCGCATGGCCACGAAGAGCTGGTCCGCAATTCGATCGCCGTCATCAACGCGGTGCGTTCAGGGACAGGCAAGCTCGACATGGACAAGGTGGTCGATCACTTCTCCCGCCGTTGCCGCGCGGTGCGGTTGGTGCCATTCGACCCTCATCTCGAGGAAGGCGCCGAGATCAGCCTGGATCGGTTGCGGCGGCCGACTCGTGAAGCGTTTACCGAGCTGGCTGCCGTTGTCGCCGATGGGTTCCCCGGTGAGCAGCGGGCCAACTTTGTCTAGCGGGGATCGCAAGCGCGGCGCAGCCGGGCGTGGCGGGTCGCCGCCATTGGGTTAGCGGGGATCGCAAGCGCGGCGCAGCCGGGCGTGGCGGGTCGCCGCCAGTCGGTTAGCGAGGCTTGTTGTCCCCATGCCCTAACCGCCCCAGGAAATCAGGATCGTCATCGGGCCCGATAACGCGAGTCTTCGCGCGGCCGGCTTGCGACCGCGCTGCGCGCCAGCCACCGTAGATCAGCGTCCCCAGAACCAGGATGAGCAGCAGGTAGAGCACTCAACACCTCCTTTGAGCGAATATACCCGCGCCGTAGGCTCAACCTGTGTCACAAGGGTCTAGCGACAACAGCACTGGGGACCACTCGGGGGATCGCCGGGATCGGATAGTCATCGACGTCACGTTTTACGCGGCGGCACGGTTGCTGCTGGTGGCCGTGCTCTGCGGCGCGATCTACGGGGTGGCGCGAGTGCTCGGGGTCGCCCAGTTCCCCATTGTCATCGCCATTTTGTTCGCTTTGATCATTGGGATGCCACTGGGCATCTGGCTATTTGCCCCATTGCGCCGGCGCGCTACCGCCGCGCTTGCGATAGCCGGCGAGCGCCGGCGCCGGGAACGCGAAAATCTGCAGGCCCGGTTGCGCGGCGAGTCCCCAACCGATGAACCGGACTAGCCAGCCACCGATAGCGCGCGAGCAGACGCAAAAGCCCCCGACACGCCGGGCGTGCGGGGGCTTTTGCGTCTGCTCGCGCTAGGTAGCCAACGCCAATGCCAGGGCCACCGCAATCGCCCACACCACCATCACCAGCCCGGTGTCACGCAGCACCGGGATGAGCTCAGACCCGCCGCGGCCGGATCGCACCGGCGCGACCGCGCGCAGAGCCAGCGGCGCGGCCAGCAAGCCCACGGCACACCAGGGCGTCGCCGCCATCAGCACCAGTGTCAGTGCGCCGGCGGTCGCCAGCAGCCCCTGGTAGAACACCCGGGTGCGCGCATCGCCCAGGCGCACCGCCAGCGTGATCTTGTGCGACTGCGTGTCGGTGGGGATGTCGCGCAGGTTATTGGCTACCAGTACCGACGACGACAGGGCGCCGATGGACACCGCCAGCACCAGCCCCACCCAGTCGACCCGCAATGCTTGGGTGTACTCGGTGCCGAGCACGGCGATAAGGCCGAAGAACACGAACACCGCAACCTCGCCAAAACCCGCATAGCCGTAGGGTCTCGACCCGCCGGTGTACAGCCAGGCACCGGCAATGCAGGCGGCGCCGACCACGATCAGCCACGGCGCGCTGAGCAGCGCCAACGCCAACCCGGCTACGGCCCCGACCGTCAGGCAGGTCACGGCCGCGGTCAGCACCGATCGCGGGGTCGCCAGTCGCGAACCCACCAACCGCAGCGGGCCGGCCCGGTCGTCGTCGGTACCGCGGATACCGTCGGAGTAGTCGTTGGCGTAGTTGACACCGATGGTCAACGCGAGCGCGACAGCCAGCGCCAGCAGCGCTTTCCACCACACGGCGGAGTGCAACCAAGCTGAGGCGCCGGTGCCTGCGACAACCGGCGCCACCGCGTTGGGCAGCGTGCGTGGCCGCGCACCTGAGATCCACTGCGCGAAGTTGGCCATCAAAACATCCTGCCAGCAGCCAGGCGCCGCCACGCACACGCAATCAAACTGTGGGTATGCAGGACAATGAGCGGATGCTTGGAGTGATCGGCGGCAGCGGCTTCTACACCTTCTTCGAAGCCCCTTTTGGAAGCAAAGCCCGCGACATGAACATCGACACTCCGTTCGGTCAGCCCAGCGCTCCGATCACAGTCGGCAGCATCGGTGAGCATGAAGTCGCCTTCCTGCCCCGCCACGGCGTCAAACACGGATACTCGGCGCATACCGTGCCATACCGGGCCAACATGTGGGCGCTGCGGAAGATCGGCGTTCGCCGAGTTTTCGCGCCGTGCGCGGTCGGCAGCCTGACCCCTGAACTGGGACCAGGTGTCGTCGTAGTGCCCGATCAGCTGGTCGACCGCACCAGTGGCCGCGCCGACACCTATTTCGACTCCGGCGGCATTCACGTCGACTTCGCCGATCCGTACTGCCCGACCCTGCGGGCCGCCGCCAGCGGTCTGCCCGGCGTGGTCGACGGCGGCACCATGGTGGTGATCCAAGGGCCGCGGTTTTCCACCCGGGCAGAAAGCCGTTGGTTCGCCTCGGCCGGGTTCAGCCTGGTCAACATGACCGGCTATCCGGAGGCGGTGCTCGCACGGGAGCTCGAAATATGCTATGCAGCAATCGCTTTGGTGACCGATCTGGACGCGGGCGTTACACTCGGCGAAGGTGTGAAGGCGGTTGACGTGTTCGCTCAGTTCGAGAAGAACATCGGTCTGTTCAAGAAGCAGGTGCGCGCGGCGATCGGCCGGGTCGCCGTCGACCGCACATGTACGCACTGCCTGCCGCATACCGGCGTCACGTTGCCGCTGCAGTTGCCGTGAGGAGGCTCGCGGATTTACGTCGAGTCTTGCGGTGGCCGGTAGATTTTGGGCTTCGGGACAGATATCTGCCGCGTGGCCGAATCGTCGCCGCGGAAGATCCGCGGTGTCCGAGCCGGCTGCGGGATCACGGTGGTGGGTGACTCCCCAGACGCGCCGGTCGGGATACGGGTAGTCGCCGCAGCCGACGGCGGCTGTGTGGCACCGACCCGGATGCGGGTCGTGGCGGCCGTGGGGACGCGACGCTGCGCATCGCGGGCGCGGGCGGCCCGGCGCTTCTGTCGGCGCAGACGTCGACCGATGAGGTGGCCCGTGATGACGGCGGCGACGAGGATGCCGAGGGCCAGGCCGCACAGCACCACGTCGAAGGTGCTGGTGATCTGCTGGGCGAGATTGTTTCCGTAGACCGGGTTATTCCACCCGCCGCCATTCGGGGGTTGTTGGAATCGCGGCGCCAGCACGACGCCCACCACAACGCGGGCAATGCTGAGTGTGACCAGCAGGCCAGCCAACGACGAGATCAATCTCGCCCCGACGGAGTCGTTGGCCAGGTTTATGCGTAGCCAGACGGCAAGAACCGCGGTGGCCAGATCGAATGCAGCCAGCGTCATCGTGTCGTAGCGGGAGTAGGGGTAGTTCAGACTCACTGCCACGGCGAGGTCGGTTGCCCTCATTAAAATCGATCCAACGCACCATACGGCAATGAGCAGCAGGCCAGTTCGGGCGGCAGTCCGCCACGGGCTTTCGTCGGTCGACGGCGTGTGCCGATAGCCGAACAGGGTCCGCGGCCCGAAGATCGCCGCGGCTGCCGCCCACGCCAGATAACCCTCGTAGCCGACCCCGGCCGTCGACGTGTTCTGCGCGATGCCGTGGAAGGCGTCGACATCGCGGCCGACGGGCAGGCTCCACACGAGAATCCCGGCCACCAGAGTCGAGGAACCGAGTGCGATGGTCGCGAGTTGGGAAGCGTTGGTGCTGCGCAGCATCCACCTGGACGCGACCAGCACGGCTGCCAGCGCCACCACGCCGTACACCACCGCCGTCGCGATGACCGCGATGTTCTGCTTGCCGAAGTCAGCCGTACCGTCAGCGCCCTGCAACGCATATTTGATGCGCCAGAACAAATTGAAAGCAAAGCTCAGTGCCGCCCCGACCATCGACGCGTAACCGAGGATCCGCGCTGTCCTGACCCACTTGCTGAAACTGTTATCGACACCGGTGATCGCCGGTTGCGCGATCAACAGTGCGCCGGCGGTCCCCAGCCACGCGCCCGGCCCGACGCCACCCGGCACGTGTACGCCGCCGCCGGATCGGATTGTCTCGAACACGTCGAAAACGACGAAGCCGAGTACCAGCAGCAGGTAGGGGAGGTTGAGTGCGAGACGAAGCCGCCCGCCTACCGCTAAGGAAACCAAAGAAAGCAGTGTCACCGCGCCCAGCGCCGCGAACAAGGATGTCTTGCTGTCCGGAACCCCGATGCCGAAATACAGGTTCCACGGCAGCAACACCGCACCGATGAGCAGAACGGCAGCGACCAGATTGTGCACGGTGTTCCACCGCCGTGTCGGTTCGTCATCCGTGCTGCGGCCTGCCGCGTCTGGACGCCGGCTTGCGGTGTCCGGCTGGGCAGGCTGGGCAGGTTGTGCGGGTTGGGGATGCGCCCGCCGGGTGTGCCCGCCGATGGGACCGGTCGGCGCGTCGTCGCTGCTCTGCCTCACGATGCCCCCCGGGGATCAAGGACGGTTACCATTGGCGCGAGTTCGATTGGGCCGCCAGGCAACACCCTGCCGGACCGACTGTGCCGCTCGATTGCGAACATAGTCTCCATTCGGGAGTCGCGGCAGTGGCTGAGAGCTGGTATGCGTCTTGTCAGCTGAACATTTGATACTGCCGACGGTATCGCAGTGTAATGATGGCCGGAGATTGCTGGTGCGGGGTGGCCAGCCGAAGGAGAGCCGCGATGGACGTCGTTTTGGGGGTTGCGGTCACAGGCCCCGTAGCCCGCCTGGCGCTCGTCGGATCGGGCGTAGCCCATGACGTGATCGACCAATCCGTCGTCGATCTCGCTGACCACCCGATCGAGACGTTGACCCAGACCGTGGTCGGCACGAATCGACTGCTGGCCGACGAGAGCCACCGGCTTGTGGCGACCCGGCTGTGCTGGACGGATTTCCCCAAAGCCGACCGGCTGCGGCGGGCGTTGGAAGATTCCGGCGTCCACGACGTCGCGGTGCTGTCGGAGTCGCAGGCAGCGACCGCGCTGATGCGCGCGGCGGGGCGCCCCGGCGCTGTACTGGTGATGGACGACGAGACGGCAACACGGTCAATAGTGGGTTCGGCCGGGGGGGACGAGCACGCGCCGCCGACCCTGCTGGCCAGCGAGTCCCTCGCGGGAAACGACGCCAGCGCCACGTTCGATACGTTGATGGCCAGGCTCGGCGACCAGCCGGACGCCTCCCGGGATCTGTACCTCGTCGGCGCATCTGCTGAACTCACCCAAGTCGCCGAGCAGATTCGCGACGCGTCGACCATGCGGGTTGAGATCGCCGACGATCCGACTTTTGCGCTGGCCCGCGGCGCTGCGCTGGCGGCCGGAGATGCAACCGCGATGGCACCGGCGGTGCTCACCGGGGACGAGACGACGATCGCGCCCGCGGCGCAGTTTGCCGACCCGAATGCGCAGGATCAGCAGCTGGCGTACTCGATGGCCGGCGATGACGAGCTGCTTCCCGTTGACTTGGACGACTACGACGACTACGACGAATACGACGACTTCGCCGACCCCGACGATCCCGACGCCGAGACGGGCCCGCTGCGGCTCAGCCGCCGTTCATTGCTCATCAGCAACGCGGTCATCGCCTTCGCTGTCATCGGTTTCGCGTCGCTGGCTGTCGCGGTGGCGGTCGCGGTACGTCCCACCGCGGCTCAACAGCCCGTGGTCGGACTCCAGAACGCTGCACCGGGAAAATTCATGCCGCTGTTGCCCACTCAGCAACAGGCGCCGGTACCGGCGCCCCCGCCTGATCAGCCGAATGCCGGGTACCAAGGCGGCACCATTCCGGACGCCAACGGCTACATTCCGCCGCAGCTGATACCGCCCGATGAGGGCGGGATAGCGCCGGTTGTCCCCGCACCCGTCGCCCCGCCCGGGCCTGGCATGCCGTATGTGCCGGGCTTGCCGTACCCGGGGTGGCGGCCGCCGTACCAGGGGTGGCAGCCGCCGTACCCGGGGTGGCGGCCGCCATACCCGGGATACAACCCCTACCCGGGGTGGCAGCCGCCGTACCCCGGGTGGCGTCCGCCGTACCCGGGTTGGCAGCCGCCGGGTTACCCGACGACCCCGCCCGTTACGCCTCCGACGACACCCCCCACTACGCCTCCGACGACACCCCCCACGACGCCGCCGACGACCCCGCCCACGACGCCGCCGACGGAACCGACCACGACGCCGCCGACGACGACGCAGGA
>Ga0182012_10006269_pt1 | contig 12146 bp, 12 predicted proteins | sample 612S2SmetaG_FD_120486 | JGI IMG/M metagenome (GOLD analysis project Ga0182012, IMG submission 120486) | Permafrost microbial communities from Stordalen Mire, Sweden - 612S2S metaG | ecosystem: Environmental > Terrestrial > Soil > Wetlands > Permafrost | place: Sweden: Stordalen | collected...
CGGACTGACCCGGACCGTGATGGTCGGTTCGCGATGCAGGGCAGGCAATATCTCACGGAGCAGAGCGGTGAGTTCCAGTTGCCCGTGGCGGGCGCTCAGGGCCGGAAAGGCCGTCGCGAAGCAACGCATCAACAGCCGCGCGATCGCCTCGGAGGATTGTTCCGCGATCGACGCGGCCTCGGCGCGCGCCGCTTCAAGCCCATCGGAGATGGCGATCAGCGCGCGGCTCGCCATCATCCGCGCGGAGGCATCGGCTTCCGCCAGCGCCCGTTCGCGGCTGTCTTTCGCCGCTTCCTCCCGCGCCGCGTTGAGCTCGCCAAGGGAATAAACCGGCTCGATCACCTCCGGCTCGTTCGACGGCGGCGGCAGGTCGAAATCTTCGTCGAACAAAATGATTCCGGGCCCGCGGGCGGATGAAAACGCGTGATCCATGGTCAGTACACCACCTCGTCATCGTTGTTGCCGCCAATCTCGATCTGGCCCTGCGCCGCCAGTTCCTTCGCCGTGGCGACGATCCCGGCCTGCGCCTCATCGACGTCGCGCAATTTCACGGGGCCCAGAGCGGCGATGTCGTCGCGCAGCATTTTGCCCGCGCGTTCGGACATGTTGGTCAGGAACAGGTCCTTGATCTTGTCCGACGCGCCTTTCAGCGCGATCGGCAGCCGGTCCTTCTCGACCGATCGCAACAGCACCTGCACCGCCGGCGCCGCCAGACGTTGCAGGTCGTCGAAGGTGAACATCAGCGACTTGATCTTCTCCGCCGACTCGCGATTGCGCTCCTCCAGCCCGTTGACGAAGCGGGTTTCCGCCGCGCGGTCCAGGTTGTTGAAGATTTCCGCCATCAACTCATGCGAATCGCGCCGCGCGCTGCGCGCCAGGTTCGACATGAACTCCGACCGTAACGTTCGTTCGACGCCGTCCAGCACTTCCTTCTGCACCGTCTCCATGCGCAGCATGCGCATCACGACTTCCATCGCGAACGGATCGGGCAACAGCGTCAGCACGCGGGCGGCGTGATCGGAGCGGATTTTCGACAGCACCACGGCGACCGTTTGCGGGTATTCGTTCTTCAGGTAATTCGCCAGCACGTCCTCATGCACATTGCCGAGCTTGTCCCACATCGTGCGGCCGGCGGGACCGCGGATTTCCTCCATGATCTGCGCGACGCGATCGCGCGGCAGCGTCTTGATCAGCAGCGACTCGGTACTCTCGAAGCTGCCGACGAGGCTGCCGGAGGAGCCGAGATTCTCCACGAAATCGGTGCACAGCCGTTCGACGATTTCCGCCCGCACCGCGCCGAGTTGCGCCATCGCCGAGGAAATGTCGCGGATTTCGTCCTCATGCATCATGTTGAACAGGCGGCCGCACTGTTCCTCACCCAGCGCGAGCATGACGATCGCGGCTTTCTGCGCGCCGCGCAGGTTCCGGTAGTCGTCGACTTTCTGCGGATCAGCCATTTTCCTGCGCCATCCAGCCACGCATGATCGTCAGGGTCTCATCGGGATGCTTGCCGACGATATCGGTTAATTTCCGCAACGAAGACGCCCGCATCTGGCCCTCGATCTGGGTCAGGCTGATCATCGCCTCATCTTCCAGTTGCGCCGCGGTCAGCGCCCCGCCCGATCCGGGCCCCGCCAGAGCGGCCATTCCGGTCGGCGCCGAGACCGATGGCACGCCGCCCGGGTATCCCGCGCCGGGATACGCGCCGCCGCCCGACCCATCGGTCAGCGCGAATCCGGCCGGCGCCAGAGCCGTCAGCCGTGCCACCATCGGCCGCAGCACCAGTAGCAGGGCCAGCAACCCGATCACGCCGAACAGCGCGGTTTGCGCCAGATGCATCAGATCCGGCTTCTCCAGGCGCACGCCCAGAATGCCGCCGGGCTCGGCCGGCGCGGCGTCGTCGGCGACAAACCGCATGCTGACCACCTGAACCTGGTCGCCGCGCTTTTCGTCGAACCCGATCGCCGATTTCACCAGGCCGGTCAGCCGTTCCAGATCCTCGGTGGAGCGCGGCTGCCACGCCGGCTTTCCATCGGGACCAGGCTGATCGGCGCCATCGACCATCACCGCCAGGCTGATCCGGTCGATCTTCGGCTGCTCATGGATCAGCGTGCGGATGGTCTTGTCGATCTCGTAATTGGTCGTCTCCTCCTGCCGGCCTTCCTGGGAGCCGCCGGCCGGGTTGCCGGCATCGGCGTTCGGCAAATTGTTCTGCGCCGTGACGGCCTGGTTCGCCTCGGTCGATTTGGAGTTGGAGTTGACCGTCTGCGTGCTGCGGGTGACCTGCTTGTCGGGGTCGAACGATTCCTTCGTTTCGTTGACCTTGTCGAAGTCCATGCGCACCGTCGCCTCGGCGCGCACGCGGCCCGGCCCGAGGGTTTTCTCCAGCATTTCCTCGACCGCGCGCGAAAGTCGCGTTTCGGTGGCGCGCCGGATGTCCTCGGCCGTCGCGGCCTCGGTCAGTTGACTCACGGGTTCCCCGGCACGGGCCAACAGGCCGCCGCGCGAATCGATCACCGCGACATTGCGCGCGTGCAATCCGGGCACCGCCGCCGAAACGAGGTTGAGGATGGCCTGCACGCCTTCCTTATCCAGCCGCTGCGCGCCAACCATCGTCAGCATGATGCTGGCCTGCGATTCCTGCTGCTCCCGGGCGAACGCGTCGCGGTTGGGCAGCACCAGATGCACCCGCGCGGCCCGAATGCCGCGGATCGAGCGGATGGTGCGGGCCAGTTCGCCCTCCATCGCGCGCGTCTCGCTGATCTTCTGCTGGAACGCGGAAAACAGATAGCTGTCGCTGCGGTCGAACAACTCGTAGCCGATGGAGCCCCCCGAAGGCAGCCCGTCCCTGGCCAGCAACATGCGGGCTTCCGGCACGTCCTCGGCGGGGATCAGGATCTGGCCGCCGCCGCCGCCAATGCGATACGGCACATGCCGGCGATTGAGCTGATCGACGATCTGGGCCGCGTCGCGCGGGTCGAGATCGCCATACAGCAGCGCCATCTGGTCGCTGGAGCCCGCGCGCATGACCATCACCGCCATCAGCGCCAGCAGGCCGAGGGCAACCGCCCCCATCGCCACCAGGCGCGCCGGACCAAGTGCTTTCAGGCCGTCGAGCAGTGCCTTCATGGCCCGCCCGTCATTGTTGAGATCGCCGGCATGCCGTGGCGCCCTGTTCACATTGCTGGAGCTGTTTTGGCTGCCGGGCAGGGTGCCAGCGAAAGGTTAGCTTTCGGTTAACGCGGGCGGCAAAAACCGCCGGGCGGCGCGCGGATTTGTTTTGCGCGGCCGCCTGGAAAATGATTAAATTTATCTACCAACCTGCTATCGGGGAGACGAATCGTGTTCGAACTCGACGGCTTTATCGCGGATTGCCAGTCGGCCCTCCGGTCCGGCGCGGCCCAGAAGACGATACGGGAACTGCTGCGGGAGGCCGTCGCCGATCCGTGCCAGGTGGTCCGCGTTCTGGGCGAGCCGAAGAAGGCCGGCATCGAACTGCTCTACCGGTCCGCGGAGATGACCATCATCAACCTCGTCTGGGGCCCTCACATGACCGCGATGCCGCACAACCACCACATGTGGGCGGTGATCGGCATGTATGGCGGCCGCGAGGACAACATTTTCTGGCGCACGCTGCCGGACGACGCGCGCTGGCCGCTGGAGGCCGCGGGCGCCTCCGCGCTGATGCCCACCGATGTCTGCGCCCTGGGCAAGGACATCATCCATTCGGTGACCAACCCGTTGGGCAAGCTGACCAGCGCCATCCATATCTATGGCGGCGATTTCGTGAGCCAGCAGCGTGAGCAGTGGGAGGAGGAGACGTTGCGCAAGCGTCCCTACGATCCCGCCGACGCGCGCCGGCGGTTCGAGGAAGCCAATCACCAGATGGAACGCGCCGCCGCGTAAGCACCGGGGCTCTCCCACAGGGGCGACCCAGACCCCGCCGGGGGAGACCGCCCTCTCGCGCTTCGCCGGTATCTGGCGCTACGTTCGCGGCATGAGCCAGGCAGCAACCGGCGGCCTCGGGCCGCTGATCGATACGCACGCGCATATTTACCCGCGAAACGCGCCGCTGATCGAAGGCGCCACGCACAAGCCCGATCGCGACGTAACGCCCGAGGACTTCGCCCGCGTCCTGGACGATCACGGCGTGCTGTTCGGCGTGCACGCGGCGGCGAGCTTCATGGGACCGTACAACGATTACACGCTGGCGGCGCTGGAGCGGTATCCGCGGTTGCGCGGCACCGCGATCGTCGAGCCCTCGACCGGCATGCACGCGCTGAAGGCCATGGCGGCGGCGGGGATCGTGGGCATCCGGTTTTCCCTGCGGAACTATAAGGGCACGCCGGATCTGACCACCGCCGAATACCAGCGGCTGCTGCGCCGGGTCGCCGATCTGGACTGGCACGTGCATGTTTTCGCGGAAGGGGAGCGGATCGCCGCGCTGACCGGTCAGTTGCTGGCCGCCGAGGTCAAAATCGTGATCGATCATTACGGCAACCCAACCCCCGTGCACGGCCAGAACGCGCCAGGGTTTCAGGCGGCGTTGCGCGCGATCGGATCCGGCCGCGGCTGGGTGAAGCTTTCGGCGCCCTACCGCTCCCCCGGTTGCGATCACCCGGCGCTGGCCGCGCGATTATTGGCCGAGGGCGGGCCGGAACGACTGCTCTGGGCCAGCGATTGGCCGTTCGTGGGGCACGAACGCTCGGTTACCTATCGCCAGATGGTCGAGAGTTTCGCGCACGCCGTGCCGGACCCCGAAGCGCGGGAGGAAATCGGCCGGACGGGCGCGCGATTATATAAGTTCGCATGAGGCGCGCGGTTGCCCGCCGCCGGATCACATCATCATGCGCCGGGCGACAACCGCGCCAAATCCGAACACCAGCGGCAGCGCGCAGCCGATCAGCGCCTTCGCGATCCGCCGCCCTTTCGCCAGGTCGATCACCACAAGTCCGGCGTTCAGCACAAAGAAAATCGCCGAGACCACGCCGCACAGCGCCAGCGCGAAGGCGATCCCGCCGTGGCTCAACGTCCCCGGCGGGCGTGGCCCATCCAGCGCCATCCCAAGCGGCACCGACAACGCGACAAAGCCGATGTATAAAATATTGCGCTGGCCGAATTTAAGCAACGAGGCCGGCGTCGGATCGGCTTCCGCCTCGTCTTCGCGCCCGTGCCGCATGAAAACTCCCCACACCCAGATCGCGCCACGATGCGCCCCGTCAGCGCCAGGCTCAATCCCCGTGCCGCTCGTGGGCCGCGGACCGGCTGGCCGCCGCGCGCCGGCGGCCGAGGGCGCGCGGCGGCATGGCCGTGGTCCCCCGGCGCGGTCCCGATACCGGCGGCCAACCGGCTGGCACGCGTCGAACACCGGTTGACGCCTGGTGGGTCGGGGGCTATTCCCCCGGCCTTCCGGACCGATGGCGGCGTAGCTCAGCGGTAGAGCAGGGGAATCATAATCCCTTGGTCGGTGGTTCAAATCCGCCCGCCGCTACCATCCGTCCTCTTCCACGCGATTGCCCGGTGATGACGATCGGCGACGCGCGGAAATCGTGGTCCGCCACCCTCTCCCCGTCACGGCCACTCTTTCAACGTCATGGCCACCCTCTCAGCATCACGGCCACCCTTTCAACGTCATGGCCGGGCTCGACCCGGCCATCACTCACCGCACACACAATGTGCGTGCCGAGAGAGATCACCGGGTCAGGCCAGCTGATGACGGCCGGCGACGCGCGTACCGTGGTCCGCCACCCTCTCCCCCTCACGGCCACCCTCTCCCCGCTCGACCCGGCCATCACGCGCCGCGCACTCCGCGCGCGGCGACCGGTCACCCGGCCTGGCCCGGACCGCCCTTGCTCGAATCACGAACGCGCTCGTTGAATGTCCCGCGGGGTGCCTCGGGGGAGGGAACGTAAGATGTAACGACAGCGCAACACGCTCGCCTCTTTGATGAACGGCGTTATCGATCCGCGCCAAATCCCGCACCGGCGACCCCGGGGAGTCTCACATGCTGGAACCCACCTCGACCATGCGCCGCCTGGCGGAATGGTTGCTCGCGCTGCCGGTGCCCGATCCGGACCTTCAGTGTGAGCTGATGGGATGGGCGATGGGGCTGTTGTGGCTGGCGCAGGGGATCGACCGGTGGCGCGCGAGTTGAGCGGGGGATGGCGCGCCGGGGCGCGATCGGCCGAGGTCAATCAGTAAGAGTATGTCATCGACGCTGTCATCGTCGATGCCGGGCCCAACATGGCCTCGATCAGGGGCGTGATCGGCTGGAAGCTGTAGCTCGCGGTGACGGTCAGCACCGTCACTCCGGAACCTTGGTCCACACACATCGCCAACGATGTAATCCTGTTGAAGTCCAGAAGCGGGGCGAAGGCCGCGACCTGAGTCTCCGTCTGCGGCAATGAGGCGCCGTTACAGAACGCGGGCAGCGTTCCCGCGAAGCCCTGCCGCGCGGTCGCCGTGACAAGAGTCGTCAACGCCTGTTGCGAAAACAGATAGCGGCTCAGGTCGATGATGCTGAACACGAGGACGATGAAGACGCCGAAGATGACAGCCACCTCCAGGCTCGTCACCCCCGCGTCGCCACGACGCCGGTGTTTATTGAATGCGAACGACATACTGAAGACTCTGCAGATCGGATGCTCCAAGGGCCGTGAAGTAGAGCGGCGAGTACGGGTAGGAAATCGTCAACGTGACGTACACCCGCGCGCCTGGCGCGCCCGGCGTGCATGTGCAATTCGCGGTGGCGGTGGCGGAACTCATGCCGGGCGGCAGCGCGCTCAGCATGACATTCAGAACATTCTGCGTGTGCACCGCGTCGCCAGGAAACACTTGCGCGTAATGGACGCCCGCGGTCAGGGCACCCTCGAGCAACATCCGCTGCCAGATCCACAATCCGAAATCGAAGACAGCGAAAAGAATCACCAGGATGACGCCGCCAATGACCGCGAACTCCGCGGCGGCGACCCCGTCGCGGCCCCGCGGAATCATGCCGTGGCGCGACAGCCAGGAGGTGAGGCGGGAGATACGGTTCAACGGACCTACTCCGAAATCCGCACGGCGAACACCTGCGGCGTCGTATATATGTAGCTACAATCGCTGAACTGGCTCGGATTGGTCACCAGCGAAATCGTCCCAGCCAGCAAGGTCACGCATGTATTGGACTGGGCTGTGCCGCCGTATGACGCGACCGCGCCGGGGAAATACAAAAGCCCGGTCAAGCCGATGGCGGTTACACTGCCGTTGGGATTGACCTGGATATCGACAGCGGGATTTCCAATGCTGCCTGGCTGCGAATTCGACAGATTCGCGTCGCGCCAGAACAACACGCCGAAATTCGCGAAGTTCGCGACACTCGCGAATTCCTGGGGAAGGTCGCCAGCCGCCGCGGGCTGGATGTTAACGTTGGCACCAGCGCAAATTTTCAACGTCGGGGGTGGATCGGTCGCGGGGGGACTTCCCGAGCACACGGCGGTTGGGTCTCCGGTGGCCACGGGAGCTCCAGTAAATATGACGGTCACACCGGTCGCGGGATAGCAGTCCCCGCTCCCCGTGCTGCAACTCAGCGTCACGTTGTCCTTTACCGTGAGTGTCGCGCCGGAGAAGATGTAGACGCCTGGCGCCATCGTGGTATTCGATGAAAGCACGACATTTGCGAGATTGGAACAATAGGCATACAATTTTCCCGGTACAGATTGATACTGCCCGCTCGCGCTCAGAGCCGCGTATGCGGGGTTGCCATTTGGGACCCCATTCGCCGGCACCAATAGATTCCCTGTCGTGGAGGGATCCGGAAGGCAGTAGACCGGATCCGAACTCGACGCCGGCAGTTCTCCCGCGATCCCGCTCAGCAGCGCGGCGAGCGTGGCCTGGTAGGGATCGGGAACCGTTGGTTGAAATGCCGAAGTGGGACGGCCAAAACCCGGGCTGGGCGCCGGGCAATTCGGGCAATCCCCCGCGGTAACGAATGCGTACACAGGTCCGCCCGACGACGCTGTAACGTTGATCGCGTTGGCGTCGGTGGCGTTCGAAACGTAGGAACAAGCGCTGGGCGCGTCGGATGGCGGCAACTGTTCGACCGCCAGGTCGCCGATCGTCGATAACACGCACGCGGTGCCGAGCTGCTGCATGCCGGCGGCGGCCTCGACATTGAAATTGATGTTGGAAGTGCCGGTGAAAATCGCGGAAATCAGCGGCGGAATCTGAAACGAGACCAGAACCGTGGCGGTCGGCGTGGCGGGGTTGGTCAGGTCGTTCGTTCCGAACGAAACGTTGATCGTGTACGAGGCGGCCGAGGGCATGTTAAGCGCCAGCGCGTCCGAGGCCGCGGTCTGCGCGAGAGCCTGCGCCGAGGTTGTGTCGCTCCCGGCGTTCAACGCGGCGTTCAGCGTCATCGCCGCCGCGACCGCCGCGCCATCGGCCGCCGCCTGAGCGCCCGTGCGAGCGAGGAACCAGCCGCCCACCTCCGTGCTGAAACCGACAAAGCCAAGCAGAACGAAGGCCATGATGGCGAACGTCATGGCTGTGATGCCACGCCGGTCGCGCACGATCGCGGCATGAAGGAGGGCCGGTAAGATTGTCTTCAGTGGCAGGGCGATCTCCGTTTTTTCATGTCCGGCACGGCCTGGCACCAGACGCCGTTCGCGCCGGACGGGGTGGGTTCGAGGTTGCCATGAATGCTTCTAACGGATAACGGGTTGTGCTGGAATGTATTATTTTTGAGAACCTAAAAATTTTTGCTTGCAGCGCCGATTTGCATCCATTACAGACGATTTACCAAACGCCAGGTGGAAGCGCCCGCGAAGTCTGTTCCCGAAAGAAACAAGGGCGGACCACGGCTACAGTCTCTATTGTGTTGATCCCGATATGAAAAGGATGAAAAAATGTTTGTTTTTGGGATGATTGGTGCCGTGCTGCGCGACCGCAAGGGCATCTCGGCGATGGAATACGCGATTCTCGCGGCGGCGGTTCTGACCGCGGTCGGCGTTGGCGCCGCGGCGGTAGGCACCGATATGGCAGCCATGTTCACAGCCCTTGAGGGCATCATCACCAAATACACACCCAGCTAGGCGCGGGAAAGTCAGGTCCGACCGCGTGCTGCCTAACCGTGACGCGCCGGAACGCTGAAGCCATTTCGCGGACTTATGGCCGTGGAACGCGCGGATGTTGGTCTGCGATGGGGGACCAATATCCGCGAATCCCGGAGGGTGGAGAACTATACTGGTTCCGGTGGGGTTAAGGTGACCCCGCACCTGTTGGGAATCCTGAGCGTCCATTACATCGAAAGCGCTGTCGGAACCGCTCTGTTACTGACAGCCGCCTACCGAGACCTGGTGACCCGCACCATTCCCGATCGCGTGTCGATCCTGCTCGCGGCCTGTGGCCTTCTGACCCGGGCGCTGCTCGGGCCGCAGGCGGTGCTGATCTCCGCCGCCGCGGCGATCGCGCTGTTCGCCCTGCTGCTCCTCGCCCATGCGAGGGGCATGCTCGGCGGCGGCGACGTCAAGCTGATGGCGGCGCTCGCCTGCGGCTTGTCGTTGCCTGAACTCTATCGTTTCATCTTTGTCACGGGTATTTCCGGGGGTGTTCTGGCCGGCATCCATCTAACACTCCGGCGCGTGTGGAAGGATCTTGCGCCAATGAAGCCGCCGTCCCGCGGGACCGCTGGACTTGTCCGCGTACTGACCGCGGAACGCTGGCGCATCGCCCGCCGCGGGCCGCTGCCGTACGGCGTCGCCATCGCGTGCGGCGGCATCGCCGCGCTCATCCCGCGGTTGTCGCAATGACTGTTACCCCCGCGCGTCGCGACGCTTCAAACGTTGTTTGCGGGGACTCCGTCTACTCTCCTATCCAGAGGGCGGCCGTTGATGTTACAATCGACGATTGCGCGTCGGCGCATGGGCCGCGACCGATGGTTCTGGGGGTGAATTGATGTCGTTGCGCGTTGTCATGATCGCATTACTTCTGCTGGTCGCGAGCGCACTGGGCGTGATCGCGTATCAGATCGCGGTCCCGCGTACCACCGCGCCACCGCCAAAAGCCGCCGAGGCGCCGCCGGCGCCCAAGCCCACCGTCTCCTACCTCGCCGCCGCGCGGCCGCTGTCGCCGGGAACGCTGATGCGGTCGGAAGATTTCGTGGTCCGCACGGTGCCCGAGGATCAGGTTCCCCCGGACGCGATCCTGGATTCCTCCAACGCGCGGATCGAAGTGCGCGGCGGCCTGGTCCGGCGGGTCATCGCCACCGGCGCGCCGCTGCGCGCCGCCGACGTCACACGCTCCCGGGAACGCGGCTTTCTGTCGGCCGTGTTGAGCCCAGGCACCCGCGCCGTTTCGATCGGCGTCGATCAGGTCAGCGGCGTCGCCGGCCTGATCTGGCCCGGCGATCAGGTCGACGTGATCCTGACCCAGGAATTCACCCCGGCCGATAAGGGCCGCATCGTCACCAGTGAGACCATTCTGACCGACGTGCGGGTGATCGCCGTCGATCAGGACATCGCCCAGGGTGCCGCGAGTTCGGGGACGGCGGGGAAACTGGCGGCGACGGTCACGTTGGAGGTTTCCAGCGATCAGGCCGAAAAACTCGCGGTCTCCGGCCGTCTGGGCCGCCTGAGCCTCGCGGTGCGATCGATCGCCGATCCCAACCAGCCCATCACCGTCACAGGCGGCGTCAGCGGCGCGGACGTTTCGGACGCCTTCGCGAAGGCGAACGGCACGGCCGGCCCGAAGATTCAGGTCATCGAAGGCGACCACCGCAGCGAAGTGAGATTCAAATGAGACGAGCGACTTCCCTCACGATCGCGCTGACGCTTGGCTTGCTCGCCGGAACCTGGCCAGGCGTCGCGCCCGCCCAGAACAGGGTGTCGCAACTCGATCCGCGCACGCTGCAAGGGGCGCAACCCGTCTCTCCGGCGCCAACCGAGGCGTTTCCGGCGGCGGCCATCCCGCGCACCGTGACGCTTGAGGCGGGCACCGGGATGCTGTTGCGGCTGCCCGCGCCGGCGGCCACCGTGCTGTCGGCGGAACCGGCGATCGCGCGCGTGCAGCCGGCCTCGCCGACGACCTTGTTCCTGATGGGCGTGGCGCAAGGCCGCACCACCGTCATCGCCATGTCCGATAACGGCACGCCGATCGGGCAATACGACATCGTCGTGACGCCGGGTCTTGGCCGAGGCCTCGCCGCCGCGCCGGCCGCCGCCGCGATCGGCGTGCCTCGCACGATCGGTCTGGGACCCGAAGCGGCGCGGGAAGTGCAACTCGCGATTCACCGGTCCGTGCCGGGTTCGCGGACGGTGACGGCGCAGGCCGCGGGCGGGCGCCTGGTCCTGCGCGGCGCGGTGCCCAACGCGATGGCCTCGCAACAGATCGAGGCGATCGCCCGCGGCATCATCGGCGACGATGCGACCATCGTCGATACCATGACCGTCCTCGGCAGCATCCAGGTCAACGTCCGGGTTCGCATCGCGGAGATCGACCGCACGATCACCCGCCAGCTCGGCTTCAACTGGCAGGCACTGGGCGCCGGCGGCAACTGGCGGTTCGGCGTTCTGACCGGCGCCGCGACCGGCGCGGCCAGCGCCGTCCCCGCGTTCGGCGCGCTGCCCGCCGGGGCGCTCACCACGACCACCAGCCCGCTGAATTCGCTCGGGCTCGCGCCCTTCTCGGGCGCCGCGTCGGGTCCGTTCCAGCTTGGCGCCGGCTATACCTCCGGCACCCGCGACATCAACGGCGTGATCGACGCGCTGGCGGCGGATCAACTCGTCACCATCCTCGCCGAGCCCAACCTGACGGCGCAATCCGGCGAAACCGCGAGCTTCCTGGCCGGCGGGGAGTTCCCGATCCCGATCGCCGGCAATACGTCCAGCGGCCAGACCACGGTGACCGTCGAGTTCAAGCAGTTCGGCGTCAGCCTGGCGCTGGTGCCGACCGTGCTGACGCCCACGCGGCTCAATCTGCGGATCCGGCCGGAAGTAAGCCAGTTGTCGAGCAATGGCGCGGTCAGCGTTCCGATCGGAGCCGGCACTCTGACCATTCCCGCCCTTACCGTCCGCCGCGCCGAAACCACCGTCGAACTGGGCACCGGGCAAAGCTTCGCGATCGCCGGCCTGTTGGAGCGGACCACGACCGACGTCACCAACGCGCTGCCG
>Ga0182012_10006270_pt1 | contig 12145 bp, 13 predicted proteins | sample 612S2SmetaG_FD_120486 | JGI IMG/M metagenome (GOLD analysis project Ga0182012, IMG submission 120486) | Permafrost microbial communities from Stordalen Mire, Sweden - 612S2S metaG | ecosystem: Environmental > Terrestrial > Soil > Wetlands > Permafrost | place: Sweden: Stordalen | collected...
CGCCACGCCATCCCACGGCAACTCCGCACCGTCCCCATCGACGATCTTCATGTCGATGCCCGGCAGGATGCGTCCCTGCTTCAGCATGTGCGCCGCCGCCTCGTCCTTCGTCAGCCCCGCCTGAGCCGGTTTCGGCGCATTATACGTGCCGACCGGGCTGAGTTCGGTCATCCCCCAGCCATGCTCGACCGCGATGCCGTACTCATCCCGGAACGCCTCGATCAGCAGTGGTGGCGCCGCCGACCCGCCCGTCATGATCCGCTCCACCGTCTCCAGCCGCGACCCGCTGGCGCGCAGATATTGCAGCAGACCCAGCCACACCGTCGGCACCCCGGCGGTGAACGTCACCCGCTCCGAGTTCAGGATCGCCGCCATGCTCGCCCCGTCCAGATGCCGCCCCGGCAGGATCAATGAGGCGCCCGTCAGCGCCGCGGCATACGGCATGCCCCACGCGTTGACATGGAACATCGGCACCACCGGCAATACCCGGCTGGTGGAGCGGATCGCCAGCACGTCGGGCAGCGACGTCGCATAAGCGTGCAGCCAGGTCGAGCGGTGCGAGTACAGCACGCCCTTCGGCCGCCCGGTGGTGCCGGAGGTGTAGCACAGCGCGCTCGCTGTATTCTCGTCGAACGACGGCCAGACATAGTCCTCGTCCGCCGCGTCCATCAGCGTGTCGTAGCAGGCCAGCGTCATACCAGGGGCGAGGCTCACCTCCGGCATGTGTTCCGGCGCGCACAGCATGACGACTGTCCTGACATTGGCCGCAATCGCCGGCGCGATGGCGGTGATCAGCGTCGCGAAACTGCTGTCCACGAACAGCACTTTGTCCTGCGCGTGATTGACGATGTAGGCAACATCGTCGGGGTGCAGCCGGGGATTGATGGTGTGGCAGATCGCCCCCATCCCCGGCGCCGCATAATACACCTCCAGGTGTCGAAACCCGTTCCAGGCCAGCGTCCCGACCCGGTCACCGGCGCCGACACCCAGCTTTTCCAGCACCCGCACCAGCCGCCGCGACCGGGCTTCCACGTCGCGCCAGGTATAGCGGTGAGTGGTGTTCTCGTGCGTGCGCGACACCACCTCGGCCGACCCGTGATGCCGCGCGGCATGGGTCAGGATTGAGGAGATCATCAGTCCTTGGGTCTGCATCAAACCGAGCACAGGCGTCACCCTTCCTTGTTGTTCTTTTCGCGATTGTGGGATGATACGGGAACGGCGGGGCTTGAGTAGAGGTATTGTTCAGGGCGCACTGGCCGGCTCGCCCGTCATCTGCCGGACGATAGCGCGGAAACGGGACAGCACCGGCGGCAGCACGGCGCGGCGCATCGCCAGGTGCAGCGGGGCGGACAGGCCGGGCGCCCCGGCGATGGTTCGATATCCAATCATCTCCCCGCCCAGCCGGCGCATCGACGCCGGGACGATGGACACGCCAAGCCCCGCCGCGACCAGGCTCAGGGTTCCCGGCAGGCGCGGCGCCTCCTGCGCGACGGTGGGGCTGAAGCCAGCCGCGCGGCAGGCAGCCAGGATCGTGTCATACAGCCCAGGACCAGCCGGGCGCCGGTAGAGCACGAAATCCTCGGTGGCAAGGTCCGCCAAGTCCAACGACCCGTCAGACCCGTCCGCCAGGCGGTGGCCGGCCGGCAGCGCAACCAGCATCGGCTCATCCAGGATCGGATCGACCAGCAGGCTGGTCATGCTGGCAACGGGTGAGCGGACAAATGCGGCGTCGAGCCGTCCGTGCAGCAACCCGTCCACCAGTTCGCCCGTGCCGGCCTCCTCCAGCGCAATCGCGACTCCCGGCAGGGTTTGGCGCAACGCCCGCAGCGCATTTGGAACGAACGGGTGCAGCACAGCGGACGGGGTAAAACCCAGCACAAGCCGTCCCTGTTCGCCCCGAGCGGCCCGCCGCACCGCATCCTGCACCCCTTCCGCTCTGGCCAGCACCGCTCTTGCCTCCGCCAGCAGGGCCTTGCCGGCTTCGGTCGGGCGCACGCCGCGCGGCAACCGATGCACCAGCAGCACGCCGCAATCCGCCTCCAGCCCGCGCAGCAGCCGGGTCAACGGCGGCTGCTGCATACCCAGGCGTTCGGCAGCCCGCGTGATGTGCCCTTCCTCGACAACAGCGACAAAGGCGCGCAAGCGCCGGAGTTCGATCAGCGACATACCGTCAGGGTATCGCATTTCCGCCCATCATGCATTGGACAACATGGCATGCCGGACGCATGTGGGTTGCCGCAGCGTCATGCGGGACGCATGCGGGATGTTGGAGGGCAGCGATGCAGACCGAACGGGAACCGCCGTCGATCGGGGCGTTGTTTGTGGGGTTTCTCGGGCTGGGGCTGATCGGGTTCGGCGGCGTGCTGCCGCTGGCGCGCCGGATGCTGGTCGAACGCAAGCGCTGGCTGACCCCGGACGCGTTCACCGAACTGCTCGGCCTCTGCCAGTTCCTGCCCGGCGGCAACATCATCAACCTGTCGGTGGCTGTTGGGCTGGAGTTCCGCGGAGTCGGCGGTGCAGCGGCAGCGCTGCTGGGTCTGATCGCCGCACCGACGGCGGTGGTCATCGCGCTGGGCGTGTTCTACGACCGGTTCCAGGATGTACCGGCGTTGCAGCATGTGTTCGCCGGGCTGGCAGCGGCCGCGGCGGGCCTGCTGGTGGCCACCGCGCTGAAAATGCTGGCGCCTTTGCGAACCCGCCTCCTCGCGCTGGGCATCGTCGTGGTGTGCCTCGCGGCGATCGCCTGGCTGCGGCTGCCGCTGCTGCCGACCATGCTGGTGCTGGCACCCCTGAGCATCCTGGTAACCTGGTGGAAGCCGGCATGACCGCGGTGCTGATCGCCCTGGCGGCAATCTTCGCCGAATTGTCGCTGCTGGCGTTCGGCGGCGGCAACTCGATCCTGCCGGAGATGCAGCGCCAGGTGGTGGATGTGCATCACTGGATCACCGCCCGCGAGTTCAGCGCCCTCTTTGCCCTGGCGCAGGCGGCGCCGGGTCCGAACCTGATGATCGTGCCGCTGGTCGGCTGGAGGGTCGCCGGCTGGGCCGGCCTCCTGGTGTCGTCGGTGGCAAAGTTCGGCCCGTCCTCGGTGCTGACCGGCCTGGTTCTGGGCATCTGGCGGCGGTTCAAGGACAAACCGTGGCGGCGCGTGGTGCAGGCCGGGCTGGTGCCGATGACGGTCGGGTTGGTCTCCGCCAGTGCCGCGATCATCGCCCGCGCCTCGGACCAGACACTGGGGCTGGCGGCGATCACCATCGTCACGGCGGCCGTCAGCGTCTGGGGCCGGGTCCACCCGCTATGGGTGCTGGCCGGCGGAGCGGTCGCCGGCCTCGCCGGAATCGGCCTGCTCTGAGCCGGGTTCGCACCCGCCGCGCCGGCGGTGCATGATGCGTCAAACGGGGGAGCAGAAAAGATGCAACCAGTCATGATCGTCACCGGCGGCAGCCAGGGTATCGGCGAATCAATCGCCCGCCTCGCTGCCGCACGAGGCTACGCCGTCGCGCTGACCTACCAGTCAAGCAAGGCTCTGGCCGATACCGTGGTCGCCGAAATCACCGAAGCCGGCGGCAAAGCCATCGCCGTGCAGGCCGAAATGGCCGACGAGGCCTCGATTCTCAACCTCTACCGCACCGTGGACACCCAACTCGGCCCGCTCACCGCCCTGGTGAACAATGCCGGCACGCCAGGCCCGATGGGCCGAATCGACTCCGTCACAACCGCCACCCTCGACACCGTCCTCGCCGTCAACGTGCGCGCGCCGTTCCTGATGATCCGCGAGGCGGTGGCCCGCATGGCAACCGATCGCGGCGGCGCCGGCGGCGCGATCGTCAACATCTCCTCGCGCGCGGCCGAACTCGGCGGCGCCGGCGAGTGGATCCATTACGCCGCGTCAAAAGGCGCGCTGGACAGCCTGACCATCGGCGCCGCCAAGGAACTCGCCCAGCGCGGCATCCGCGTAAACGCCGTCAGCCCCGGCCTGATCCAGACCGACCTGCACGCCCGCGCCGGCCTGCCCGATCGCCTGACGCGGCTGGTCGGCGGCGTCCCCATGGCCCGCGTCGGCAGCACCGAGGAAGTCGCCAACGCCGTCCTGTGGTTACTTTCCGCGGAAGCATCCTATATTACGGGCGTCATATTACCGATTTCCGGAGGACGTTGAAATGGAACTGAAAACCGCCTTGATCGTCGGTGTCGGACCCGGCCTGAGCGCCTCACTGGCTCGGCTTTTTTCCAAACACGGCCTGCAGGTGGCGCTAGCGTCGCGCAATCCCGACAAGCTGCAGAAGCTGGCCGAGGAAACCGCCGGGGTCACGTTTGCGTGTGAGGCGACCGAACCCGAGGAGGTCGCCGCCCTGTTCGACGTGGTGATCGCCACCCAGGGCGTCCCCGACATCGTCGTCTACAACGCCAGTGCCCGCGCCCGCGGTCCGGTCACCGATCTCGACCCCGCCGAGGTCGCCCGCGCCATCGCCGTCAGCGCCTATGGCGGCTTCCTGGTCGTGCAGCAGGCGGCGCGGCACATGGTCGCGCGCGGGTCGGGTACCATCCTGCTGACCGGCGCCTCCGCCAGCGTCAAGGGCTACCCGAACTCCTCGGCCTTCGCGATGGGCAAGTTCGCCCTGCGCGGGCTGGCGTCCAGCATGGCCCGCGAACTGTCCCCGAAAGGGGTCCATGTCGCCCACTTCGTCATCGACGGCGGCATCCGCAGCGTCAATCGCCAAGACCCCAACGACAACCCCGACAGCACGCTCGACCCCGACGCCATCGCCGAAACCTACTGGCAGGTCGCCAACCAGCCCCGCAACGCCTGGACGTGGGAGGTCGAACTGCGCCCCTGGGTCGAGAAATTCTGAGGACGAAATGAACACCCGCTTGCTTGCGGGCGCGTGCTTTTGCCGTGCCGTTCGTTACGTGGTGGCGGATGAATTCGTCTATGCCGCGTATTGCCACTGTTCGAACTGCCGGCGGACCACCGGGTCGGCGTTCAAGCCATTCGCCGGGATCGCGCGCGAGCGGCTGAGCGTCACCACGGGGGCGGACACTCTGCTGATCTTTGGCGAAGCCGATGGTCACGACGCGCACTGCCGCTTGTGCGGCTCATTGCTGTATTCCGTGGTGCGAGACGGTGCGTTCGTCCATGTGGCGATGGGCAGTCTCCTCGATGCCCCGGCCATCCGCCCGACCGCGCATATCTTCGTCGGCTCCAAAGCGCCGTGGCACAACATCACCGACGACCTGCCGCGCTATGAGGCGCATGTGACCGCCCGCGGATAAGTTTCCCTGTCCTTGGTCCACCGCCGCTCGGGCTGGCGTTCCTACAGCCGAGCGAGCAATTCAGCCTTCTTGGTGGCGAACTCGGCGTCGCTGAGAATGCCCTTGGCGCGCAAATCGGCCAGTTTCTCGATCATCGCGAAGATGTCGCCACCCATGTCCGGCGCGGCCTGACTTTGCGGCGCCGCCGGCTCGATCGGGGCGGTGAAAGCGGGCTGCTGCTGCTGATAAACGCCATTCACCGAAACCACCGGCAATGAGGCGACGTCCACCAGACCGTACTGGCTGGTAAACGAAATCGAGCCGCCATAGGATTGCTGCTGCGAGAACCCGCCGATCTGATGGTCGAGCGTGTCGTACACCGTGACCGTCCCCGCCACCTCGATCGCCAGGCGGCGTATCTGCGCGAAGTAGGCATAACGGACGTTGTTCTGTGCGCCGGTGCTGTTCGGCCATCCCAGATCACCGGGCCACCAGTTGCCCGACGCGCCGCCGCCTGGCGCCGGAACGAACAGGCTGACCGGACTCGTCCACGGGGAGGCCTGGGCGCCGAAGCCGCCCTGTTGCTGCCCGCCCTGGTATTGTCCGCCCTGGTATTGTCCCCCTTGGGACTGTGCCCCTTGGGACTGAGACTGAAAGCTGCCGCTCTGGATCAGGCCGGGCTGGTTGGCGATCAGCGCCGACAGGTCGCCGCACAGCGCATCGACGCGGTATTTCAGGCCGCTGTTGAACATGTCGCCGATCATCGTCATGCCGCCGCGCATCCATTGGCCCGAGCCGCCGAACTCCGGATGGCTGAACTGAGCCATGCCGCCATTGCCGTTTATCACGGCATCCAGCATCGTCGCCGTCGCGTCAGGGCTGAATCCGTGGCGCTGCGCAAGATCATTGACGGCCTGCTGACCGGCTGGCGAAAGCTGTCGCATTCGAATTACCTCTTCCCGAGGCGCTTACATAAACCGCCCAGGCGCCTGCGCCAACGGCCTCGTGCCGTCACACGGTGGCCGCGTTGACGGACCGGTGTAACCACGGTTGTGGAACCCGAGCAATCGGGCCAATCCCGGAAGTGAACAACGCGGATCGGTTTGGATCGCGAAGGAACCAGCCATAGGTGACTGGCTTTGCGGCGACGGCACGGCACCGCCAACGATTGCCCGAAACCAGAGGCACCCGTCTGAGATGTCACGAGTGTCGCTAACGGCGCGATCAGCGGCGCGGTCCCGTTGCTTGACATGCGGCGTCAGGTAGCGACTGAGAACCGGTTCAATTTGCCACCGGCAGGTGAGTAGGATTGACGCCCGCATCGTAGTGTGTATGATACGCACTGTGAAGAGTGCGGATCTCATCCGGGAACTAAACGCCGCAGGATGGAAGCTAGACCGTATCCGCGGCTCCCATCACGTCTTCAGACACCCCGATCGTCCCGGCCACATCGTGGCGCCGCACCCCAGGAAGGACCGCGGCAAAGGACTGGTTGCCGCGATCCGCAAACAAGCTGGCACCTAGGAGACAGGCATGCGTTACCCCATCGCAATCGAACCCGGCACCGATACCACGGCCTTCGGCGTCGTCGTCCCGGATCTTCCCGGCTGCTTCTCGGCTGGCGACACCCTGGATGAAGCCGTCGCCGGCGCCGAGGAAGCCGTGGCCGCATGGGTCGACGCCGCTCTGGACGCAGGCCAAGCGATTCCGCCGCCAACCAGCCTGGACGCGATCCGTCAGCACCTCGCATACGCCGGGTGGACGTTCGGCGTGATCGCCCTTGACCCCGCTTTGCTCGACGACACCACTCAGCGCGTAAACATCACCCTGCCACGCCGCGTTCTGAAGCGCCTTGACGCCTTGGCGCGGGCCTCAGGCGAGACCCGCTCCGGCTATATCGCGCATCTGACGCTGGAACAGCCTCGCCCCGGGGCGTAGGACAGCCCGCTGAACAGCCGAAGCCGCCTGAACCTCCGACGCCAGCCATGCCTGAACCCCGCAAACGGGGCGCATATCCGAAACAATCCGCGGGGTCGCTGCGTGCCATCGTTGGCCGTGTTTTGCGGTTACCACAAAGCAAATCACCCAGCCGCTGCCATCTCTGTCCGCCGCGGAGGCGTCCCTCCGGGTCCCTGGTCCTCGCGGGGACGACGGTGGCCGCGGCAGCCGTCCAATCGCCAATCGCTGCGGCTGGATGAAATGCTGATGATTTCAGATTGTCATTGAGTTACCTATGTGATAACGACACATTATCATATACATAGGGTCCACTCGCCTCCGGTCAAAGCACACCCACACGACTCTGCTTAACGAGCTCATAATCGCTTAGTGGGGCCGATCACGTTTGGCGGAACCAACTTACCCTGGGCGGGCGGATGCTTAACGCACGGGTAACGGACGGCAGAGGCGGCAAATGGCAACCGATTACGATAGCGTCTTTCTAACCTGATGCATGTCGATGAATAACCGGCGAAACTGGCTCGCCTCGTTTCTTATTAGGCGGCTGCATTTGGGCTTGATATGTCTCAGGAAAATGGATCCTGACTATAATTGCCGTTGTTGTCTGTCTATTTCGAGGACTTGCATGGATTCGTCACGGACACGACGTCGTTTGGGATGCAAACGGCGTGACCGGTCCAGAATCGATCTCCAGATTGAGGACACCCCGCCGCGTTACAATTGCTTGGGCGCACATCATACCTTACGGAGGCTTGCGTGGCTGGTTTCTGGAATCGCCGACCGGAAAACGAATACGCTGCTTCTCTGGCCGCAGCAGATTGTTCGCCGGCGCCGCATTCGTGGCACGCGTCGTGCCGCCAAAGCTCACCGGGAAGATCGTCAGCACCACCATCCCCAGCGAACCCACGAACGGGATCGCTATGCCGGCCGCACTCAGCAACAGGCACGCTACCGCCACGGTCCGCCGTTCGCCGAGGCGCATCGACGCCGGCGTCAGCATCATATCTCCAATCCAGTTCGTTATAATAAAACCCCATCTATCAGGAACGGCACTGACCTAAACAGCCTGGAGCTGGCGATTGACATCCACCGCGCCGTCTGCAAGTAAATGAGCGGCCAACTCAAATACGGGTACACAGTATAAACCGCACACCCTGGCGAAGTCGCCTGCCCCCACATCGACGGTGAGCGCGGCAGACCGCGATACCCGATCCCGCCCTCCGCCACGAGAACGCCGCTCCACCAGCCGCCCGCTCGGTAACATCATCGCAACGTAAGGCCAAAGAAACGATCAGGCCAGATAGCCAAGCCGCGCCACCGGCCGTCCCGCGACCGACATCTTGATGCGATCCAGCTGGCAGCTCACATCGAATAGAAACAGCAGGAAAATACCCCCAGTACCTGCGATAGGTCATCAGCGTGGCCTCGCCGTTGCTCAGCCCCTTGTCGGCCGGCCGAACCGCATAGCCGGACGCACGAATGACTCGATCCGGCCCGCTCACCAAAACCCATCCGGCCTCATCAATGAAAATATTCTTGCAATCCAGGAAATCGTCCCTTATACCCAATCAGGAACAAACGACGAACCTACGCCCGAGGCGACCAACAATGTCACTCCAAGCATTCTCCCCGGCCCCCATCCTCGAAACCATCCTCATCGGCCTCACGCCCCTCTTCCTCCTCGCCGCCGGCAACGACCCCGCCGCCGCTCGGCAGGCCGCCGCCCACATGCTCGCCGCCTACCATCCGGAAACCGACGATGAACTGCGTCTCGCCGCCAACATCGTCGCCTTCAGCTTCCAGGCGCTCGAGGCCCTCGGCCAGGCCGCCGCCCCGGACCTCCCGGTGAACCGCGTGCTCCGCCTCCGAAGCAGCGCCGTCAATCTCAGCCGCGAATCCGCGAAAGCCGAACGCCGCCTCGCCCAGCTTCAGAAAGCCCGCCAGCAGCCCCAGCCCGAAGCCCAGTCCAACCCCGAAGCCCAGCCCAATCCCCAACCCCAACCCGTCCAACTCGCACCCCGGCAGCCGAACCCGATCGCCGCCAAACCCGCCCTCGCCCCTCCGCCCAACGCAGAGCAGGATCGCCGCATCGCCGCCAGCATCCAACGCGCGGAACAGCGGATCAGCGCGCTCTCCCAATCTGCGATCACCTACACCCCGGCCGCCATCGCCCAAACTGCCACAGCCCAAACCGCGATCGCCCGAACCCTCTGATCCCCCAATCGCCGCCGTGTTGAATGCTTTGCAGCGGCATGGCACCGTTCATGATCATCGGGCCAGATCCCGAACGGGTGGCCGCCGTCGTCTCATGATCGGCCGAGGGGAAACGCAGTATGGTGACAGGCCCGTTGAACGGCATGCGGGTGGTGGATTTCACCACCACGATCGCCGGCCCCTATTGCACCCGGATGATGGCCGATCTCGGCGCCGAGGTCATCAAGATCGAGACCGATGAGGGCGACATGATGCGCACCCGCCCGCCGTTGCGCGGCGGCGTGTCGTCCTCGTTCGGGCAGCTCAACGCCGGTAAGCAAAGCATCGTGCTCGACCTGAAGCGGGCCGAGGCGCAGCAGGTCGTGCGCCGCCTCGTCGCCACCAGCGATTTCCTGGTGGAGAATTTCCGCCCCGGGGTGATGAAGCGCTTCAACCTCGATTACGAGACGCTGTCGCGGCCGCATCCCGAACTGATCTACTGCTCGATTTCCGGCTACGGGCAGACCGGACCGTCCTCGGGCCTCGCGGCCTATGCGCCGGCGATTCATGCGTCCTCAGGGTTCGACATGGCGCACCTCGCCTATCAGCAAGGCCGCGAGCGGCCAGACAATTGCGGCATCTACACCGCCGACATCGTCAGCGGAACCTACGCGTTCGGCGCCATCATGGCCGCGCTCGCCAACCGGCACAAAACCGGACATGGCCAGCATATCGACGTGTCGATGCTGGAAACGATGCTGACGCTCCTGGTTGGTGAGGTGCAGACCGCGCAGTTCCCGGTGGCGCCCCCGGGCCGGCCAATGTACGGGCCGGTGCAGACCAAGGACGGCTACATCATGCCGGCAGTGGGCAGCGAGAAGACCTTTCAGGCGCTGTGCCACGCCGCCGGCCACCCGGAATGGATCGGCGACCCTCGCTTTGCCCTCTACGCGGAGCGTCGGAAGCACTGGGGCACCTATGTCGATATGCTGGAAACCTGGTCCACGACGGTAACCACCGCCGAATGTCAGGCCGCGTTCGACGCCGCCGGCGTGCCGGCCTCGCCATACCGGCGGGTGAAGGAGGTTCTGGACGATCCGCAGCTCGCGCATCGCGGCGCCCTGGCCGAGGTGCAGGACAAAGGCGGCTCCTTCAAGGTCGTCAATCCGCCGTTCCGCTTCTCCGGCCTGGCGGTGCAGGTCAGCGGCTTTGCGTCCCACCTTGGTGAGCACACGCGGGAGGTCCTGGAACTCGCCGGCTATGCGCCGGACGAGATCGACAAGCTGGCGGCCGACGGGGTCGTGCGCCTGGGGTGATGCGACGGGTTATCGGCGAATTGCGTCGCGGCGCTTCAGGCCACTTCGGTGGCAAAACCCTTCCTGCATCGCGCCAGGGCTTGTGCTACGATCCCATCTTGAACCAGCGAACCGGGCTTGCTCTGGCATGAGGACGGTGGACGATATCCTGCCGGAGGCCGCTTCCTTCCGGCTCACGGCGTATAAGCGGGCGGTCGAGCAGGCTCTGCCCGGCGTGGAAAAACTGATTCTGTTCGGCTCCCGCGCTCGTGGCGAGGCTCGGGAGGACAGCGACTATGACGTGGCGGTCGTGGTCCGCGATCTGACCGATCGGCGGCGGGTTCACCGCATCCTGTCCGATCTGGCCTACGACCATGTGCTGAGCGGCTTTTTTATCCGGCCCATTCCTCTCTCGCCGGACGCCCTCTCGCCGCGGGGGCGGCCCACCGAACTGGCGGAGGACATCATGCGCGATGGCGCTGAGGTCACGTGAGCAGCGACCAGGAGCGCGCAGCCATGTCGTGGCGGAAGGCCCAGTTGCACCTGAGGGAGGCGGCGGCACAGAATGCAGACAGTTCGCCGATGGCCGTAATCCATTCCAGCTATTACGCCATGTTCCACGCTGCGCGCGCAGTCCTGTTCAAGGCGACCGGTACGGCCCCCAAACGGCATGACACGACGATCCAGCAGTTCGGCCTGTTGGTACGCGATCTCGATGAGGCGCTGCGGGCGGCCGGCAAGGCGTTTAACGAAGTCAAGGATGAGCGTACCGCCGCGGACTACGATGAGACGATCGTTCCGTCGCCCGAAGACGCGCGCGAGACCTTGCGGGCCGCGGTCGATTTCCTGGCAGTCTGTGGCCCGCGATACCGGTTCAGCGCGTCCTCAGCGTGATCCAGGCGATCAGGCGGCAAGTGGATTTTGAAAGGTTTTGAGGTGGTCTCATGAGCACGTACGGTCGAGATTTTGAACACAACATTTCGGGAGATATTTTTATAAATTTCGATAATATAGTAGGGGAGCAGTATGACTGTTTCCCGCCAAACTGAAAGTGTCGTCGTAGCCTGCGCATGACTGGTCGGCGCAATGCTTTGGCGGAGCGTGTCGAAGAGGCTGCCTGTGGCTCGACGCGATAGCCGGGGCCTGTCGTGGGGGGAAAGAATTTTCCGCCTTCGTCGCCGACTGCGTGAACGCACATGGCCCATCCGGAAATCGGCTATCATTCTGTTCGAGCGCGCATCGCAATGGTTAAAGCGGCGGCCTGAGGAAAAAACGTTTTCAGTTGGCATTATCTCGGTCGGCCTGTATTTACTTTATGAAAGGGCGGATTCAAGTTCCGGAGCGAACACCCCCGGTTTGACCGGATAGGTTAGGGTGGCGCGATGGCAGCTCAAAGACGCAAGTTCACCGTGGTCGACCGGACCACGATAGCGCTCCGCTTGCGC
>Ga0182012_10006271_pt1 | contig 12142 bp, 7 predicted proteins | sample 612S2SmetaG_FD_120486 | JGI IMG/M metagenome (GOLD analysis project Ga0182012, IMG submission 120486) | Permafrost microbial communities from Stordalen Mire, Sweden - 612S2S metaG | ecosystem: Environmental > Terrestrial > Soil > Wetlands > Permafrost | place: Sweden: Stordalen | collected...
ACCCAGACGCTCGCCACCATCACCATTCAGAATTACTTCCGCCTCTACACCAAGCTGGCCGGCATGACCGGCACCGCCGAAACCGAGGCGCAGGAGTTCTTCGACATTTACAAACTCGGCGTGCTGACCATTCCCACGAACAAGCCGAACATCCGCAAGGACACGCATGATTCGGTGTACAAAACCCGGCGCGAGAAATTCAACGCCGTCGTGGGCGAAATCAAAGCCCTTCATGCTCTGGGCCGGCCCGCGCTGGTGGGCACCATCAGCGTGGAAACCAGCGAAATGCTCTCACGCCTCCTGAAGAAGGAAGGTCTGGTGCATTCCGTGTTGAACGCGAAGTATCATCAGCAGGAAGCCGAAATCGTAACCCGCGCGGGCCAGCGCGGCGCCATCACCATCGCCACCAACATGGCCGGTCGTGGCACGGATATCAAACTGGGACCGGGCGTCTCCGAATCCGGCGGCCTCCACGTGCTCGGCACGGAACGCCATGAGTCGCGGCGCATTGACCGTCAGTTGCGCGGTCGCTGCTCGCGCCAGGGCGATCCGGGTTCCTCGCACTTCTTCATCTCCTCGAGGACGATTTGATGCGGCTGTTCGGCTCGGACCGCATCGTCAAATTGATGGAGAAAATGGGCCTCGAAGAAGGCCAGGAACTGACCCATCCGCTCCTGAACCGCTCCATCCAGCAGGCCCAAAAACGCGTGGAACAGCACCACTTCCAGCAGCGCAAACGCACGCTGGAATACGACGACGTGATGAACAAGCATCGCTCGGTCGTGTACGAATTCCGCAATGAGATCATCAATTCCAACGATGTCCGCGACCGGCTCATGGATATCATGGAGGAGGTCGTCGTCGAGAAAGTGCGCCAGTTCACCGCCGCCGGCGAGGAGTTCGGCGACTGGAAAGTCCGCGCCCTGGCTGACTGGATCAACCTCAACTTCCCCATGGGCCTGCCCGAGGGTGAAATCATCAAGGCCGCGCAATCCGGCACGGAAAAGCCCCTGCCCGACACTTTGTTCAGCGATCTGAGCCCGGCCCAGTTCGCCGTGGCCACTTTTTTAACCGACAGCATCCGCAAGGCCTACGACCTCAAGATCAGTTTCGAAAATCCCGAGGCCCTCAAGGAAGTGGAACGCTTCACCATTCTGAGCGCCATTGACAAGTTGTGGCAGGAGCATCTGTACGAGATGGACAGCCTGCGCTACAGCATTGGCCTGCGCGCGCATGGCCAGCGCGATCCCCTGCTGGAATACAAAGCCGAGGCGTTCAAGATTTTTGACGAGCTCATGATCAACGTGAAAACGGAAATTTGTCACAACATTTTCCGGAGCGCGTCGTCCATGACGGCGTTTCAAAATTTCCTGCTCAACGTCCCGCGCACCACCACGCATCAGCCGCCGGCCCCTTCGGCCTTCGCCGCCCCGCCGCAACCCGGCCAGGCCAACCCGAGCGACATCGTCAGCCAGGCCGCCGACGACGTGAACAAACCCAAGCCCAAGCCCGTGCGCACCGGCCCGAAAGTGGGCCGCAACGACCCCTGCCCCTGCGGCAGCGGCAAGAAATTCAAAAATTGCTGCGGGCGGTAAATCCCGCGCAACTTAGCCTGCAACCCGGCCAGCCATGGCTGGGTTGTTGTCTTTTCATGGCCAGTCAAGAATCGCTCAGGCCGGCACCAATTCAATTTTCAACTTGCGGCCCAGCACTTGGGCGGCCTTGCCGAGGGTGTTGAGGGTAACCGAGGAATTGGAGGGATCCAGCAACCGATCCACTGCCGCCCGGCTGGTTTTCATGCGCGTCGCCATTTGCGTCTTGGTCAGCGCCTGCTCGTTCAACAAGCGTTCTAATTGGAGGGTCAATGCCTGCTTCAAGGCCCGCGCCTCGACTTCGCCCAAGATGCCCTGCTCCGCCAGAAAATCCCGCAAGTCACCACCGCGATGAATTTTTTTGCTCATATATTTTGGAGATATTGATTTTTACGTTTGCTCGCCAGTGCCAGTTCGTCTACCGGGGTTTTTTGCGACTTTTTTATGAACCCATGCAACAAGACAATTTCCTGATCCACCACGGCGAACAGTGTCCGGGCGATCCGATTTTCCAACCGAGAATGGATTTCCCAAATGCCTTCACCCAAATGATCAACCAATGGCTTGCCAACTGGCCACGCATACTGAATTGTGAGAATGTCCGCGCCGATAATTTTACAGTCCTCTTTGGGCAATGCCTTCAGCCAATCCCGCACGGGCTCATTACCCGAATCGGTTTGATAAAACACGACGTTAAGAGGTCGCTCCGCTTTCATCCGCCTCCAAATGTACCATTTTTGGTACGCGCATCAACCCACAAAGTTAAACTTTTGGAATTTTGCATGAATGGGCTCAACCCACCCGCTCACTCCTGCGGATAAACCAATATCCGGTCATGCACCAGCACGATCAGGTCGTTCTTCTTGTCGCCGGTCACATCCGAGACCAGCGCCTCGCGCGGTTCCGGGATGGCGTTCTCACGGTTGCGAAACGTGTGCTGCTCAAACACCGGCCAGCGGTCGCCCGGCACGAATTTGTGATGCGCGTCAAACAGCACCACATCCAGGTAATTCTTCGCCGTTTCCATGAAGATCAATTCCTTGCGGCCGTCGCTGTTGATATCCCCGGCCACGACGTCATTCAGGAACCCATCCTTGATCGGCGTGTCGTAGCCGTCCAGTTCCTTCAACTGCCATTGATCCCCCGCCAGCGGCAGCCAGGCCACCGCATTCTGACCGAGAAACGCCACGCTCTGCGTGTTCGTTCCCCCCAGCGTCACCGACGTGATGCCGTTGAAATCCGCCACCGGCAGCGGCACATTTTTCACCACCTGCCACACCCCCGCCGCGTCCCGCTGGCACAGCGTCAATTGCTTGTGCTCCGCGTCCAGCAAAAAGATGGATCCCACCGCGTTGGTGCCGTTCACCATGGTCGTCGCCCCGGTGATGCGCGAATCCCGCGCGGCGCCATTGATTTGGTCCTTCACCCGGAATCCCCAGCCCGGCGCGTTCGTCGTCGTGTCGGATTTCGGCAACTGTTCCAGCACCACCGCGCGCACAAAATTCTTCTGCGGCAGCAACAGCTCGGCTTTGCCGTCCCCATCCACATCCAGCGATGAAATCCACGGCTGGTCCATCGCCCCGCCCGGCGCGTCCGCGTCCACCTCGTCGAAATCGCCCCCGCTCTTTTGCAGCAGCACCTTGATTTTTTCGTACGGGATCAAAATCACCACATCCGGCCGCCCGTCCTGGTTGGCGTCCAAAATAGTCATGCTCGTGGGGGTGGAATTGAAACTGGGGCTCAACTTCTTGGTCCGCGTTTTGCCATCCGCGCTGCGAACGACCAGCGAGCGCGCCCCGTCCTTGTCCACCAGGACCGCCAGCACCGGTTTGGACCCGGGTTTCAACACCCCCGTGGTCATCACCAGCGGCTTGCCGTCCAGCGGAATGATCGTCGGAAACGGCAGCTTGCCATTGGCATCAAAAGTGGTCATGCCAATCGCATTCTCATCCCGGCTCAACAGAAAGATTTCCGGATGCCCGTCCCCGTTCCAGTCCGCCGCCGCGATCTGGCTCACCCCCGCCAGCGTGGGAAACGTCTTCGCCGGCCCCAGCGTGCCGTCGGCCTGCTGCAAATACGCCGAAATCTGCCCGCTTTCCGGCTCCGCCACAAGCAGGTCATCCCGGCCGTCCCCGTTCACATCCGCCCACAACAAACCCCGCCGCCCGGCGTCCGATTTGATCAGCGGGAAAATTTGAAACTGCCCCTCCCGCAAATCGCCGGACAGCACCTCGCCGGGCTTTTTAACAAATTCCGACACCCCGGCCCGGCCCGAGCTTTGCGCAATCGTCACCACGAAATTCTTCCCGTTTCCCTCCAAATCATCCGCAATGTACGAACGGATCGGCTGCGTCTTGAAATAGGTTTCCGGTCCGAGCTGGCCGGCCGCGTTTTGCAGTCGGAACCGGAACGGCGTGGGACTGTCAAAATCCACCAGCAACAAGTCACTCCGGCCGTCGCCATCCACATCCACAATCTGCACCGACTTGGGCGTGCCCGAATATGGAATCTTCTGGGGTTCACCCAGCGTGCCGTCCGCCTGCTGCGGCAGAAAATAAACCGAGCCGCTGTCTCCCAGCAACACCACATCCGTCCGGCCGTCCCCGTTCAAATCACCCGTCACCAGCGCGTTGGCGTCCATCTGGCCGTCTTCAATGTGCCAGCGTTTGGGTTCGCTCCAGCCATTGGTACCCTCATTGTACAACACGATCAAATCATGCGTGTCCCCGTAGTAAACAATATCCGGCCGCCCGTCCCCGTTCAAATCCGTCACCGCCATCGCCGCAATTCGCTCGTCCGTCGGAATGCTGTCAATCCGGAACCGCGAATCCGGCGGCAGCTCATTCAGATCCAGTTTCCGCGCGGGAACGGCCGCCTGGTTGGTCTTCCCCGTCAGGTTGTATAGTAAATCAATTTTCGCGCGCAGGTTGTTGGCCACGATCAAATCGTTCAGGCCGTCCCCGTCCAGGTCCGCCGCGTGTACCAGGCTGATGCCATCGTCAATGGGAAATATCTCCGGTCCACTGAAGCCGAACCCGTTCGTCACCGTTTGCGTGCGCAGCAACGGCGCGGTCCCGAGCACCAGGGCGACCGACAGAAAACCACCCAGCAGGCTTGTATTCATACGCATAACTCGCCCAGAACCTGCCATTCCACCCCCGAATTTGCCAGTTTATTCCCCGATAAAATGCAGCGTCACCCGCCGCGTGTGCGGCTGCGTGCGGTGCTCCCCTCCCGGGTACAACCCCCGCCCGCGCGTCGCGAGCGTCAGATCATGAAAGGTCTGCGTGATCATGCGTGAAGTCAGTGGCCCGGAACCGCCGCGTGATTGTTGGCCAGCAATTGTTCCAAGCCCGGAGTGCGCGGCTCCCCCGCCGCCAGCGCCTGCAAATAGTGACTGCGGGCCAGGTCGGCCCGGGGCGGCTGTTCGCTTATATAAATTACTGCCAGATTGTGGTGTGCCGTGGCATTATCCGGGTCCAATTGCAAAGCCTGCCGGAAGGCCGTTTCCGCCGGCAGCCGCAACCCTTGCTGCCCCAACGCCAGCCCCAGCCAGACTTGAATGTCCGCGCTGCGCGGGTCCAGCCGCGCCGCCCGGCCCAAAATGTCCAGCGCCCCCTCGTAATCTTCCTGCAGCAACCGTAAACGCCCCAGCGCCGCGAGGCTGGACGCATCCTCGGGACTTCGCGCCAGCGCCGCCAGCACCTGCTTTTCCGACGACGCGGGTTTCGCCGCTGGCGCGGGCAGGCGAAACCAAGCCAGTTCCTCGCTCGTGAACGGTACGCGTTGCGCCTCCACCACCGCCAGCCGGTCCTGCAATGTTTTTAACTGCGTGGACAGTTGCGCCACCAGCGCATTCGTCGCCGCGCGGTTTTCATTGCCACCCCATAATTGCCGCGCCGCCATCAATTGCAACTTCAACCGGTCCCGTTCCAGGACCAAATCATGAATCCGCATCGCGTCCTCCGCGAGGGCCTGGGTTACCGATGTTGCCAGCCCCTCGACGGGCGTGACCAGCACCGGCGACTCCAGCGGCGCCGGTCCCATCGGCGCCACCGGCTCGGTCTGCTCGACCGGCACCACCGTCAGCGGCACCTTGGCCGACTCCAGCACCCTCACCCGGTCCGCCAGCGCCGCCTTGTCCGACTCACTCTGCCGCGCCGCCGCCTTCAAGGTCTCAATCTCCGCCCGCGCCGTGGCCAGATCCGCCTGCACCGCCTGAAATTGGTCAATGGACACCGATTGCCGCGCGCTCGCCTGGGCCGCCGCCAGTTGCTTTTTCAACAAGTCATTTTCCTCGCGCAACGCCCGCAGACTGTCCGCGCTCTCCGGCCCGCTTTTTCCCCGGGCCTGCAAGGCCTGGTTTTCCGCCGTCAACTGCGTCGCCAGCGCCCGGGCCTGGGACAACTGCCGCGTCATATCCGCCAGCGACGCCTGCGCCTGCGCCAGCGCATTGGATTCCACCAGCCAGGCGTCCGCCGGGGAATGTTGGGGCCGGTCCAAACTCACCCGCAGCAAGGCGTTCTCCTTCATCAAGGACCGCACCTGCGCCTGCGCCGCCGCGAGTTCTTGCGGATCCACCGCCGCCGGCTGCGCCGTCAGCGCCTCCCGCAATTTGATCCCCAGCGTCGCATTCCCCGCCTCCAAATTATCCACCTGCGACCGCAACGCCGCCAGTTGCGCCATCACTGCCGCATCGGCCTCGGCCGCTGGCTTTGCCACCGGCGTGGTATTCGGTGGGACATTCGTCATTGGCGACGGCATCGGCGTCGGCCCGGCCACCACGGTTGAATTCGTCGCGTCACTCGCCGTCGGCAGCACCGGAGTCGCGGCAATTTTATCGGCCAGATACTGCTCCCGGAACGCCACAATATTCGTGCCCCAGTAGGGATTCGCGGCCGCAAACTGCTGCAACGCCGTGAGCGCCGCCTGGTACTGGGCTTGGGCGGACTGCGCCTGGCCGCTGGCGGCCAGCAAGTCCGCCTGCTCGATCAGGCTGAAAATGCCGACGTACTGGTCATCCGGACCTGACTGCGCGCGCGCCACGGCCGGCCCCAGGCACAGCAGCATCAGCCATATCCCCACAAAACGCTTCATACCCGCACGATAGCCCAATCGCCACCCCCATGGCAATCGCGCGGAGGGTCGGAGGGAGCATAAAGGAATGGAAATATGACAATAGCAAGAACCGCTTGATCACGTTTTAAGCATGGCGCGCTTAAAGGCCGGTTACCTGGGGGTGGTGAATTCGTAGCGGCCCGAGCCAACGCGCAAGGTGACCCGGCCAGCTTTGAAGGCCGCCCCGCTCACCCCGGGGGCGGCAACAGCGGCAACCATTCCCTCGCGCACCGCCTCCGGGCTGGCTGCGGGGATGACGACCTCGGCGCTGGTATTGGCGGGCACCGTGACCTTCAGCGTCAGTTCGCCCTTCGCAAGGGTCCATTCCGAGGCGAGCAGACCATAGGGAGTCTGGATGCCGCACCGGGCATGACTCAGGCCGCCGCCACCAATCAGCGGTGCAATCCGCGATTGCTTGTAGCCAGGTTCAACGATTTGCAGGCCGCCGAGGTTTTGGAACATCCAGTCGCCCACCGCGCCATAGGCGTAATGATTGAAGGAATTCATGTCGGCCGGCCCAAACTCGCCGTTGGCGCGGAGGCTGTTCCAGCGTTCCCACACCGTGGTCGCCCCCATGCGAATCTCAAAGCCCCACGACGGATAATCTTCGTTGAGCAACAGCCGCATCGCCAGATCATCCCGGCCGATGGTGGTCAACGCCGGCAGCAGCCAGGGCGTGCCGAGAAAGCCGGTCCGGAGGTGATCATTATCCGCTGCGAGTTTTTCGACAAATTTCGCGGCGGTTTGCGCGCGTTGGTTGGGATCGGCAATCATATTCATGCCCAAAGTGATGGCGTACGCGGTCTGCGTGCCGGTGTAAATCGAGCCGTCCGGCTGGCGATACGCGGTGACAAACGCGGCGCGGATTTTCGGCACCAGCGCGGCCCATTCGGCGGCTTGATTCGTCTCGCCCAGCGCCGCGGCCATCTCCGCCATCATGCGGGTATCCTCGGCAAAGTACGCGGTGGCGATGACCTTGTGCTCCTCGAGGCGCTGGTAGGTGCCGCCTTCCAACGACAGCCAGTCGCCGGAAAACCAGGAGTTGCGGCCCGTTTCGAGCAGGTGGCCGTCGCGCGTGGCGCTGTCGTGGACGAAACGGTAAAAGCGTTTCATCGCCGCCCAATTGCGGCGCACGATGCGCGGGTCACCGGTGGCGTGCCAGACGGCATGGGGCACGGTGATGAAGGCATCGGACCAGCCCACGCCGGTCTCATTGAATTGGGATTGCGGCTGCGGCACGATGGCGGGCAGGTTGCCATCCGGCTTCTGCGCGTCGCGCAGGTCATCCATCCACTTGGAAAGAAAGGCGCGGGTATCGCGAAACCGGCAGGCCGTCGGCGAGAAGACGCTGATGTCGCCGGTCCAGCCCAGCCGTTCGTCACGCGCCGGGGTGTCGGTGGGAATGGAAACAAAATTGCCGCGCTGGCCCCAGCGGATGTTGCTCACGAGTTGATCGAGCAGCGGATTGGAGAGGCGCAAATCGCCGATGTCCGGCAAATCGGAGCCCAGCACCACGCCTTGGACATCACTGACCGCCGGCGGCGTCTCCACGCCGGTGATTTCGAGGTAGCGAAAACCGTGTTGAGTGAAAGCGGGCTGGTAAGTGACCGTTCCGGGGTGGCCAAAGGTAAACGTATCGGTGACGAGGGCCTTGCGGAAATTCTCCGTGTAAATCCGCCCCTTTTGATCGCCTACGCGATAGCGTTCCTCCGCGTAACGTATCCGCACGGTCTGGCCGGCTTTGCCGGTGAGCCGCACCCGCCCGACGCCCACCAGATTTTGCCCGAGGTCATAAACGTATTCGCCGGGCCGGGCCTCGGCGCGCGTGCGCGCTGGCAGCAGTTCGATGGCGCGCACCGGTTCGTCCGGCTGCGGCACGAGTTTGGACAAATCGTCGGACACGACGGCAACCGGTTGCCACGACGCGGCGTCAAAGCCCGGGCCATCCCAGCCGGGCTGTTCCCGGCGCGCATCGTAGTTTTCGCCATCCTGCAAGTCGGCCTGGACCATCGGCCCGTCCGCCGCGCGCCAGTGTTCATCGGTGACAAAATTTTCGGTGGAACCGTCGGTGTAGGTCACTTGCAGTTTTAGCACCAGCGCGAGCGTGCTGCCATAAACACCGCGCCAGTGCATGCCGACATTGCCGCGATACCAGCCATCGCCCAAGGCCGCGCCGATGACATTGTCGCCCGGGCGCAGCAACGGGGTGACATCGCAGGTCTGTGATTGAATGCGTTTGGGGTAGTCCGTCCAGCCCGGAGCAAGCAAGGAGTCGCCGACGGGTTGGGCGTTGATCGAGAGCTGGTAAAGGCCGTGGGCGGAAGCATAGATGCGCGCGCGTTTCACGTGCTTGGCGAGTTTGACCACGGCACGCAACAGCGGACACGGCGCCGCCGCATTGGTCGTCGGGGAGGCAATCCACTTGGCCCCGGACCAGTCGGCCGGCGCGAGCAGTCCGGTCTCGAACCAGGCGGGCGCGCTCCATTGGCTTTCGCCACCGGCGCCATCCCAGACTTTCACCTGCCAGAAATAGCGCGTCGCCGGTTGCAGCGGCAGAGTGCCGGGCAACGTCACATCCACCTGCCGGTCCGAAACGTCGCGTCCGGAATTCCACACCTCGTCACCGGCGGCCGTCGTGCCGACCCGGATTTGATACGCGGTCTGCACCGTGCCGCGCTTCTCCGATGAAATGTCCCAGGCAAAGGAAATGTCGTCGGCAGCGATGCCCAGGGGATTGGCGCGGCCATTGACGGTCAGGTGGCCGACGGACAAAGCCCGGGCGTCTGGCGCCTGGCCGGCCAGCAAGTCCGCCTGCTCGATCAGGCTGAAAATGCCGATGTACTGGTCATCCGGACCCGACTGCGCGCGCGCCACGGCCGGCCCCAGGCATAGCAGCATCAGCCATATCCCCACAAAACGCTTCATACCCGCACGATAGCCCAATCGCCACCCCCATGGCAATCGCGCGGCGGCTTGGATATGAGGTCGCGCCGTGGCACTGGGGAAAAGGCAGGATTTAGGGCCAAAGGCCCGGCCTTATACCAGCCTGGGCCAGCGGCCCAGGTAAACCGTCCGAACATTTTTCCAAGGGCTGAAAGCCCGTGCCATTCTTTAATCCCACACATAAGCCGTTTCACCCATTAACCAGCGATTGCCGGTCTTTGGTGCTGCAAATAACGTGGACGATCACGAGGCTGAGTGATCGGGGCATGGGATTGCGCAAGCCGTTGGCCCTTGCAGGGTTTTGGGGGCGGCCTTCCTGGGGCAATTGTGGCCTTCAATTAATTATCTGAAGATGGGAAAGATCTTGGCGACGCTTTAAGTCCAGCCTCGATATGTTCTATAAAGGTTATTCTCATTGCGGACAATTTTGACTTGTTAAGCAACTCGGTTAGTTCCGCTTTATCCGCAGTGGAGGAGGAGTAGGCTTCATCTACTAAATAGATCTCAAATTCAGAATTGGCCTGCAAAATTAAACCTTCCAATCTTGATTGAAAATTAACCAACTTCAGCCCCGCGTTGTTCACTTTGATTGCCGCCTCATAGTTTGAACGCGCCACTGGATCCTTCAGCACCGATGGAGGAACCCCGCTCGGATATCGAATTCCGCTTTCCCCGTCTGGGGGCGGGGAAACACTCGTATAATATGTATTGGTAAGTGTTATTTTATTGTCATCCATCCATTTGTATAAGTTTAACCATAACTCAGTTTTACTTTTACGGCTGTCAAAATTAACGCTATCAATTGCGGTTATAGAGGAAACCAACGGAACCAGCAAATCCCGGGATTTGTTCGTTTCAAGGACGGACAATTCCTCTTGGATTCGGGCAATAAACTCTTGTGTTGATTTATTGGTGCTGGTGGTTAATTGAGCAAAGCCACTCAGCGTTCCAAATATAAATAGCAGACTGACCAAGCCAATTAATCGGATTCGGTTTTGCATGGTAAAGTGTCAAATTATTAGAGCAAGTGTCCTCACTTTTGAAACGTTAATTTTGAGCGAAAACCGCGGGCGAAGGCGTAAGCTGGGCTTGATATTGCGATACTAGGCTTTATTGGCCGCGTATTCTCCGTCAGTTGGCAAAGTTATGGTTTGACCTGCTTTATTTTTGAATTTACCGGTGAATGAAAAATAGGTTCCGGCAATAAAAAGCACCAGCGCTACAACACCGACAAAGCAGATAAGCGCCCGCCAGGTTGAACCAATTTCCGGCGCTTCCGGGCCGGGCGCCTCGGGATGATGGAACAAGCTGACCAAGCAAATCACCGACACACAAAAACTAGCCCATATCATTGCGCATGCCGCTAGTCTGAGAGTTCGCTTGCGTTTTTCTTTTGATCGGTCAGAACACATATAAATCGCCAGACTTTACAATTGTAATATTCAAAGAGGTTTTAAGTTAATATCGGATTTGCATCAACCCCGGAATACCAGATAAGGCAACCACCTCACCGGGTTTTGATCACGATGGTGGCGGCTTTGATGCCGTCGGCCTCGGCTTTGAGGGTGATTTTGCCGGCGTTGCCGACGGGCCGGAGGATGGCCAGGCAGCGGCCTTCAAAGGTTTTGCGCACGGGCAGATGAAAGCTGGAGGCGTCGTTCGGCGCGGGACTGCCCGTGGCCGCGAGTTCGCCGGCGCCGGTGACGGTGAAGCGAATCGGCAGTTCCGCCGTGGGCACCACGGTGCCGCGACGATCCACCAGTTCCACCGTGACGTAGGACAAATCATTGCGATCAGCACGAATTGCCGAGCGGTCGGCGGTGAGGCGAATTTCCCTCGGTTCCTCCGCAGTGCGAAGGCTGGCGTTGGCGACGGGCCTGGCATCGGTGAGGCCGATGGCGCGGAGTTCGCCGGGTTGATAGGGCACTTTGAACTTCGCGATCATTCGGTTGTTGACCCGTTCGGTGGCGATTTCCTTTCCGTCCAGCTCCAGGCGGACGGACTGGCAACTGGAATAGACGGTCACGTCGAGCGGTTTGCCCTCGGAGCCGGGCCACGTCCAGCATTGCCGTTCGTCGGGCCAGCCCCACCCGCTGACGCGTTCGGCGCGGCCCTCGGGCAGCGGGGCGTGGACGGCGAGCGCAATGTTGGTATTGCCCCAGACCACCTCACGGTAATAGAGCTGCGGTTTCTTGAACCCGCAGATGTCAATGTCGCCGCACCAGGCATCAAACCAGGGATAGCGGTTGGCGGTATTCCCAATGGCGTTGCCGATGCCGGTTTCGCCCAGGTAATCCAGGCCGGTCCAGACAAAGTCGCCGATGACCCACGAGTTGGTGAGCACCGCCTGCCAGTTATCGAAGAGTTCGCGCGGATAGGATTCGGTGCCGAGCATGATGCGCGCGGGGAACTTGAGGTGATCGGGGCCGTATTGCCGCCACTGGTAATTGTAGCCGCTGACATCCAGGAAGGAGAAGGTCTTCTCGGTG